>Ga0181580_10004902_pt1 | contig 10842 bp, 7 predicted proteins | sample 071ome_23_FD_132413 | JGI IMG/M metagenome (GOLD analysis project Ga0181580, IMG submission 132413) | Coastal salt marsh microbial communities from the Groves Creek Marsh, Skidaway Island, Georgia - 071403BT metaG (megahit assembly) | ecosystem: Environmental > Aquatic > Marine > Intertidal zone...
AAACAGTCAATTTTCTTGTCGTAAGGCAGGATTTGGCGGGCCTCGGAAAGCCGTTTACCGTGTGTGGCTTCTCCGAGGCCCGTTCTACTTTTACCCGCTCTATTGTGAGTTGCTTGACCGAATTATCCTAGCCTAACGCAGTGTCCGCCAATGAGCTACCTTGGGGCCAGCGTCTCATCCAATGCCATTAAGCCCAGTGCGAGACAGAAACTAGGAAACACTTCCGGCCGAACCAAAAGAGTCGAAGCATCATTTTGCCATTCAATGGGTTCTGTGCCGTCACCTGACATCTTTCGGTAGTTTTTATGTGATGCGGTCAGTTGCGAAAGTTCTGTTTTAGAGGGTTTTCGCAGGAGGATCCGGTGAAAAAGGTCCTCGACCTGTGCTTGGGGTGAATCGGGGAAACGCTGCATGGCCTCGGCAGCGAGTTTTAGCGCCGCCTCCTGCAGAATGGGGGCATTAAAGAGTGCCAGTGCCTGAAGAGGGGTGTTGGTGTTCTCCTTTCGGAGAACACATGATTCTCTCTCTGCAGCATCAAAAGTCGCCAGGAGTGGAGGGGTGATGGTTCGCTTAAAATAGGTGTAAAGGCTGCGCCGATAAAGATCAGCTCCCTGAGACTGGGGATAAGTCTTGCGACTGAGTTCTTTCCAGAGATCCCTTGGCTGATAAGGATAGACTGGGGGGCCTCCAAGGTGAGTGACCAGCAGGTTTGAGGCTGCCAGCCACTGGTCTCGTATGGCAAAGGCCGAGAGTCGCATTCCTGGTCCCCTGCTTAGCCATGTATTGTCTGGATCAAGACGCCGATGTGTATCCCGCACCCGTGTCGTTTGCCGGTAGGTGGCGCTGGTGACCATTAAGCGCAGGATGTGGTGGATGTCCCAACCGCTTTCTATGAACTCGCAAGCTAGCCAATCCAGGAGTTGGGGATGCGAGGGGGGATCCCCCTGAATACCAAAATCCTCACTGGTGCTTACCAGTCCTTTCCCAAAAATCATCTGCCAGAGCCGATTAACCTGAACCCTGGCCGTGAGTGGGTGATCAGGGTGAATGAGCCAGCGTGCTAAACCAAGTCGGTTAAGATCCCACTCAGGATCGGGGGGGAGCAACTGGTTGAGCAGGGCAGGTTGGACCGGATCCAGAGGCCGGTCGTACTGACCGCGCTCAAGGAGGAAGGTTTTTCGTGGCTCATCAAGCTCTTGCATGACCATGACTGTGGGCAGGGATGCTCGGTAGGTTTGCAGTCTCTCAGTAATTGCCTCCAATTGCTCCACTGCAGCGAGAACCCTTGGCTGTTTGGTGTTTTGCAGGTAAAGCGCTCTGGCAACATCATGCTGTCGGGGTTGACGCTTGTCGGCTGGCATACTCAAAATATCCTTCAGTGCCTCAGGTTCAGAGAGCCAGGCTATTTCCCTTGCTTCGAGCACTCTCCCATACAAGCGCAACTCGTCGATTTTCCCTGTGGCAGGTGCCGCCATGGGACTGTTGCCAATGCGGAAGGGCTGGCCTGCGATCCCTCCAGGGTTGGAGTCGTTGTTGTGAGTGATCTTGCAGTCCATGGCTTGTCCGTTGACATGGATTTGAAGACCTCTTGCGCTCATGCTGCCATCATAGGTGATGGCCACATGCAGCCAGTTTCCGGGGGGAAAAGTCGAGCGGGTTCGGATGCCAATCCGGCCTGCATAGCCCTGAGAAATTGACAGGAAGCACAAGGCACCATCCTCGTAGGTCAGTTGGTAGCCCTTTCCGTTAACTCCATCCTCAATGCGAGAAAACACGGCTCCAGAGCTGGATGCAGCAGGTTTAAACCAGAGGCTGATGCTGTAGGGGGTTTGGTTAGTGAAATCACCCATGAGGCCCAGGTCTCCTTCCCACGAGCCATCCAGTAAAGCCGCTTGCCCAAGGATGCCATCTTTCCAAGTGGGCTCAGATAACACCTTCGCGTTGTCTTGATTGTTGGGGGCAGCGTCAAATCCCTGGAGGTTTGCATCCAGAGAACGATGATGAAGCAAGCCCTTTTCCATCCAGCTGAGTTGGGCGATGTCATCATCATGCTGCTTGGCGAAAATCTCGAGTTCTGAAGTGATTAAGTCCTCCAGGTTGGCGAGTTGCTGCTCTGCCTTTTGCTTGGCTTGCTCCAGTGCATGAAGGGTCTCACGTTGTCTCAGGGTTGGGGCTATGATGAAAGGCTCACTATTGCCATCTCTGATGGCCCTGCCGCTCTCGGTAATACGGTTGAAAATGGCAAACAGACCGTAATAGTCGCGCATTGAGAAGGGGTCATATTTGTGATCATGGCATCGAGCGCACTGCAGGGTCAGTCCCGTCCAGGTCGTCATGGTGGTTTCGATGCGGTCAGCCACGTTTTCGGTAATGACCTCAGCAGGGATGCTGCCTCCCTCAGAGTTGTATCGATGGTTACGATTGAATCCCGTGGCGATGATCTGGTCCAAGGTGGGATGTTCGAGGAGATCTCCAGCCAGTTGTTCCAATGTAAACTGATCATAAGGCATGTTTTGGTTGAAGGCCTGGACGACCCAATCCCTCCATGGCCACATTTCTCGCTCACCGTCATTTTGATAACCATGTGTGTCGGCATAGCGCGCGGCATCGAGCCAGTTCAAGGCCATGTTTTCCCCATAGTGGGGCGAAGCTAGGAATTGTTCGACCCAACCTTCGTAAGTCCTGGATGATCGCTGCTCTTGGCTAACCTGTAATGGATCCCAGTCAGGGGGGATGCCATTGAGCGCCATGCCCACCCGCCGAACCAATGTTGGCAGGGCTGCCTGCGGGTTGGGGGTGAGCCCTCTGACTTCCATTTGATGCAGGATGAAGCAATCAATCGGATTCCTGATCCATTGGGCGTTTGCTACTTTGGGTAGGGGTGGGCGAGTGGGGGAAGTGAAAGACCAATGTGGCTGCCAATTGGCCCCTTCATTGATCCACTGACTCAGGCGTTCTATTTGCTGAATATTGAGATCAAGATTGGCTTCGGGTGGCGGCATGATCTGATCGGGATCTGACGAAAGGATTCGCTTAATGAGCTCGGAATGCGCCGCTGCTCCGGGTCGAATGGTTCCAGCAGGGAGTTCATCCTGGCGATCGAGTTGATCCAGGCGCATGTCAGCCTTGCGCCTGGCCTCATCCTGGCCATGGCATGGGAAGCAGTGCTCGGAAAGGATGGGTTGGATATCCCTTTGGAAAGAAATGCTTTGTTGACCGAAAAGGGGCAACGCCAATCCGATGGACCAGGCGATCATCAAAGAGGCCCCGAGGCGCTGGGATACTGAGCCTGCGTTGCCTGATTTCAGTGGGTCCCAGCGTATCATGAGGGGGCTGAAGGGCTGACACTGGAGCCGCTCCAGCGCATTTTTTGCCTCAGGATGGAAAAAAACGGGTTATCGGGGAGGTTCAGGAAGGTGACTTGACCCTGGCGGGCGAGGATTTGAATCCGGTCCCTTGGGGTCAGGGTAATTTGTTTTTGTCCATCTGCAGTGAGATACATTTCAACATCATCGCTCAGCAGACTCACCTCAATCACCGAGGACATGTCCACGATCACCGATCGATTGGAAAGCGTATGCGGGCAGATTGGAGTCAGGGTAAAGACACTCGCACTGGGGCAAACGATGGCACCACCCGCTGAAAGGGAGTAGGCCGTTGAACCTGTGGGGCTGCTAATGATGAATCCATCGCAACGGTATTGGGTCAGGAGCTGACCATCTACTTTGACTTCCAGTTCGATCATTCTCGAGGCCCCTCCACGGCTGATCACCAGGTCGTTGATGGCACTCAGTTCCTGAGTGATGGCCTCTTCGCGGTAAAGCGTCGCATGGATCGAAGGACGTACGTCCCTCAGGCCATGGCCTTGCCAGATGGTCTGAAGGGCTTCGGCCAGGGCAGCATACGGGGCAGCTGTGAGAAATCCTAGACCTCCGGTGTTGATCCCTAGGATTGGGGTGGGGCAGCCTTCGAGAGATCGAGCGACGTGGAGCATCGTGCCATCGCCTCCAAAGACTACCAACAGGTCAGAGTTCTCTGCCATGCCACGGATCAGTGCTTCACCCTCATCACGAAAAGTCTCGGGTGAGTGCATTCCTTCAGGCAGGATGACCTCCCTACCTGTTTGCTGAATGAGGCGCTGAGCTTCTTCCAGCGCCTCTTGCCAACCGGCCTTTTCAGGGTTGGCGATCAGCCCAATCCGAGTCATCTCTTGTTGCATGTTTTTGAAGCCTGACCAGGAACTCACGATTCCCGGCTGGGCCCAGTATGGGCGAGGTGGTATGATCAATCCAGTCCATTGCCAGGGATTGATCAACAAATACTTTAAGGGACTTGAGGATCGACTCATGAATCGCAGGGTCCCTGACCACGCCCTTACCGCGATCGACGATCTCCTTACCCGCTTCGAATTGAGGTTTGATCAGCGCGATGATATCCCCGCCTGGCCTGAGCAGGGCTTGAGCGGCTGGAAGGATCTGGCGCAGGGATATGAATGAGCAGTCAATCACCACCAGGTCCATCATTTCGGGAAGGCTGTCTGATTTCAGATGCCTAGCATTGGTTTTTTCCATGACCCTGACCCGCTTGTCCTGTCTGAGTTTCCACGCCAGCTGCCCCATACCGACATCAATGGCGTGTACCCTTCTGACATCACGTTGAAGCAGGCAATCGGTGAAACCACCGGTGGATGCCCCGAGGTCTGCCGCAATCAGGCCAGCCACGGATAAACCAAAGGCTTCGATGGCATGATCCAGCTTATGGCCTCCGCGAGAGACAAATCGCTCCTTTTCCTTGAGTTCCAACTCATGATCTTTCTTGATGGACTGACCTGGCTTGGTGGCCGGCTGCCCATCAACCAGCACCTGACCTGCCATCACGGCGCGCCTTGCCTTTTCACGGCTCTCATACAGCCCTCGTTCTACCAGTGCCTGATCCAGTCGCGTGCGTGCCTGACTCATATGCCTCAATTAAAGCTTCAACCAAGCCCATGTTTATGGCAACGATGAATCCTTGCCAATGAAGTCTCTTTTATCTGCTGCGCTAGGGTGTCTGATGATGCATGGCGCTTCCGTTGAACATACCCACGCGGCTCAGCGACCCAATATACTGATGATTTGTGTGGATGATCTGCGCCCAGAACTGAGGTGCTACGGTGTTCCCTATATCCATTCACCCCACATAGACCAATTGGCATCGAGGGGTCGCTTGTTTCAGTCTCACTACGTGCAGGCGCCTACTTGTGGTGCCTCGCGCTACACACTGTTGACTGGGTGCTATGGTGGATCCGGCAATCAGGCTCTTTTCCAGCGTGCAGCCAATCTTCAAGAAAACCCAAAGGCCTATCCCCCAAGCCTGCCCGCATGGTTTCGGATGCACGGCTATCATACTGTATCCATTGGCAAGGTTTCGCATCACCCCGGCGGAAGAGGAGGGGCTGACTGGGATCAATCAGATCAGCTCGAAATGCCCCACGCGTGGGATCAGCACTTGCTTCCTGCCGGTCCCTGGCAACATCCCCGAGGTTGGATGCATGGGCTGGCGCATGGTGAAATCCGCATCCAGGCCAAGGATATGGCCGTGTTTCAATCCGAGGAAGGTGAAGATGCCATCTATCCCGATGGTCCTTCCATTGATCAATCTGTTGCCATGCTGACCACATTGGGTCAAGCGGCAGCAACCCCCTTCTTTATGGCCGTAGGTATCTTGCGTCCGCACCTTCCCTTCGGCGCGCCCGCTGCTTACATGAGCCCTTACCAAGATCTGGAGCTCCCTCCAGTGCCTCACCCTGAAAAACCAGCGGGCCGAACCACCTGGCATGGGTCTGGGGAATTCATGAAATACCAGCGATGGGGTAGGGATCCCAATCAGGATGCCGCTTTTGCTCAGGAAGTGCGGCGTCACTATGCCGCGTGCGTGAGCTTTGCTGATGCGCAGGTAGGACGTCTGTTAAAGGCCTTAGAAACTGCAGGGCTCAAGGACAATACGGTGGTCCTGCTTTGGGGAGATCATGGTTGGCATTTAGGGGAGCATGGCATTTGGGGTAAGCATGCTCTGTTTGAAGAATCCCTTCGGTCACCGCTGATTATTGCTTACCCAGGAATGGGGCGACGTGGTGAGGCCACGGCTTCTATGGTGGAGAGTTTGGATATTTTTCCAACTCTCTGCGAGTTGGCTGGTTTGCCCATCCCCGCCGGGCTGGATGGGCAATCGCTCCTGCCTATACTCGAGGACCCTCAGGTTCCGGGCCACCCAAGTTATGCTTATACCGCTCAGGCCAGAACCCTGAGAACCTCATCCCACCGACTGATCCTGCATCGGGATGGGTTCGTGGAACTCTACGACCACCAGCAACCCGATGGGGAGACTCAAAACGTGGCCGCACAACATATGGATAGGGTTGCCATGCTAACCCGAGCATTGAATGATCGCCTTGGGTCCTGGTAGGGCTTGGTCCAGGCCCTCCTCGTAATCCTTAGTCAGGTGATCCCCTCTCAGCCCAGTGAGGGGCTGGTCCATCAGCAAAACGTTCCTTGCTCTAGCATGACCAATGTGCAGGCCTCCACCACCTCAATTCCTTGACTTTTTAGGGTAGGGTAGTGAAAAGGGGCTTCGCTACCTGGATTGAAAATAATGCGACTTGGAGCACACCGCCCAATCCCGAAAAGATGTGACTCCAACCTCTCTGGGCGCACGTAGACGGTGATCGTGTGGATAGGTATCCCTGGTTCCGAGAGGCAGCTCCAGCAAGGTTGCCCAAGCATCATCTCTCTGCTCGGGTTGACCAGCACCAGTTCATGGCCAGCTTCTTGAAGCCTGAGAGCTGCCATGCAGGCATAGCGTTCAGGTCGATCACTGGCCCCCAGGATTCCCACCCTTATGGACATCAGGAGAGTTTGATGGAGCCATGCCTCTAGCGGCCAGTCTTATCTTGTTACCAAGCGATAGCCCGGCGACGACTTAAGCCGGCTCATGGCAACACGCATCGGACAGGCTGGTAGCTGCTGATCCCTTGTTATTCAAGGTTTCCAGCGAGCCGCCCAGGTCTCGTGAGCACGTTCCATTTCCCTGACTTTTTCCGGGAACCGGTCTGCCAGGTTCGTCTTTTCGGAAGGGTCTTCGATGAGATTCACAAGGAAGCGCTGAGCTTCCAGCACACGGTGGTTTGGGCTGCTGGTATCGTTTGGGTTGGCGATCAGCTTCCATGGGCCCTGTCTGACAGCCCATTGAGGTCGCTGGCCGCCGCCGCTCTGCCAATGAAAGCGCTGGTGTGCATCAGGTGCCTGGGGTGCATCCAGGATGGGGCGCAGACTTTTGCCATCAATGGGTTTGGCGGGGAGCGGGATGCCACAGAGATCAGCAAGTGTCGGGAACCAGTCAATCGAGGTAGCCAGTTGATCTCGCACCACATTGGCAGCCAGGTGACCAGGCCAGCGGATGATGGCAGGGACACGGATCCCGCCTTCAAAAAGACTGAATTTGGCACCCCGGTAGGGCCCAGCACTCCCTCCGCCACCAAAAGTCCTCACCTCGGTGGAGTGACCATGGTCCGATTGAAAAATAACAATGGTGTCTTCCTTGATGGCTTGCTCATCGAGTAATGTGAGGACTTCCCCGATTTTCTGGTCCATGGTTGAGAGGAATGCAGCATACTGCCGACGAGGCGCTTCGAGGTGTTGGTAGAACTGGCGCCATCCCTCGGTAGCCTGAAGTGGGTAGTGTGGGACGTTGATGGCCCAGTAGAGAAAGAAGGGCTTGGCTTTGTTGTCCTGCAGGAATTGTCTGGTTTCCTCGACCATCAGGTCAGGAAAAAAGACACCGTCTTCCCAAATTTCCTGGCCGTTGCGCCATAGATCGTGGCGGTTGGGTCCCTGCCAGTAGAAAAAGTGTGACCAATTGTCAATGCATCCACCCATGTGGCCAAAGCTGTGATCAAAGCCCTGAGCGTTGGGCATGGTTGCAGGCGTATAGCCCAGATGCCACTTGCCTATATGCCCCGTCACATACCCTGAGGCCTTGAACATTTCTGCCATCGTGGTTTGGTGGGATGGCATACCTTCATGGCCTTGTTGGGAACTGACATTACCCGGGACGCCTGCATGCTGTGGAAAACGTCCGGTCAGGACTGCCGCACGCGAGGGTGAGCAAACCGGTGCCGCTGCATAGAATTGGCTGAAGCGGATACCTTCCTTTGCCAGTTGGTCAAGGTGAGGGGTATAAAGGTCCTTGCTTCCATAGCAGTTGAGATCAACCGACCCCTGATCATCAGCGTAGATAAGGATGACATTAGGAGGACGCTCTGCAGCTTGGCCCGACAAGCAAAGCATGCCACCTGCGATCAGTGCTATGATGGGTCGTAACCAGCGCAGCCCCTGGCAGTCCGCCGAATCCAGGCAGCAGGTTGTGGTTTTTGAAGTCAGGATCATGAAGTGACTATGGGCTAAAGCCCTTCAAACTGGCAAGCGTAACCCAGTCAACAGACATCCTGCCCCGGACAAGGTTAAGAGGAGGTTAAGAGGGATTGTTTTTTCCAGCTGCATCGGGCAAGGCTGGTCCCGGGCAGGATTTGTCGTTTGCAAACCTGACAGCTTGATCGTATGAGTAAGCCATCATGAACGTTGCGGTGTATTCAGACAAAAACTTTCAGCGACAGTGGAAGAAAGTCCTCTCTACCTCAAGTCTGTTTGATCCGACCATCGAAGGCCGTACTCGTGCCATCATGGAAGAGGTTAAACAGGGTGGGGATGCCGCGCTGCTTGAGTGTACGCGAAAATTTGATGGAGCCAGTCTTAAGGCCAGCCAACTTCAAGTCACTGATTTAGAGCTTGAGGCCGCTTCCAAAAAAGTCAACTCGATCACCCGTGCAGCGGTCAGGGAGGCCTACACCAACATCCAGTCATTTGGGCGTCAGTCTCGGCGTAAGGGATGGCAGGGACGCAACAGTCATGGTGCCCGGGTTGGTGAAAAGTACGATCCTTTTCGACGCGTGGGGCTTTACGTGCCAGGGGGGACTGCGCCGCTTGCCTCCACCGCGTTGATGACGGTGGGACTGGCCAGGGTAGCTGGTTGTCCAGAGATTGTGGTCTGCACCCCGTGCAATCAACAAGGCGAGGTCAATCAGGATTTACTTTTTGCACTCAAGCATGCTGGGGCAACGGCGATCTACAAACTGGGTGGAGCACAGGCTATCGCTGCGATGGCCTATGGCACACGGAGCATACCGAAGGTCGATAAGATTTTTGGTCCGGGCAACGCTTATGTCGTGGCGGCAAAGCGCTTGGCGGTGGGACATGTTTCCATCGACTTGTTGCCAGGCCCCAGTGAGGTATTGGTGATCGCCGATAATACCGCCAATGCTGCGTACGTGGCGGCTGACTTGCTGGCGCAGGCTGAACACGGGTCGGGCAAGGAGCGTGTATGCCTGCTGTCGACCAGTGCCCGCCTTATTAAGGAAGTTCAGGGAGCAATCCAAGATCAGCTCGCGAGCTTGAGTCGAACTTCCTTCATCCAAAAAAGCCTCAAAAAAAATGGCTGGTTGATTCAAGTTCGTGATCTCGATCAGGCTGTGTCCATGGCCAATGACTTTGCTCCAGAGCATTGTGAGATCATGACCCAAGATGCTCGCACTCTTTCCCGTGGCATTGTCACTGCTGGAGCGATTTTCCTGGGGAACCACTCGCCAACTGTGCTTGGAGATTATGTGGCCGGGCCAAGCCATGTCCTGCCTACCGGGGGCGCCGGGGCTTCGTTTCCAGGCCTGACAGTGGACCAGTTTCAGCGGCGCACCAGTCTGGTGGAATACTCCCCATCAAACCTCCAGCGGGCCTTGCCAGCAGTCAGGGCTTTTGCCAGCATGGAAGGACTCGACGCACATGGTCAGTCCGCTGAGATCCGCCGATCCTGATCCCTCACTTTCATGGCTTCCCGCTTATCACCACGTCCCGAATGGATCCGTTCAGGGGTCCGTGCCATCAGCCCCTATACCCCTGGTGAGCAACCTAAGGTCAAGGGGTTGATCAAGCTCAATACCAACGAGAATCCCTATCCGCCGGCACCCCAAGTGCTTGAATGCATCAAGCAAGCAGTCGATGGACGACTCCGTTTATACCCCAATCCGAGGGCCCAGCGGCTTCGAGAAGCTTTGGCGCGCCATCATGGGGTGCCAGCCGATCATGTGATGGTGGGCAATGGTTCGGATGAGCTGCTGGCTCTGGCTACGCGTGCGTTTGTCGAACCCTTACCAGTCAAAGGCCGAGTGACCGAGCCTGCAGCCTCGACCATCCAGTTTTGGGTGCCAAGTTATTCCCTTTACCCGGTTCTGGCTTCCATTCACGGGGCGCGTCTTAATCCAGTCGCCTTAGCTCCTGACTATGGCATTCCCTCACTGGCAGCCATGCGGCGGGAAGGCGCTTGGGATTTTAAGGCAGCCCTTAGTCTGGTCACGACCCCCAATGCCCCAACGGGCCGAGGCTATGCCACTGCCACGCTCGCTTCGTTGTGCCGAGCTCAAGATGGTGTGGTGATCCTGGATGAGGCCTATGCGGATTTCGCCAGCGAGCATGCCATAGAGTTGGTGAGAAAGATGCCCAATGTCATCATTTCACGCACTTTTTCCAAATCCTACTCGCTTTGTTTTCAGCGCATTGGTTACTTCATCGGACATCCTGCCCTCATTCAGGCCCTGGATGGGATTCGAGACAGCTACAATGTGAATGGACTGGGGCAGGTAGCTGCTGAGGCGACCCTCAAACATGGAGCTTACTACCGTGCCAATTTTAGGCGCATTATCCGGCTTAGGGAGCAGGTCTCCGCATCATTGATTGCCGAAGGTTTTGAAGTGCTCCC
>Ga0181580_10004921_pt1 | contig 10825 bp, 9 predicted proteins | sample 071ome_23_FD_132413 | JGI IMG/M metagenome (GOLD analysis project Ga0181580, IMG submission 132413) | Coastal salt marsh microbial communities from the Groves Creek Marsh, Skidaway Island, Georgia - 071403BT metaG (megahit assembly) | ecosystem: Environmental > Aquatic > Marine > Intertidal zone...
ACCCACCGTGGCGGCTTGATTAGGCAAGTCAAGCGTTTGCACGATATCCAAATTGGCGTTGGCCGCGGCGCATGCCAGCGCATGCCCTGAATAGGTGTAGCCGTGCATCAGCGGTGCGCTGCGCTCAGGGTGCTCAAAAGCACCCGCCACCTTGCCCGAGAGCAGCGTGGCACCCAAAGGCACATAACCCGAATTGATGCCCTTGGCCAAGGCCATGATGTCTGGCGCGACCTGCCAGTGCCGCGCACCGCACATGGCGCCAATGCGTCCAAAGCCAGTTACCACCTCGTCACTGATCAACAGCACCCCATGTTTGTCGCAGATACGCCGTAGCATGGGCCAGTAGCTTGCATGCGGCACGATTACGCCACCTGCGCCTTGCACGGGTTCGGCAACCAGCGCCGCCACTGTGTGTGGGCCTTGGTACTGAATGGTTCGGTCGAGCTCTTCAGCGCACAGACGCGCCAACTCGGCAGGGTCGTTTTCGTGCCATGGGTTACGGTACAGATAGGGTGATTCAACTTGAAAGCAGCCCGGCAACAGCGGTTCATACGCCAAACGAAACAGTGGGTTGCCATTGATTGAGGCCCCACCAAAATGCACACCGTGGTAACCCCACTTGAGGGAGATGAATTTGGTTTTTTGTGCTTGGCCCTCAAGCTGCCAGTACTGACGGGCAATTTTTAGCGCGGTTTCAATGGCGTCTGAACCGCCCGAGCTAAACAGCACCTTGGCCATGCCCTCGGGTGCAAACATTTCCATGAGACGAGCCGACAGCTCAATGGCTGGCGGATTGGTGGTGTTTTGAAACGTTGACCAGTAAGCCAGCTTATCAAGTTGTTCCGTAATGGCTTGCTTAATGGCCGGGTGGTTGTGACCCACGTTAACGTTCCATAAGCTGGCCACGGTATCTAGGTAGCGGGTACCGTTGACATCCCACACATAAACGCCATCGGCTTTTTCCAAAATCAATGGACTGCTTTGTTGCGTGGCCTTGGGGTCAACCATTGGGTGCAACATATGGCGACCGTTGAGTTGTGTGAGGTGTGCAATGTCCATTGACAGGTTCCCTTTACAGTTGAACAAATCCTAACACCCGCATTTGTGCGGTCTCCTTGATTGGGTAGCCGCGTTGTTCACCTTTGCGCAACACACCACCACATCCTAGGGTTAACCATGGTGGCCGCGTGAATAAATCGTTTTATGCTTATGCATCCATTACAACAAGGACTCCCACATGATCGCTAAAACCTCGATTGCAGCGCTTTGCTTGTTTATTCTTTCTTCCCTCACGAGCGTGGCTGCGGCCGCCGGTGCATCCAAGGTGGTGCTGCAGGTAAGTGATGACAACCCACAAAAGTGGAACTTGGCCATCAACAACGCGAACAACGTACTTAAAGCAGCCCCTGGATCAGAAATTGAAATCGTGGTTTACGGGCCGGGTATCGGCATGCTCACCAAAGACTCCAAAGTCAGTGCGCGTGTGACCAAAGCGGTGAATGACGGGGTCAAGGTGGTGGCGTGTCAAAACACCATGAAAGCCAAAAAGTTATCGCAAGACCAAATGAATATGTCCATTGGTTATGTACCTGCTGGCGTGATACAGATCATGAACCGGCAGGGGCAGGGCTGGGCATACGTTAGGCCCTAACAAGCGGGCTATCTTATTGATAGCCTTTGTCTTGCATACAACTTTGAGTCCACAGCCGTCGGCGGGCATCCGCGTCCACCGAATCCATCATTCGGTCAAGTAGATAGGCGGCGCCATACGCCTCACGCAAGGTATTCGTGGATGGGCCGAAACGATCAACGTCGGCAACCTTTTCAGCAGCAAGCTTTTTACACGCCTCTACATCCAACTCAGTTTGAGAAAGGCTTGTGTCTGAAGGGGGCTGCAGATCAACCTGTTTCGGCCCCGCACACCCCGTGAGTGCCAGCGCCATCAGGCCGGCATACAAGAAGGGTGGATGCGTACGATGTATCACGAACAGAGAATAGCAGGGGTTGAGTTGACTCGCGCCAAGCGCCAAGTGAGCACGTAGCGGCTGAGTGTAGTTTGTTGCCACGCTACGCCACCTAAAAACCACCTCAGAACAGGCAGTTCAGATTGACTAAGGCGTTGATTTAACTGGCAGAGTAGGGGCTAAATGGTGCCGTTTCGAGGAATCGAACCCCCGACCTTCTCATTACGAAATCGTGGCTCAAGCGGCCCCGATAGGAAAATACTTTGTTCCGAACCGCTCACGTAGTGCAATCAAACCTGTAGTCGTTCGGAAACAACCGATCTGATGTGCCCCGCTGAGGGGCGCCAAGTCTACGAATCAAATTTCTGGCTGAGGTCTGGCTTTTTTTTGTAAGTCCGGCCATCGAATATCGGTGAGTGGAGTACTTGGCCCACCCAGGGAGAATTCCGAAATACCGTAATATTTCGATGTACATCACGAGTCAGTTGGTGTACCCTGATAAAACTCAACCACTGGAGGCGCCATCGTGTTGCAGAAACTTAAGATGGGTTATCGGCTTTATTCGCTCGTTGCCGTTTTGAACATTTTGCTAGTTATTGTTGGCGTAACTGGTGTTATAGGGATGGGGAAAATAGTTGGCGGACTCGAGACGGTGTACCGAGATCGAGTCATACCACTTGCACAACTTAAGCAAGTTGCAGATTTGTACGCGGTCAACATCGTAGACACCTCACATAAAGTTCTTGGCTGGAATATTACCTTCGAAGAGGCGAGAAAGAATCTAGCGACAGCCGAGAGGGATATCGATAAGATTTGGAAGGAGTTTTTAGCGACAAAACTCGTCGAACGCGAAAAAAAGTTGGTCGCTGAAATTCAACCTTTGTTTCGGAAAGCGCAAGTTGCTATCGATGAAATGCGAGTGTTGCTGGCGTCAGAAGATCGCCCAAGGCTCGGAGTATTCAATAAAGATAAACTCTACCAAGCAATTGATCCCGTTGGCGATGTAATCGCCAAGTTGATACAGGTTCAGCTAGATGTCGCGCAAGAAACATACAAAAAAGACGTGGCAGTTTATGAAGCAGATGAATTCATTACCGTTGTCTTGATTGTCATTGGATTGCTTGGCGGCGCCTTTCTAGCTTATTTAATTATCCGTTCGGTAACAGACCCTTTGAATAAGCTGCAGGATTCGATTGAAGGGTTAGCAGAAGGCAAGTTAGATATAAATATACCGTTTGGCGACTACAAAAACGAATTAGGAGAAATGTCGCAATCGGTTTCTGTGCTTCAAGCGGGACTGCAAAAAGCCGCCTCTTTACAAGAAGCAGAAAATAGGCGCGCCCGCGCCTTTGCGGAAACAACGAAAGAAATTGGGGCGGTTATTACGGCTGCCGCCAATGGAGACTTTACTGCTCAGGTGGAGAAAAACGGAAAAGAAGGGTTCTTACTTGAAATTTCGGAGCAGGTAAACGTCTTGGTAGGAACTTCTCGTGATGCCTTTGTGGCGATTGGCCAAAGTGCTACGTCGTTAGCGTCCTCGTCGGAGGAGTTATCTGCCGTCAGCACTCAAATGAGCGCTAATGCTGAAGAATCGGCGGCTCAAGCCGGAGCGGCTTCCTCTTCTGCAGTGCAGGTCAGCGGTAATATGCAGACGGTATCCGCCGGGGTGGAAGAGCTAACGGTCAGCATCAGAGAAATTTCTGCTAATGCAATAGAGGCCTCAGCGGTCGCCACAAGGGCTGTAGAGGAGGCTCAGTCAACGAGCGCAACGATGGGCAAGTTGGGTGACAGTAGCCTTGAGGTTGGAAATGTCATCAAAGTCATCTCCGGTATTGCAGAACAAACCAACCTGCTGGCATTGAACGCAACAATTGAGGCCGCGCGTGCTGGGGAACTTGGTAAGGGATTTGCAGTAGTTGCTAACGAAGTAAAAGAACTCGCGCGACAGACTTCAAGTGCCACTGAAGAAATTGGACAGAGCATTGAAAATATTCAATCCGACGTAAAAACGGCGGTAGCCTCTATGGACTCTATCTCGGCAATCATTAACAAAATAAATGACATTTCCGCCGTAATCGCGAGTTCAGTTGAGGAGCAGGCTGCGACTGCGAATGAAATTGGGCGGACGGTTTCTGATGCAGCCGTTGGTTGCGATGAAATTGCGAAAAACGTAACCTCCGTAGCGGGCGTCTCAAGAGACACAACGACTGGTGCAGCCAATTGTCAACAGGCGGCTAAAGAACTTTCGATCATGGCTGCAGATTTGCAAAGTATGGTTGCGAAATTCAAAACCTCCAATGGTTAGCGGAGGAAATTCGTTTGTTTGGTCTAGTTTTTTAAAGTCACTACGCCTGAAAAATGACTGACGACGATGCAGAGCTATTAGACGATTTCCTGCTAGAAGCGCGGGAGATCATGGACAAGCTCGATTTAGATTTCGTCCAACTCGAGAAGTCTCCGGACGACGACAAGCTTTTAGGAAATATCTTCCGGGGAATGCATACGCTCAAAGGTAGCAGTGGGTTCTTCTCATTCAAGAAGTTAGAGCAGTTATCCCACGCCGGCGAATCGCTCCTGAGTAAATTGCGTGATAAATCGCTGCGTCTTTCACCGGAGATGGTAACGATTTTGCTGAAGACTCTAGACGCGTTAAGGCACATCATTGATGAAATTGAAGCAAACCGTGTAGAGCCCGTCACCGACGATGAACTTCTGTTGGTGAATCTTCGTTCATTAACAGACGGCGGTGGGTTGCTTGATGAATTACCTTTAAGTGAAGAGGGTATCGATGCGCACTCGGAGGATGCAGCGTCAGGTCGCGGGGTAGCGATTGAGAACGAGAACTCACAACACAACATTGCCAAATCGGGCAATAGGGGTGACGCTGAGTCTAACGAAGTATCTGGCGAAGATACCGAAGTTCAGTCGGTTGTTGGCGACTCTGAGAGCCCAGGTAACGCGGCGACAGTCACGACGGACACATCTGTCGCGGATCATCAAGATTTGGTCGGCGCAGTCGCTTCTCCTAATGAGATTGACGCTGAGGAATCAGGAACGTCCACTTCGAAAGAAGTAGCGCCGCCCGTGAAAGTAAGCGTTGAGCTTTTAGATACGCTTATGAACTTAGTGAGCGAGATGGTTCTTGCGAGAAATAGGCTCTTGTCTTATGCCTCAGAGGTCACGGATCCAAAATTCGCTGGAGTGGTGAGAAACGTTGATTTCATAACGCTGGAATTACAAGAGCGAATGATGAAGACGCGGATGTCGCCGATAAGTCAGGTGTGGAACAAGTTTCCTCGGTTGGTTCGGGATTTGTCCCAAGAATGCCAAAAAAGAGTGGAATTGATTCAAATTGGAGCTGAAACCGAGCTTGACCGAACTTTGTTAGAAACAATCAAAGATCCCTTGATTCACATTATTAGAAATTGTGTGGATCACGGAATCGAGGAGGAAAAAGATCGTGTGGCTTCAGGCAAGGTGCCAGTGGGCTCTGTGACATTGCAGGCGAAACATGAAAATGGAATGGTGGTCATTCAGATTGCTGATGACGGTGGGGGGATTAATTTTGATCGAGTGCGCGCTAAAGCAATCCAGCGAGGATTGATTGACGCTCAAAAAGCCAGTCGAATGAGCGCAGAAGAGCTACTTGAGTTTATTTATCTTCCAGGATTTTCTACCAAAGAGGCGATAACGAATCTTTCCGGCAGAGGCGTTGGGATGGATGTAGTAAAAACAAACATTCAAAACATTGGAGGTTCGGTTGAGGTTGCATCCACTTCAGCTGGAACCAATCTGCGCCTGAAAATTCCATTGACGCTTGCGATCATGCCGGCGCTATTCGTCCGGTGTGAGAAAGAGCGATTTGCTATTCCGCAAAATAATCTTCTTGAGATGGTTCGTTACAACCCAGATGACGAATCCGAGGGCCTAGAGTACCTTTATGGAACGCCAGTTTTTAGGCTGAGAGAGAGGTTGATTCCGTTAGTTTTCTTGTCGCAAGAGCTTGAGTTAAGGGCGGCGGACAGTTGGAGCGGAAAGAGTTTAAATATTGCGGTCGTTCAGTCTTCTGGAGTTAGATTTGGTTTGATTGTTGATGAAGTGTTGTACATGCAGGAGGTGGTGGTTAAACCAATACCTTCGTTGTTGAGAGGCAAATCAACCTATGGCGGTGCCACTATCCTGGGGGACGGTCGTGTTGCCCTCATCCTTGACATCGAGGGAATAGCGAGAAGCTCAGGATTATCAGGAAAGATCAAGGAGTATCAGAAACAGGAAGATAACGATAGTCTTGGTAAGTCGTCAGATGCGGAACATGCCATGCTGCTCTTTGACTTAGAAGATGGTGACAGACTTGCAATCCCGGTCAATCAAGTTGAGCGTTTAGAGAATATTTCACGCACAAAAATACAAACCAGCGGGACTGAGGCAGTAATCCCTTACGGAGACGGGATAATAAAACTGGTATGGATTGCCAATTACATAGAGGGCAGTAGCCATGCCAGGATGGCAGATTCTCTCTCTATTATCGTCCACTACTCTCATGGGCTCCCGATTGGTTTAGTGGTTAATCAAATCCACGACATTGTTTATGTGCCAGATCAATTAAATATCCTTTCCCCGCCCCAGCGTGGGCTCTTGGGTTGTGCAATTATTGATGATCAGGTAATTAACGTAATTGATGTTGATGGAATCCTCGATGCACACAACAACAGGAACTCAATCAATACTCCATCTCTTACCTCCAATATGATTATTGAGGAGCCATTGTGAGTTCCTCCGAGATTTTGTCTACTTTTCATGTGGGGGACTATTACTGTGGAATCCACACGAAAGAAGTTATTGAGTTGACCAAAGGCATTGAAGTTACACCCGTGCCGTTGGCGCCAAAGTCTATTCTTGGATTGCTGAATTTACGGGGACAAATAGTTACGGCAATCGACATGCGTGCGCGATTGAAGTGCGAGCAAAAAGAGCACTCAACGGACTCTATTGGAATCTTTTATAAGTATGGCGGAAGCTTTTATTCATTTGTTGTCGACAACGTGAATGAAATACTTGAACTTGATCGCCAGGATTTTGAGCCGCCCCCAAGTAATCTGATGGGTCCGGAAGTTGATTTTGTAACGGGCGTTTATAAAATGCCGGGGCGCCTGCTCTTGGTTTTAAGCCCACAGAAGTTGATAACCGGTATTTCGCATAACTAGGTTCAAAACAGGGGATTGAATTGTCGACGATCGCAGAAAAGATATCCGTATTGGTCGTCGATGATTCAACCGTTATGCGGAGGATCCTCGCTACCGCTTTGAAGAAAGATCCCGAAATTGAAGTGGTGGGGTTTGCGACTAATGGAGAAGAAGCGATTCAAGCAGTAAAAGAGCTCCAGCCCGATGCAATAACGCTGGATATTGAGATGCCAGTCATGGACGGGATTGCGGCGCTAAAGGAGATTCGCAAGTTTGAGCCGAAGCTGCCGATCATTATGTTCAGTACGTTGACTCAAGCCGGCGCAAGAGCTGCGATTGATGCGCTAATGAGTGGCGCGAGCGACTACGTAGGAAAACCGGCCGCTTCCTTGGGAATGGACGAAGCCTTCACGGTTTTGAATCAAACTGTCATTCCAAAAATAAAGGGCCTAGTTCGTCGCTCCAAAGGTTCCTTAGAGAAAACCCGCAAAGACAGTGAATCATCAACGACCTCATCGAAAATCGATACACAGTTTAATCGGCTATCAAAAGTTAGCCTTTCTGCTCTTCAAAAAAAGGATGGGCATGTTGATGCTGTGTGCATTGGTGTTTCCACTGGCGGCCCGGTCGCCCTTGTAAGTCTCTTTGAGGGCCTGAGTCGTCCGATAAGTTTTCCAATATTTATTGTCCAGCACATGCCCCCGATGTTTACCGCCATTCTGGCGCAAAGGCTAAACGCGATCGGCAGAGTGCCTGTGTCGGAGGCGCAGCATGAACAAGAAGTGCTTCCAGGACATGCCTACCTAGCACCCGGTGGCTTACATATGAATTTAAAAAAGTTACCTTTGGGGAAGACGCTCATTTGGTTAGAGGACACGCCGCCAGAAAATTCTTGTAAGCCTGCGGTTGATGTGTTATTTCGCGCTGTCTCTCGAGTCTATGGTGCCTCTATTCTGTCCGTTGTTTTGACCGGAATGGGGCAAGATGGTCTCCAGGGGGCTCGTGAAATTAAAACCAGTGGCGGAAGCGTTTGTGTTCAGGATCAAGAGAGCAGTGTTGTATGGGGAATGCCCGGTGCGATTGTCCAGGCCGGCTTACATGACAAAGTGTTGCCCTTGGCTCAAATAGCGCACGAAATCCTGCGTCATTCACGTCCGATCACATAGTCGCATTTATGACTTCAGTACTCACAGATGACGAGGTCACAACTTTTTTTCAAAGCGTTGAACGTAGTGTTGGCGTTCACCTTGACTTGTCCAAAAAATACTTGCTCGCGGCAAGACTCAAGTCGGTCTGTGTTGCATCAGATTTTCCCAGTGTTGATAGCTTAGTTCGGGAACTCAATCGAAGTCGAACAGGCGAGTTGCATGAACTGGCATACGCTGCGCTGACGACAAACGAGACAAGTTTTTTTCGAGATCCTGCATTCTTTGATTTTCTGAAGAATAAGGTTCTGCCAAATTTAATTAGACTCAACTCGAACCAAAGAAAAATTCGCATCTGGTCCGCGGCCGTCTCTAGTGGGCAAGAGGTGTATAGCCTAGCGATGCTGATGCGCCTGTACTTTCCTGAACTTCAACGCTGGGAGGTCGAAATACTAGGATCTGATGTGGCATCCCCTATCCTTGAGAAAGCGAAACTGGGAATATTTAATGAGTCTGAAGTCAATAGAGGCTTGTCAGATATCTTTCTGAGCAAATTCTTCACAAAAATTGACAAGTCACTCTTTGAGTTGTCCTCGTCCATCAGAGATATGGTCAAGTTTGAGCGCTTCAATTTAATTAAAGATCCTTTCCCTTTTAATTATTACGACATAATCCTGTTGAGAAATGTACTAATATATTTTTCATTAGATAACAAGGTTTCCGTATTAGATAAATCCAGCACCGCCCTGGCTGACCATGGGCTGTTATTTTTGGGCGGAGCGGAATCGACAAATGGGCATGCCAAGTTGAAGGTCAATCTCGATCCGCAATGGACGTTTTATCAAAAGAAAAAGTGAGGGTGTGAAATGAGTAGCTTAAATCAATTGACTCCTGAATTGCTTGCCGGAGTCAAAGTACTGGTGGTGGACGACAGCAGGACGTTGCGGAGGATTCTCATTCGAGAGTTAAACAAGCTGGGAATTCAAAGCATCCTCGAGGCGGAAAATGGAGTGCACGCTCTAGAGGTCTCTTCAGACACCCCCCCTGATCTGATGCTCTTGGATATGGAAATGCCAGAGTTAGATGGCCTTGGCGTTTTGGAGGAGATGTCAAAGAAATCCTCCGAAGCTAAGTTCCCTGTAATTGTCGTTTCCGGCGCTGACCAGATTGAAAAGACGATTAAGTGTATCGAGTTGGGGGCCGAAGACTATCTGCCAAAGCCTTTCGATCCAGTTTTACTAAAGGCAAGAATTTTTTCATCTCTAGAGAAAAAGCGTTTAAAGGATCTCGAGGCGCTTCAGTTAAAACAATTGGAAGAGGAGAAGCAGCTGCTCGAGATGGAGCAGATGAAAACTGAAAAGCTCATGCTTAACATTCTTCCTCGGTCGATTGCTGATCGATTAAAGCGCGGGGAGAAGAATATTGCGGGAAGTTATCCAGAGGCGACAATTCTTTTTAGCGATATGGTCGGATTTACCAAAATGTCGTCGGAAATATCTGCATCTGACTTAGTTGAGCTGCTCAATGATTTGTTTACTCGCTTCGACAAGAGGGCGGAGGTTCTGGGGCTTGAAAAAATCAAGACAATCGGCGATGCATATATGGCTGTCGGTGGATTACCGATTCCACGGTCGGATCATGCGGAAATTTGTGCCGATATGGCTTTAGGTATGTTTGAAGACCTGAAGGCATTCAATTCAGAGAGGGGTAAAGAGCTGAATCTTCGAATTGGTTTGAACTCTGGCCCAGTCGTAGCAGGCGTAATCGGGTTTACTAAGTTTTCTTACGACCTTTGGGGTAACACGGTAAACACTGCTAGTCGAATGGAGTCGACCTCGCAGCCTGGGCGGGTTCAAGCCTCGCCAAGTACCATCGAATTATTAAAAGGAAAATTTGATCTAGAAATGCGTCCTGAGCCTGTTGAGTGTAAGGGACTGGGTGCAATACAGACAGCGCTCCTCGTTTCTAGAAAATAGATTTTTGCCAGTCCTCAAACTATAAAACGCCCTAGTTTCAGCGCGGAACTCGCTAAATCGCCTCCGACCCAACAGAGGTTGAGCACCACGAAGCGCCCTTGGTTTACAAAAACACCACTCATGCGCGCTCGTCCTTTGATTTATTCAAGCATTGAAGGCAAATACACGCCACCCTTTGCATTGGCACTTTCTCCAGAAGCTCCTTGGGAAACTCCTGTCCAACACACCAACATGGTGGCTGGCTTTCTCCTGTGAGTTTTTCTATTTCAAGCGCGCACTGATTCTCTTTGCCGCACAAGGGGCACACTGATCGGTCAAAGTGGGGCGAATTCATCGCTATCTACGCTGTCAAAATACAATTTTTAGCAGATTTTCTTGAGCTAGTGTGCACATACAAAGCAAGCCCCTAGCCCCCACATCCCCCCTTCAACTTACAGCCGGATTAGCTCAGTCGGTAGTAAGCCCTTAGGCAATTTCAGTGGCTCGGGCTAGCGGGGCAACGAAACTATCAAAGCGAAGCCCATTACTTTTTCTAACGCTAATATCAGGTGGCAATA
>Ga0181580_10004924_pt1 | contig 10823 bp, 10 predicted proteins | sample 071ome_23_FD_132413 | JGI IMG/M metagenome (GOLD analysis project Ga0181580, IMG submission 132413) | Coastal salt marsh microbial communities from the Groves Creek Marsh, Skidaway Island, Georgia - 071403BT metaG (megahit assembly) | ecosystem: Environmental > Aquatic > Marine > Intertidal...
AGATATTAATGAGAAAATCACAGGCCTAGAGCAACTATCGTGATCAATTAAAAATGACATAGCAAATTGTTAACAAGCATTATATAAGCTTTTCAGCAGTAACACTGAGAAGATATAGTAATGGGTAACTAGATAGACTGTGCCCTATAAGTTGGAAAAAAATTTAATTCTGTGAGAATTATAATTACTCAAAAATTGACATTTACACTGCAGGCATAAAATAAATAATTTAGTTTATATCATACTTGAGTGAACGGCATAAACCATAGAATAAGTTGCTTTAGGCAACCGTTCATATTCCACAATTATTCTGTCATCGGTAATTCCAAAAAACAATTGCTTCAAATTATTCAAACGTCTTAAAACATAATAGCGCTGCTTTTTTCTTTCTAAAGAAAAAATCTTATACCCCTTCGAACGTAACCAATCTAACGATTCTGTTTCCTTAAAGCTATCGCTAAACTCTGATTCATGTTGCTCTAAGCATATTACGGGATGAAACTTGGATATGGTTAATTCAGCTCCCTTTAGAGCTTCACTTTCCATACCCTCAACGTCAATCTTAATTAGCGATACTGCTCTAAAAGATTCTATCAATTCATCAAGAGGCTTCACGAAAATATCAACTGGACGTGCTGAAGAAATTTTCATTACAGCACTACTTGCACCAATATTATCGAAGTCCTCTTGCAATTCAATTTTCTGATTTGAAGAAGAACAGCCCCAATTATTAACTTGAATATTTTTTACTTGCTTTGCATTAGCAGCAAGGATGTCAAAGGTGCGTGGATTTGGCTCAAAGCAAATCACATTAGAGAAATACTTTGAAAACTCAATGGCATGATTTCCAATATTAGCGCCTATATCAATTGCTGTAGAACTTTTTGTGTCAATTCCAATTTTTTTTAATAATTCTTTCAAATCACTTAAATGCTCGTGTTCATATATACCATTCACATTTATATGAATGCCTATCCAATCATTACCAAAAACTGATATTGGCATTCCACGTCTAACATTGAATGCATGAGCTCGTCTTTGCAATTCTTTTTTAATTAGAGCATCTTTTACACTTGAGAGAAAACTCTCATGACTTTTTCGACGCGAAATTATATTTTTCATTTGACCTCTCAACCTTCACCCAACTAACCCTTGAACATCCCAGCAGTAAAGCCAAGCTCTTTGCACAGAAGCTTTACTTCTTTCATTGCGTTAGCACTTTCGTTCTTCTTAGCTTCAACCATCTGCTGCTAAATTAATTTCATTTCAGCTTTTAACTCAGCATACAGTTTGATCTTGCAATGCCACTCAAAACCGTCCTAAATTTTAAATCAATTCAGAATCACAAAACTTATTTCCATTGGCTAAATGACTCATCACTCTCATCAATATTTGCCACCCTGTTGTCAATGTCAAACTGAACGAGAGAATCTGATTAAGCAATCGCATATGATGTCAAAAAATAGCAAAAATAAAAGTTGTAAACTTCATTCAACTCTCAAGCCTCTCTAACTAAATCTTAGCTAGCTATTTCTTATTCTCTGATTGACTTCGAGTTTTAACAATCACATTGCTAGTTTTTATGTGACCGTATTAAAAAACCACGTAAATCAATAGTAGATAGCTGAGTGCGAAACTAGTAGTAAAGAACTACTCCCACTCTATAGTTGCTGGTGGCTTCCCAGAAATATCATAGGTAACTCGCGATATCCCATCGATTTCATTGATGATTCGACGCGATACTATATCTAAAAATTCATATGGCAAATGCGCCCATCGAGCAGTCATAAAATCAATAGTCTCCACTGCACGCAATGCAATCACATATTGATATTTCCTTCCATCTCCCATCACACCCACAGATTTCACAGGTAAAAATACAGCAAAAGCTTGGGACACACTGTCGTATAATTCATGCTTGCGAAGTTCTTCTATGAATATATTATCAGCTGCTCTGAGAATTTCAGAATACTCTTTTTTTACTTCACCTAATATTCTTACAGCCAGACCAGGTCCTGGAAACGGATGGCGATGAATCATTTCATATGGGAGGCCTAATGCATCACCTAAACGCCTAACCTCATCTTTAAACAATTCACGTAATGGCTCAATTAAGGCTAACTCCATGTCTTCTGGCAAACCACCAACATTATGATGAGACTTAATAAGATGAGCTTTCCCAGATGAAGCGGCTGCAGATTCAATAACATCTGGGTAAATAGTGCCTTGTGCCAACCATCGTGCATTAGTAATTTTACTGGCTTCTTCTTCAAAAATTTCTACGAATAAATTTCCAATTGTTTTTCTTTTTGTCTCTGGATCATCGATACCAGCGAGTGCATCAAGAAATCTTTGCTCTGCATTGACACGCACCACCTTAACGCCCATGTGCTGACTGAAAGTTTTCATCACTTGATCACCTTCATGCAATCGCAATAAACCTGTATCAACAAAAATACAGGTGAGCTGGCTACCAATCGCTTTATGCAATAATGCGGCAACCACTGAAGAATCTACACCCCCCGAGAGGCCAAGTATAACGTGTTCATCTTTAACTTGTGATTGCACTTGTTGAATTTGATCATCAATAATATTGGTGGCAGTCCAGTCGTCATTGCAATCACATATTTCGAACAAGAAAGACTTTAGAATTTCATAACCTTTTTGTGTATGTGTCACTTCAGGATGAAATTGCAATCCATAAAGCTGTTTTTTCTCGTCTGCCACTGCTGCATACTCAGCACTTGGGGTACTAGCAATGCATTTAAAGCCAAGAGGAATAGAAGTCACCTTATCACCATGCGACATCCATACATTCAATAGTGAATTACCCTCATCATCTTGCTCATCATAAAGATCATGCAATAAAGCACTTTTTTGTCTCACTGTAATCTGAGCAAATCCAAACTCGCGTTGAGGAGACTCACTCACCTTGCCTCCTAATTTTTTAATAAGCGCTTGCATGCCATAACATATCCCCAAAACAGGAACACCTGCTTGCAATACATAATCAGGAATATATGGAGTATTGTCACAAGTCGTGGATTCAGGACCACCAGACAAAATAATTCCCTGAACCTTAAATAAAGTACTTTTAGCCTGCTCAGAATCCCAAGGGTAAATTTCACAAAAAACCCCAACCTCACGCACGCGACGTGCGATCAATTGAGTATATTGAGAACCATAGTCAAGAATTAAAATACTATTCGCATGTATGTTAGATGCGGTCATTGCTTGTTTTCACTGTTATTAAGAACAAATTAATGTTCTTGTTAATGTGCATTTTTGTACTTTTGTTATAAAACTTAAATAGACTATCTAGTTAACACTCATATGCATGTAATTGTTTACTCAACATAATAATTCGGAGCTTCTTTGGTAATAGAAACATCATGCACATGACTCTCGCGCATGCCTGCTGATGAAATCTTGACGAATTCTGTTTTTTCATGCATTTCAGTTATATTCCTACAACCGACATAGCCCATACTTGAGCGCAATCCACCTAGCATTTGATGTAGAATAGATGTGATTGACCCTTTGTAAGGCACTCGCCCCTCAATGCCTTCTGGTACTAATTTGTTTTGCTCACTCGTACTATCCTGAAAATAACGGTCACTAGACCCCTGCTGCATCGCACCAATAGAACCCATACCACGATAAGTCTTATAAGAACGTCCTTGATATAGTTCTACCTCACCAGGTGATTCTTTTGTCCCAGCAAACAAACTGCCCATCATCACAGTGTCAGCACCCGCTGCAATAGCTTTAGCTACGTCACCAGAATAACGTATGCCACCATCAGCAATCACTGGTACACCTCTCTTATGTGCAGCTTTAACCACATTATCAATCGCTGTTATTTGCGGCACGCCTACTCCTGCAACAATACGTGTCGTGCATATTGATCCCGGACCGATGCCGGTTTTAACCGCATCAGCACCATGGTCTATTAACGCATTCGCTGCCGCTTCAGTAGCAATATTGCCACCTATCACTTGGACATTCGGATACTGAGTTTTAACCCACTTAACCGTGTCTAATACAGACTGTGAATGACCATGAGCAGTATCTACCACGATCACATCGACATTAGCCTCGATCAGTGCATGTACTCGTTGATCTGTGCCTGCACCAACTCCAACCGCTGCGCCCACTAACAGTTGACCTTGATCACTCTTACAAGCACTTGGGTGCTCAGATGATTTTTGTATATCTTTTACAGTAATCATGCCACGCAATTGGAATGAATCATTCACCACAAGTACTTTTTCTATGCGATGTTGATGTAATAATGTCTGAACTTTATCAAGACTTGCTCCTTCTTCAACCGTGACCAATCGTTCTTTAGGCGTCATAATAGTTTTCACGGGGGCATCTAGGTGCGTTTCAAAACGCAAATCTCGACTAGTAACAATCCCCAGAAGCTGCTCTTTTTCAACCACGGGCACACCCGATATATTATTTGAATGCGTAATCTCTAACACATCTGAAATACTCACATCGGGACCGACGGTGATTGGATTTTGAATAACACCGCTTTCGTATTTTTTAACTTTAAGGACTTCACTCGCTTGACTTTCTGCGCTCATGTTTTTGTGTATGATCCCCATGCCACCCTCTTGTGCCATAGCAATGGCTAAGCGAGCCTCAGTCACAGTATCCATAGCCGCTGAGACCAAAGGCATATTAAGGGTGATTTCACGGGTCAAGCGACTGCGAGTATCCACATCGCGTGGCAACACATTAGAATGGGCGGGAACTAATAGTACATCGTCAAATGTGAGTGCTTCTTGAGTTATGCGCATTTCGAGGTCCGGTTTCCGAGATGGCGATTTATTATAGAGACTGTATGGTATAGGGTAAACTGCCAATATGACATATTTAAATTCAAATTCTTCCAAAGATCCACGTACTATTTACCCTGTTTGTACAATCAACAGACGGATCAAAGACTTAGTTGCTGACCACCTATCTTTAGTATGGGTTGAAGGTGAAATTTCTAACATTGCTCAACCTGCCTCTGGACACATCTACTTTTCACTTAAAGACAGCCAAGCACAGATACGCTGTGTCATGTTTCGCACTAATAAACAACGAGTACCTTTTAAGATCTGTAACGGCCTAAAGGTTATTGTTCGAGCAAAAGTCAGTCTTTACGAGCCTCGTGGAGATATACAACTAATTGCTGACCAAATGGAACAAGCGGGTTTTGGTGCATTGCAACGGCAATTCGAGCTACTCAAAAACAAGCTTAGTGATCAGGGTTTATTCGATGATCAACGCAAACGATCGTTACCTTATTTACCTCAAGAAATCGCCATCATCACTTCGCCAACTGGAGCCGCCATACAAGATTTCCTGAAGGTATCACAGCGACGCAATCCGTACTGCAAAAAATCCATATATGCTGTACCGGTTCAAGGTGACACCGCAGCTGGCTTAATTACTCAAGCTGTAGAGCATATCAATCAATGCGGATCGGCCGATGTAATTGTCATTATTCGAGGGGGAGGTTCAATCGAAGACTTATGGGCTTTCAATGATGAAGCATTAGCCCATGCGATAGCCCTATCCAATATTCCAGTGGTAACCGGAATCGGCCATGAAATTGACTTTACCATAGCCGACTTTGTGGCTGACCTTCGAACACCCACACCTTCAGCGGCGGCCGAACAAGTTTGTCCTGAAATAAATAATTTAATCAATCTCATTACGACTTCAAATAAAAAGCTACAACGTTGTTTACAAACTAATATAGACACCAACATGCAACGAATTGACTGGCTAGGTCAAAGACTCTCTCAATGCGATCCAGTCAAATCTATCCAGCGACAACAACAACATCTCAGTGCTCTCAAACAACGTCTGACTCATAGCATAGAAACTTATCATCAACAGAACAAGATACAGGTCACGGGCCTTGCTCATCGTCTGCATAGAGAATCTCCGACAAAAACCATGAAACTCTCAAAAAAACATATTAGTGAGGCATATAAACAACTTCAGTCGGCCATAAAACAAAGACTCCATAACAGCACCCATAGGCTAGCCCTCTCGGCCAATAGTATGAGTGTTGTCAGTCCGTTGAATACTTTAAAACGTGGTTATTCAATTACTATGCAATCAGATCAACAATCATTACTCACCAAACTCGAACAAGTGAAAGCTGGCGACAAACTGATAACGCACGTGGTAAATGGTCAAATTATAAGCAATGTAGAATCAATACATGACAAGTCTTGGCTTGCTGAAATACCACCCAAAACATGATCTTTAAAAACACCATAAAAGCATACTTTACTTGCAACCGTGTCACATATCTGTTAATTAAGCGTGCTAATTTTAAATAAGGCACTTTAATATGGCAGTTAAGAAAGCGGCAATGAAGAAAAAACCAACGGTTAAAAAGAAAGCTGCAGTTAGCACAGGAAAAAAGGTTGCAACAGCTAAGCAAAAGTCTGTTGCTAAAAAAGCGCCTGTAAAAAAGAAATCTGTCAAAAAAGCCTCAACCCAAACAACGAAAAAAAAGACCGTGAGCAAGAAAAAAGCTGCGCCTAAAAAAACCTCAGCAGCAGCAAAAAAGAAAATAACACCTAAAGTTAAGAAAAAATCGGTGACCAAAGCTTCAGCGACTAAGAAAAAAGCAACAGCAAGCAAAAAAACACCCGTTAGAGCTAGCACAAAGAAAAAAGTGACAACTAAAGCTGTCACGGCCAAAAAAGCGGCGCCAAAAAAGAAAACAGTGACTAGAACTTCAACAGTCAAAAAGGCCGCACCCAAGAAAAAAATCACAACTAAAAAGGCTGTTACCAAAAAACCAGCTGCAAAAAAAGTTAAAGCAAAAAGCCTAATACCTGAGGAGCCTATGATAGGTACTTCTCTGCCTGTTGAAGGCATCGATCCCTACATGCCTAGCGCCGGTGAAATTTATATGAGCGAGGATCAACATAAGCACTTCCGGCATATATTAGTGGAGTGGAAAAAGCAGCTCATGCAAGAGGCTGATAGAACCGTTGACCATATGAAATCAGATGCAGCTAACTATGCAGATCCTGCGGATAGAGCCACGCAAGAAGAAGAATTTAGTCTTGAGCTTCGCACACGTGATCGTGAAAGGAAACTCATTAAGAAAATAGACGAATCTTTAGTGACAATTGATACAGAAGATTACGGTTATTGCGAGTCATGTGGCATTGAAATTGGTATTCGTCGTCTCGAGGCAAGACCTACAGCAACACTATGCATCGATTGTAAAACTCTCCAAGAGATTAAAGAAAAGCAGATATATAAATAGATCTGATTATGTATTGTTGTCACAGCGACCACTTTTGTTTTCCTGATCTACAAAGTCTAGTCTTTGAAATCTAGGCTTTATAGAGGGCGTTTTGCACCCTCGCCAACTGGGCCACTTCACTATGGTTCACTACTAACAGCCACTGCAAGCTACCTACAGGCTCGCTCAAACAGCGGTAGCTGGACCATCCGTCTAGAAAATATAGATCCTGAGCGTGAACCTAAAGGAAGCTTACAGAGCATTCTGGATTGCCTCGCCGATTATGGCTTCAATTGGGATGGTCATCCCATATTGCAAAATAATCGCATCGCATATCATCAGCATATTGCCCAACAACTACTCAATAAAAATCTAGCCTACCGATGTGTATGCAGTCGCAAAAATCTCGCTGAAACTGGGATATCAGGGCCCATGGGTGTAATTTATTCCGGTACATGTAGAAACGTGGAATTACGGACTGAACAGAATCAGGCCATACGTATTAAAACTGAAAATGAGACAATAACTTTTATTGATCATTTCTATGGATTACAAGAGTATGATATGGCTACCCATAGCGGCGACTATGTAATTCTCAGAACAAACCAATTACCCAGCTATATTTTCGCCAGCAGCCTAGACGACATCCATGAGCATTACACCCAGATTGTGCGCGGAAATGACTTACTCCCCTTAACTGCAAGACAGATACATTTGACCACTATTATGGGACATGCGCCGGCTGAATTTTTTCACCTACCAATCATTACTGATCAACATGGTGACAAACTCAGCAAACAGACGCATGCACCCGCCTTGATGAAAGCTCATGCTAAACACATGCTAGTCAACGTATTAGAGGATTTAGGACAAAATCCACCTCAATCATTGCGATGGCAGAGCTTAACAACTCTATGGGCTTGGGCATTTGAACACTGGGATAAAACTCAGATACCCAAAACAGATAATATTATTTTTACGGACCGATAAAAAAAGCCGGCTAGTAGCCGGCTTTTTTATATTCACATTAATGACAATTACTTAGTCGTTATCAGCGTCTTTATTCCACTCCCAAGGCTCATCTTTTGATATGTGAATAAAAATCCAAACATTGCCCACCAATGTTACAACTAATACCAATGCCGCGCCTAATGCCCAGAGAGGATTTGTGTAATGATCGTCAAAACCAACAACATTAAACAAGGTGATCATGACAGCTGTCCAAATAGCCATCACTGCTAGTGCACGTGTAGTTAACATAGTTTTTCTCCTATTTGTATCTGTTTTATTGTATCCATTATTATTTTTTATCGACCACCTGGAATAGAGCTGGCATCAAGAAACTTATCGTAATATATGCTTTCTTCGGCAATACCGCCAGATTTTAATAACTCAATAGCAGAATCGATCATTGCTGGTGGACCACATAAATATCCCTGAGCATTCTTGATATCTAAAACCGAATTATCTAAGTAGTTTTGTTTAAAATAATCAGTGACATACCCCTTTGGCCCTGTCCAATTTGAACCCTCATCAGCTGATAGCACAGGCACATAATCAAATGTATAGTCCTTGTTCCATTGTGCTTTAATTTGCTCCATTTCATCGGTGCAATAAAGATCATCCTCTGTTCGAGCTCCAAACAAGTAGATACAGTTTCTCTGGACTTGATCTTTCACACAAGCTTCTAGCAACGATTTAATCGCACTCATACCACTACCACCTGCCATGCATACCATCATTGAATCATTTGGACGGTGATAAAATTGTCCAAACGGTGCATTCAACGTCATAACTGTACCTTCTCGATTCTCAGCAAACAACCAATCTGTGAAAGCACCACCAGGTACGTGTCTAATATAAAATGTAAATTCGCCAGGATTTTCATTGCTTGGTGCTTTAGCAAACGAATATGATCGTGGGTCTGAGACCCCCTTTACAAATATTTCCGCATATTGCCCTGCCAACATTTCACGTTTAAAGCCAGTATTGTCTGCTTTGAATACCAACTCCTTAATGTCGTGAGTAAGATCAACAATACGGGCAATAGTGCCATCTACAGACAACATCTCAGTGGCAGTATCTTCATTTAATTCTACTTCGACTTCTAAATCCGATTTCAATGCGGCCTGACAAGCTAGTGCCATACCGGATTTGAGTTGATCACCGTCTAAGACGTAAGAAAAATCTGTCAACTGTTTAATCTTTCCAGTCTTGATAGTACATGCGCAACTACCACAACTGCCTACACGACAATCATGTGGCCAAGCTATACCATTCTCAAGTGCTGCCTTAAGTAAATTATCGCCCGCTTTAACAGTGAATGTGGCTGCACCATTATTTATACTGACTTCAAAATCTTTTTTCTTACCGCCAAATAATCCAAACATTTTCTACTTGTTAATCCCTAAATTTAAACAAAAAAAAGCGCCCCAAGTATGCTTTGGACGCTTTTACGCATATATGACCGAATCTATACGTTGATTGAAATACCCTGTAGTGTTCCAGAGTTAATATCTTCAGCAGATGGCAAAACAGTAAATGGAATGATTTTTTCCTTACTAGTGCTTGGGTGTGATTTAACTTTGTCATACCACTTAGCCACACCTGGTCGGGAGCTAATCAAATCACCTGCTCCAGCTATTTCAAGCAAATTACAACATGCTGACCAATGGATATCCGCCAGTGAAAAGTCCCCACAGATAAAGTCACCACGCTTAGGAGGATTAAGCACTTGCTTTTCTAGGCCATCAAACAACACAGCAAGTTCATCCTTATTCATTGAATCGCCCATATTTGGAGCAACGCACTCAGTCGCAATGATTGCCCATTGGTACATAATTGCACGTATAACACCGTTACGTGGTACCAAAGATGGGCCGAATCCTTTGTCATCTAGATATGACATAACAGCACTCGTGCCATAAACGATAAAATCGATGTCGTGTAATACAGGACCTACGCCATAGGGAGACACTGCTCGAAAATCGTCACTGTTAACATCTGTGATCAACTCACAGTCAACGTCAACACCTTTCTCAGCGGCAGTTTGTAAACACTTACCTGTATTTGGACAAGAAGGATGTCCGCGCAGGATCATTTTAGTTCTTAATTGGTCTCCGATCATAATTTCCCCCTAATTCAATAACTCGATAATAAGTTAAGCTGATAACAAAGGGTGTTGTTACTCTATCGAGTTAAGATTAGATTAGTTTATATATTAAAAAGTTAGTCTTCTATAGTTAATGCGCCAGATGGACACTGTGATACTGTGTTGCGAATTTCTTCTTCAGAAGCAGCAGTCTGATCAATTACAAATTTGCCATCTTCTACTTTGAATACTGAAGGTGAACCCTGCACACATTTTCCAGCGTGACTACATGTATTTTCGTTCCAAGTTACTTTCATTACTGACTCCTAATTTTTTAGATAAAATCTCTAGCGAACTAGAGATTTTATAATCAATTTAACGCAGATTTTACACTCCGACGATATCGCCTTTCATTGAGTAAAGAGCACATAAAATCTGATCTCTCTCAGTTTGGCC
>Ga0181580_10004935_pt1 | contig 10807 bp, 11 predicted proteins | sample 071ome_23_FD_132413 | JGI IMG/M metagenome (GOLD analysis project Ga0181580, IMG submission 132413) | Coastal salt marsh microbial communities from the Groves Creek Marsh, Skidaway Island, Georgia - 071403BT metaG (megahit assembly) | ecosystem: Environmental > Aquatic > Marine > Intertidal...
AGCAATTATGCCAAAAAATTTTGTAGCCGAACTTCGCTGGCGCGGAATGTTACATGATATCATGCCCGATACAGAAACGTATCTCGAGCAAAATGCAACTACGGGATATATTGGGTTTGATCCTACCGCAGACTCCTTACACATAGGAAGTTTGGTACAGATCATGATTTTGATGCATTTTCAACGTGCTGGCCATCGGCCGATTGCCCTTTTAGGAGGTGCAACCGGAATGATTGGTGACCCCTCAGGCAAGTCCGATGAGCGCAATCTTTTGGATGCCATAACCTTAGAAAAAAACATCCAAGGAATTAAAAGTCAACTAGGTCGGTTTTTAGATTTTGATACAAAAGACGATCATGCTGCCTTGTTGGTCAATAATTATGATTGGATGAAATCCTACACCTTGATCGATTTTTCGCGTGATATTGGCAAGCACCTGACGGTCAACTACATGATATCAAAAGACTCCGTAAAAAAACGTTTGGGGAGCGATGCCAAGGTGGGGATGTCTTTTACAGAATTTACCTATCAATTGCTCCAGGGATATGATTTTTTGTACCTCTACGAAAACATGGATTGTAAAGTCCAAATGGGCGGCAGCGATCAGTGGGGCAATATCACTACCGGCACCGAACTGATACGAAGAAAAGTATCTGGAAAAGCCTTTGCAATCACCTGTCCTTTGATTACCAAAGCCGATGGGACAAAGTTTGGTAAAACAGAAGGGGGCAATGTTTGGTTGGACAAAGACCGGACCTCTCCCTATAAATTTTATCAGTATTGGCTCAACACTTCGGACGAAGACGCCATCAATTACATCAAAATTTTTACTTTTTTAGACCGTCCTGTGATAGAGCAGTTGATAGAAGAACACCTTGCAGCGCCACACCAACGGATTTTACAAAAAAAATTAGCCGAAGAAGTAACCCTATTGGTACACGGTGAAGAAGAATACCAAAAGGCCATTCAGGCCTCTCAAATTTTGTTTGGCAAATCGACTGCTGATGGGCTAAAAGCTTTGGATGGAAAAACGTTTCTAGAAGTTTTTGAAGGCGTGCCACAGGCACAAATCAACGCTGAGGCATTTGCCAAAGGAATGGATATGATCGCTGCGCTCGCAGGGGAAACCCAATTTCTAAATTCTAACGGGGAAGCCCGTAGGGCATTGAAAGAACAATCAATCTCTGTCAACAAACAAAAGGTGGATGAAAATTATATCTTGTCCAAAGAAGATTTAATCGGAGGGCAATACATTCTTTTGCAACGCGGAAAGAAAAACTATTTTATTCTTCAGATCGTCAGCTAAACCACCATCAAGTTGCAGCCCCGTATTTCTGCAGCATCAAACCGACCCAAAACTTCAAACTTCCCCGAAGCAGAAACGCGTCCTAGATCTTCGGTAGCGATAAAAGCACAACTGTCTTGATTGGCCAAATCGATGATGTTGAGCCCTCCAATTTGACCCTGAGCAATTAGACTCAAGGGGTCCGAAGGGTCTCTAGCCAATACCTGCATCCAAGGCGGGGTTTCAAATTGGCCCTCTTTGCATGCATAGGCCTGAGAAAGCAATTCGGTCATGCCGTATTCAGAATGTATACATGCTTGTCCAAACCCTTCTTTCAGGTGTTGGTGTAAGGCTTCACGCAGCAATTCTTTTCTTCGCCCTTTCATACCGCCTGTTTCCATAACCATAGTGTGTTTTAGTTGTTGGGGATATTGTTCTGCAAAATCCAATAGCGCAAAACTCACGCCAATGAGCAATGTGGGTTGTTTTTGCTTTTCTAACAGCGCCAATTGATTGGCCAAGGCGGCATAATCGTTGAGGTAAAATCCACTGAGTGGATGCATAGAATTTTTGATCCAGTCTTGAACCATATAGATCAATGAAGACCCAGATCTTTCCAGATACGATGGTAGGAGTGCCAAAACGGCATACTTATTTATTGCACCATAAAAACGTTCAAAACCCCATCTGAAACTGGCCTCATAAAGTGCCAAATTGGGAACATAGTGCTTTGAGATACTGCTGCCTGTGGTTCCGCTTGAGGTAAAATAAAAGTCAGTGTATTTGGTGGTCTGTACTTTGTGGGTTTTAAAAAAAGATATGGGAAGAAATGGCAAATCTGCAATCCGTTGCACCCGATCAGGGTCTTTATGAATCAGGTCGCAGTAGGATCTGTACACGGAATTGTTTTCGTATTGGTTTCTAAAAGTTGTCCAAACGTGTTTTTCAAAATTTGATTCGGAAATGCCTTTTAAAAACTCAAGTGATTGCTGCCCATTCATACCCCAAAATTACCAAAATCTATCATTAATGCTAATGAACCACCAAGCGTTTTAGACCGGTTTTTTCATCTTGAATAATTTTTAAAAAATAAATCCCTGTTTTAAGAACACGGAGATTGATCATGGTTTCTTGTGTTATGATCTGATGTACCAAATTGCCCATGATATCATACACAAAAATTGCCTTGGGGCCCGTCTCATCACTTTTGATGGTTAGAATACCAGATCTCAAGGGATTGGGAAATATCTCGAAAACCAACTCGTTTCTTTGACTATTGACCTCCTTTTGCAGGGTTTGGCCATACGAACAAATGCTGATGAAAAAAAGCAGAACGGCGTGTGTCAGATAATGTTTTGACATTGTTGCAAATTTGGGACGGTTTAAAATTACAAAAAATATCACGGTTTATAAAACGCTGCGCTGTTAACGATATATTAACTTAAATTTGTAAGAGATTCCTAATTTAGGTGCAAAATTTCCATAAAATGAAGAAAAGTGAAATAAAAATCTTACTCGTGGACGATGAGCCCGATATTTTGGAAATTATTGGTGTCAACCTTGAGAGCGAGGGCTATCAGGTTTTTAAGGCAAAGGACGGCCTTGAAGCCATAAAAAAGGCAGAAAAAATCCAACCCCACCTAATAATTATGGATGTAATGATGCCCAATATGGATGGAATCGAAGCCTGTGAACGAATCCGAAAAAATGAAAATTTTCAACAAACGGTGATTATGTTTTTAAGTGCTCGTGGCGAAGATTTTTCGTACGTAGCAGCATTTGATGCCGGTGCCGATGATTATGTTACCAAGCCCATAAAACCCAAAGTATTAGTCTCTAAAGTCAAAGGACTTTTGAGGAGGTTTAAAAAATCCGATTCTCAAGATCTGATTATTCAAATAGGAGATCTAATCATTAATAAAGAAGAGTATAAAGTAACCAAAGGTCAATTTGAATTTACGCTACCTCGAAAAGAATTCGAACTATTGTTTTTGTTGGCATCAAAACCCGAGAAGGTTATAAAACGTGATAAAATCATGGAAAAAGTATGGGGCAGCGATGTCGTGGTAGGCGATCGAACCATCGATGTCCATATCCGCAAACTGAGAGAAAAAGTTGGTGACCAATACTTTAAAACCGTAAAAGGCGTAGGGTATAAATTTGTAACAATAGACTGATAGATTGCGTAACACCAATAATTTTAGACTTTCCTTTCTCATTGCTAATTTGTTTTTGCTTTTTAGTGCATTCCTATTTTTGGTACTTCACCTAATTGATGCTGACACATTTATGTTGTCGGGCTCATTTATTGGTTTTTTTTTAGTTTTTCAATACCTGTTTATTTTTTTGCTGGTGTATTATCGCGTCGAAAAATTTGTGCAAAAAAAAGTCACTCAAATATATACCGATCTTGCCCCGTCGGATCAGACTACAAAATCACAAATTATCAAAACCGATATGGAAGCTTTGTCAAAGAGCTTGAAAAAATTTGCCTCTGATCGAAAACTCGAAATCGAATTGCTCAAGGACCAAGAAAATTACCGAAAGGAATTTATTGGCAATATTTCCCACGAATTAAAAACTCCTTTATTTACCATACAAGGGTACATTCTAACCCTTTTGGAAGGCACCGTCAAAGACAAAAAGACAAGACAAAAATATCTTAAGAGGACTTCAAAAGGGGTTGATCGATTGATCTACATCATTCGTGATTTGGATTTGATCACCCAATTTGAGTCCGGAGTCAAAACTATAGATCGAAAAGCCTTTGATATCATTTCGATCATCAATACGGTTTTTGAGCTACTCGAAATTCAAGCTGTAAAAAGCAAAATTTCCTTAGAATTGGACCGCGAATACAAGCAACCTATATGGGTTTATGCCGATGCACAACGAATCTCACAAGTATTGACCAATTTGCTCACCAACTCGCTCAAATATGGAGTAGAACATGGCACCACAGAGGTAAGTATAAAGAACCTTACCGAGGATAAAATTCTTGTACGGGTTACCGACAATGGTGAAGGGATCGAAACAGACCACCTTCCCCGCCTTTTTGAACGTTTTTATCGTGTGGACAAGTCAGGAAGCCGTTTTCAAGGCGGTTCGGGGCTGGGGCTGGCTATCGTCAAACATATAATAGAAGCCCATCAAGAAAAAATATTTATCGAAAGTACCCCCGGTGTAGGTTCAGAATTTTCGTTTACTTTACAACGGGCAACCCAAAAACAAATCGAAGCTCAAGAAATCGAACGCTAACCGTGGGAAGTAAAAACAAACTCAAACGTTTTAAGGAAAACGAAACATTTCCAAATGTCCTGCAACCCCAACGTGCAATTTTGGAAAAAGATCAATTTGCACAAAAAGGGAAATGGGCCGAATATTTTAAGAATCAACAACCGATCGTAATAGAACTGGGCTGTGGAAAAGGGGAGTACACCGTATATCTGGCTCAAAAATATCCGCAATTCAATTTTATAGGGATCGACATAAAAGGCGCTCGATTTTGGCGCGGAGCCAAAACAGCACTCGAGACCAAACAAGCAAATGTAGCCTTTGTACGTGCACAAATCGAGTTGGTTGATCGCCTTTTTGCTCAAGATGAAGTGCAAGAGATTTGGATCACTTTTCCCGATCCACAAATCAAGTTTAAGCGCACCAAACACCGGTTACTAAATCCCACATTTTTAGACACCTACAACAAAATACTAAAAAAAGAAGGCGTCATTCACCTCAAAACCGATAGTGAATTTTTGCACGGATATACTTTGGGGTTGTTGCAACAATCACCCTCAGAAATTCTATATGCACACCATGATATTTACAATAATGCACACGCCCCCGAAGAAGCCATTGCCGTGCAAACTTTTTATGAAAAGCAGTTTTTAGCACAAGGCAAAGCCATTACGTACCTCAAGTTCAGATGGAAGCCCCATGTCTAGCAAGGTTCATTTTTTTGAAACAGTATATGGTGTAGTTTCTCAAATACCCATCGGACGGGTTACCTCTTACGGAGCAATAGCACGCTATATTGGCGCTCCACAAAGCGCACGAATGGTCGGTTATGCGATGAATGCTGCCCACAATAGGCCAGATGTTCCTGCCCAAAGGGTGGTTAATAGAAAGGGACTGTTGACAGGCAAACATCATTTTCCGGGCACACATCTGATGCAGCAATTATTAGAAAACGAAGGCCATCGAATTGTTGACGATCAGGTACAGAATTTTGAAACTGTTTTTTGGGATCCCGCACTAGAGCTTCCCCCGTTTGAAATCGAGCTTTAACTTTTTTATCTGCAGCCCTTACAGTATATTTGCTCGGAGAATTGGACCCAGCATATGAGTGTTAATAAACAAAAGATACAGGACGCACTAACCCAAATCAACCTTCCTGGAGGGGGTCAAAATTTGGTAGAAAGTGGCGCGCTACAAAACATTCTGGTGTTCGAAGATCAGGTAGACATAGACCTACAGCTTCAAAACCCTACCTTGCAAGCTCGAAAAAAATTAGAAACCGAAGTCGTAAAAGCGATTACCTCTCGGGTGTCAGAAGCCCTTAAGGTAAAAGTGAACATTAGAGTGACTTCTCCCCCAAAGCAAGAACAAATCAAAGGAAATCCAATCCCGGGCATCGATAATATTATTGCCATAGCTTCTGGAAAAGGAGGCGTCGGAAAATCTACGGTAACAAGTAATTTGGCGATCTCCTTGGCTCAAAAGGGATGTAAGGTCGGAATTCTAGATGCAGATATTTATGGACCCTCGATTCCTATAATGTTTGATATGGAAGGCGCACGACCATTATCCGTCAATGTCGATGGCAAATCAAAGATGGAACCTATCGAAAATTATGGTGTTAAAGTATTGTCGATAGGATTTTTCACTCAAAAGGATCAAGCCGTTATTTGGAGGGGGCCCATGGCAGCAAAAGCACTCAACCAACTCATCTTTGATGCAGCCTGGGGAGAACTGGATTTTTTACTTATAGATTTACCACCGGGCACGGGAGATATTCATCTTAGCATTGTACAAGCCCTACCCATCAATGGTGCTGTAGTGGTCAGCACTCCGCAGAATATAGCCCTTGCCGATGCCCGAAAAGGAATTGCAATGTTCCAACAAGAAAGCATCAACGTCCCTGTTTTAGGTATCGTAGAAAACATGGCCTATTTTACGCCAGAAGAGTTGCCAAACAACCGCTATTATATCTTTGGAAAACAAGGCGCAGAACATTTGGCAGCAGATAAAAAAGTTCCTTTTTTGGGTGCTTTACCTTTAGTGCAAAGCGTGCGCGAAGCAGCCGATATTGGGCGGCCCGCTGCCTTACAAGATGGCAGTCCGTTGCGTAAAGCTTTTGATCAAGTGGCCGAAAATGCTGTTGCACAACTCATTGCCCGAAATACACACCTGCCTCCCACTAAGGCGGTTGCCATAACCAATATGGTCGGTTGTGCGGCCGTAAACGTATAGCTTATGAAAAATGATGCGTTAAGAGAAAAAGTCCTTTTGGCACTCGATGAAATCCGTCCTTTTCTTGCTTCTGACGGAGGAGATATCTCCTTGGTTGCAATAGAAAATGACCATACGGTAAAGGTGCAATTACATGGGGCTTGTGTCTCCTGTTCGGTCAATCAAATGACACTCAAATCGGGTGTCGAAATGACCATAAAAAAATATGCACCACAGATAGAACAGGTGATCAATGTAGAACCGACAATCTAATAATGATAAAAACCGATATTCTTATCATTGGTGCCGGTCCAACGGGCCTTTTTGCAGTCTTTGAAGCAGGATTGCTAAAATTGCGATGTCATCTCATTGATTCACTACCACAACCTGGAGGTCAATGTGCAGAAATTTATCCCAAAAAGCCCATTTATGACATCCCATCTCATCCCGAAATTCTGGCTGGTGATTTGGTGTCCAATTTGATGCAACAAATCGCACCATTCGAACCCGGTTTTACCTTGGGCGAACAGGCCGAAACCATCGAAAAAACCCCCGAAGGAACATTTATCGTTACCACGGATAAAGGTACAAAACATCAAGCCTCTGTGATCGCTATTGCTGGAGGTTTGGGCACGTTTACACCCAGAAAACCCGAATTGGAAAATCTAGCAAATTTTGAAAATAAGGGAGTTGATTACATCATAAAGGAGCCCGAAAAATACCGAAACAAAAAGGTGCTTATTGCTGGTGGTGGTGATTCTGCCTTAGACTGGACCATTTTCTTGGCTGAAGTAGCCAACTCAATTACATTGGTGCACCGACGTTCTGAGTTTAGGGGCGCTTTAGATTCGGTAGAAAAAATACAAGCCCTCAAGGATCAGGGTAAAATCAACCTCATTACTCCGGCAGAAGTAACGGACCTACAGGGCAATAACCATTTAGAAAACGTGACGGTCAATTGTGAGGGCATCGACCAGCAGATTGCAACCGACTATTTCATCCCCCTATTTGGCTTAACCCCAAAGCTTGGACCTATTGCCAACTGGGGACTAGAACTTGAAAAAAATGCCATTAAAGTAGATAACAGTCTGGACTATCAAACCAATATCCCAGGCATCTATGCCATTGGCGACGTCAATACCTATCCAGGAAAACTCAAACTCATCCTTTGTGGTTTTCATGAGGCCACCTTGATGTGCCAAAGTGCCTACCAACGAATTTATCCTAATAAGCGCAACATCCTAAAATACACCACAGTAAGTGGTATTCAAGGATTTGATGGTTCTGTAAAAGAAGCACCAAAATCCATTATCAAGAAAATTGTTTGATGGAAAATGAGATCACATTTCAGGTTATCGACCGCGAAGGACAAACCCATACTATCGACGCCCCTACAGATATGGCACTCAGTGTCATGGAAATTTGTCGTGCTTCAGATCTGCCCATAGAAGGTACATGTGGCGGTATGGCCTTATGTGCATCTTGTCATTGCTATATCAATTCGGACCATCAATTGCCTCCCAAAACCCCAGACGAAGAAGCCATGCTCGCCGAGGCAATGTATGTGAAAAGTACGAGTAGGCTAACTTGTCAGATTCCCATCACTCAAGATTTACAGGGATTATCCATTACCATTGCTCCTGAGTCCTAGACTTTTTACGAAAATGATTTCGTTATTTTTTAATTGACATTTTTAGGACAAGTGTTTTCAAAAACATCATTCTTAGTATCTTCATTCTAAGGAACAAAATGAAACCAACCGCAGCAATATTTGATCTTGACGGGGTGATTGTGGACACTGCACGTTTTCACTACTTGGCGTGGAAGAAAGTTGCTACCGCACTTGGGTTTGATCTTACCCACGCTCAAAATGAAGCGCTCAAAGGCGTGAGTCGCGTTGATTCACTTCAAAAGATTGTGACTTGGAGTGGTACACAAATTACGCAAGCGCAATTTGATCGCTTTTTAGTTGAAAAAAACAACGATTATCTCCACTACATTGAGGCACTCACACCCGAAGATGCACTGCCAGGAGTCCGTTGGGCATTGGAGGAATTGCAATCAGCAGGAATCCGCATCGCTTTGGGATCTGCAAGCAAAAATGCCCGAAAAATTCTCGATCAGTTGGTCCTCACCCAATACTTTGATACCATTGTTGATGGCAACGATACACAGGCCAGCAAGCCCAATCCAGAAGTGTTTCTAAAAGGAGCGGCTGCATTGCGGGTGGACCCACAAAATTGCGTCGTTTTTGAAGACGCCCAAGCCGGTATTGAAGCCGCCATTGCGGCAATGATGAAACCGATAGGTATTGGAGATGCAACGGTGTTGGATCGAGCTGCTCATTGTATCCCTGGGTTTTCATCACTAACAGCTGTACAACTTTTAAATTTTTTCAACAAAGAATGACTAACCGCTATCTAACGGTCGATCCTTGGAAAATCATCGAGGAACACTACGATCCCAAACATGTAAAAGCTTCTGAAAGTATTTTTAGTTTAGGAAATGGGGCCATGGGCCAACGTGCCAATTTTGAAGAGCATTATAGCGGCCCCACTTTTCAAGGGAGTTATGTGGCTGGAGTCTATTATCCGGATAAAACCCGTGTGGGGTGGTGGAAAAATGGATATCCAAAATATTTTGCCAAAGTTCTAAATGCACCCAATTGGATTGGCATAGATATAGCGGTCAATGGCCAAAGACTCGATCTCAACAAACAAAACGTATTGAGTTTTAAACGGGTTTTGAATATGAAAACTGGGATCTATACCCGAACAGCAACCGTTGCTTTCGAAGATGGTACTCAAATTGCCATTGAGGTAGAACGTTTTCTTATGATGGGCAAGCGCGAGGCAGGTGCTATCAAATACGCAATCACTCCAATAAATGGTAAGGTATCTCTGCAATGGATGCCCTATGTAGACGGCAATGTAACCAACGAAGACTCCAATTGGGACGACCCTTTTTGGAAGCATATGAATCATAAAATGCTCGGTGCCTTTGCAGCTTTGAAATCCCAAACCTTCAAGTCTGCATTTGAAATTGTGACCTACATGCAGACCCAATTATTGCTCAATGACAAGCCGATAAAGCAACAGCTACAAAACACGCAAAAAGCGTCTTGCCTAACACAGTCCTACACACTGGAGTGCGGTCAAAATGAAACGGCAACCTTAATTAAATTTGGAGGTTATCTGAGTGATCAGTATTACGCTAAAGACGCTTTGCTCGAAGAATCCGAAAAAATTGCTCAAAAACTGACGGCAAAAGGTTGGGATGTACTACGCCGGGAACAAGAAATGGCCTGGGATATGCTGTGGCAAACCTCTGATATCGAAATTGAAGGGGATCAAGCGGCTCAACAAGCCATCCGATTTAACATTTTTCAACTCAATCAAACCTATTCGGGAGAAGACCCGAGACTCAATATTGGACCCAAAGGATTTACAGGAGAAAAATATGGAGGGAGTACCTATTGGGATACAGAGGCCTATTGTTTGCCATTTTATATGGCTACAAAGTCATCGGATGTTGCACGAAACCTTCTCAAGTATCGTTACAATCACCTCCAGGCTGCACAGCAAAATGCAGCGATGCTTGGATTTACCAATGGTGCTGCACTCTATCCAATGGTTACTATGAATGGTGAGGAGTGTCACAATGAATGGGAAATCACCTTTGAAGAAATCCACCGCAATGGGGCAATTGCCTTTGCTATCTATAATTACGTAAGGTTTACCAAAGACACTACCTACATCCCTGAAATGGGTCTCGAGGTTTTAATAGGCATTGCTCGTTTTTGGGCACAGCGGGTCAGTTTTTCTGAGCGATTGCAACAATTTGTGATACTCGGTGTTACGGGGCCCAACGAGTATGAAAACAACGTCAACAATAACTGGTATACCAATTATATCGCTTCGTGGTGCCTAAAATATGCTGCGCAACAAAGCCGTGATGTTCAAACCAATCACCCCGAGGATTATATCCGAATAAAAGAAAAAACACAACTTAACACAGACGAGCTGATCCAGTGGCAATCCATTGCAGATACCATGTATTTTCCATACGATGAAA
>Ga0181580_10004953_pt1 | contig 10787 bp, 15 predicted proteins | sample 071ome_23_FD_132413 | JGI IMG/M metagenome (GOLD analysis project Ga0181580, IMG submission 132413) | Coastal salt marsh microbial communities from the Groves Creek Marsh, Skidaway Island, Georgia - 071403BT metaG (megahit assembly) | ecosystem: Environmental > Aquatic > Marine > Intertidal...
CGAATCTCCCTACATCGATTCTGATCCCCTTGCGCTTGTTGCGACGTCGTTCATCGCGCTGACCGCGATGATCTTTCTTGTCTCGATCGTCGGGACATACATCGCGATTGCTTTGTTCCTGGGCTTTTATATGAGGGTCATCGGCAAGCACTCCTGGGGCATGACCACTGTCTCGGTGATAGCGGCGGTGATCGTCATCTACTTCCTTTTTGAGTGGCAATTGACTAAGTACCTGCCTAAGGGCCTGCCTATCTTCGAGGACGGGTTTTTGTGGATCGACAATTTCCGTTGGGAATATCTGATGTAGTTATCGCTCGCGTAACCGCGAGTAGCCGAATACAGAAAATAAAAACCAAGACCGAAACCAAGAAAAGAATAGACATCACGAGATGGGAGAGATTGCAAACCTATTAGCCGCCGGGCTGCTGCAGGCGCTTGAGCCGTTGAATCTCGGCATGATCCTCGCCGGGTGTATGGCGGGGCTTTTCATTGGTGCGATGCCGGGGCTGGGTTCGGTTAACGGCGTAGCGATTTTGCTTCCGGTAACCTTTCTGGTGCCGCCAACCGCGGCGATCATATTTTTGGCAGCGCTCTATTACGGAGCTATGTATGGGGGCGCTATCAGTTCCATCACGTTGGGGATTCCCGGTGCGTCTACGGCGGTAGCGACGGTCTTTGATGGCCGGCCGATGGCGCAAAAGGGGCTGGCCGATCAGGCCTTGATGGGTGCGGCAATAGCGTCTTTCATCGGCGGCACCATTTCCGTCGTTCTTTTCACCTTGTTCGCACCGCCGCTTGCAGAACTTGCGCTGAAGTTCGGTCCGCAGGAAGAGTTTGCCTTGATGGTCCTGGCCTTTGCGACCTTCATTGGGCTGGGCGGGGACGATATTCCCAAGACCATATTCTCGATTCTTCTGGGCCTCGTCATGGCCGCTGTGGGCTTTGACATCATCTCCGGCCAGCCGCGTCTTATCTTCTTTGACATGGTTGAGTTCCAGCGCGGCATCGGTTTTCTGGTGTTGGCCATCGGGATATACGGCATTGGGGAAATGCTGTGGACACTGGAGCAGACCAGCGGCAAGGTGCAGATCGAAAACGTCAAGACCACCTGGTCGAAGGTCAAGGAAAACCTCGGGCAAATCAAAAAGTATCTGCCGACCACAACGCTAGGTTCGGTGCTCGGTTTTTTTGTGGGCACCCTGCCCGCGGCGGGGGCCACGCCTGCATCGCTGATGGCCTATGGACTTGCTAAGACTTTCTCCAAGGACCCGGACAGTTTCGGCAAGGGCAATATCTCAGGCGTCGCAGCACCTGAAGCGGCCAACAACGCAGCGTCAACCGGCTCCATGCTGCCGATGATTACGCTTGGTATCCCGGGATCCCCGACGACGGCCATTCTGCTGGGTGGCATGATCATCTGGGGACTGCGACCGGGACCGCTCCTTTTTGCCAACAACCCGGATTTTGTCTGGGGCCTGATTGGCTCGATGTACGTGGCCAACTTCGTGACGGTAGCGCTCAACCTTGCGCTGATTCCGCTCTTTGTTCGTGTTCTGGCCATGCCGTTCACGATCCTGACACCGATAATCTTCATTCTCTGCTTTGTGGGTGTTTTCGCCACAACAGACCGGATGTTTGATGTCTGGCTGATGCTGGTCTTGGGACTGGGGGGCTACCTTTTGCGCAAGCTTAATTATCCGGTAGCGCCGGCAGTGTTGGCGATCGTGCTGGGCCCGCTCGCAGAGCGCTCGATGCGTCAGTCGTTGATCTCAAGCCGAGGCGACGTGACCACCTTTGTTCATCCCGTTGAGCATCCGATTGCACTGATCTGTATCGTTCTCGCGATTGCCCTGATGCTCTATCCTGTCTTCTTGAATTATCGGCGTAAAAAAGAGCGTCAGGCCGCACAGTTGGGATAACCCCAAGGCCTTGCCGATTCTCTTGGCGTCAATGGTGCCAATAAAGACGTGACACGCGCCCCGAATGGGGATACGTTCCTTCTGGCAGCGTTTGATCCAAAACTTTCAGGGAAGTCCAAAAGGAGAGGGACATGAGCGACGAACTTTGGCAGTTGAGTGCCTGTGAGGCCGCGCAGGGGATCCGGGATAAAAGATTTACCGCAGAGGAGCTCGTGACCTCTGTTTCAAAACGCATTGCCGAGCACAACCCCAGGCTCAATGCGATCGTTTTGGATCTCACCGACCAAGCACTGGCCGATGCCCGTGCGGCAGATGCACAACTCGCGACCGGGAAAGCCACGGGACCGCTGCACGGCGTGCCGGTCACGATCAAGTCCAATATCGACGTCAAAGGCCAGCCTACCCCCAATGGTCTGCCCGCTCTAAAAGACCTGATAGCCCCCGATGATTCTCCAGTGACGGCGAATCTCAGAAAGGCCGGCGCCATCATTGTCGGGCGGACCAATACCCCTGAACTCTCGATGCGGCTCAACACCGACAACCCGCTGCATGGCAGAACGCTGAATCCCTGGGATGGTGATGCCAGTCCCGGCGGTTCCTCAGGCGGGGCGTCGTCTGCCGGCGCTGCGGGGTTTGGGCCGATTCATCACGGCAATGACATCGGCGGCTCACTGCGCTGCCCGGCGTTCAACTGCGGCCTGTCTACGGTCAAGCCCACCTTCGGCCGTGTGCCGGCCTATGTGCCTTCGGCAACAGAAGAGCGGGGTATCCTGGCGCAGCTGATATCGGTACAGGGAGCGATCTGCCGTGAGGTGCGTGATGTGCGTCTGGCGCTTGGTGTGATGTCAGGCGCTGATGCACGGGATCCGCTATGGATGCCGGTGCCGTTTGAGGGGTGGCCCCAGGAACCCGGCCCTATTCGAGTGGGCGTCACGACCGAGTCTTACGGTCACCCGATGCATCCTGAGATTGCCGAAGCGGTTGATCGGGCCGCAGGTTACCTTTCAGACGCGGGTTACGCGGTAGAAGAGGCGACGACACCATCCGTGGATGACTGTGCCAAGGCGTGGTTCAGGTACCTTGGCGCAGAGCTGGATGCGTTTTTGATGCCGATGGCCCGTGAGCATGGCAGCGAAACCATTCAGAAGATATTTGAGTGGTACTTCGAGATGGGCGAGACCGCGGATCCTGTGGATTATCGCCTGGGGGTCAAGAACCGGTCTGCGATGACGCGCCAGTGGAACGAATTTCTGGAAGAGACGCCTTTGGTGTTGGCGCCTTACTTTCTGCAGCCCACGCCGGACTGGGACTGTGATCAGAAAAGCCTTGCCGGCACCCGTGACCTTTTCAACTCGGCGATTTACAGCACCGGCATCAACTGGGTAAGCCTGCCTGCCGGTGTGACGCCCATCGGCATGATCGCGGGCCGCCCGGCCGGGGTACAGATTATCGGCCGCCGTTACCGTGAAGACATGGTGCTCGACGCGATGGAAGTGATCGAGTCCCGGGTGGGCGTACTGACCCAAACACTTTGGAAAAAAGAGGCCTAAGCCAGAGCCTGTTTAGTCTGCCGCGTCGGTTGATGTGTTGAGGCGGCGGGTTTCAAATTCAGCCGGTGCCGTGAACTCGATGAGTTCCAAGTCGTCAGAACACGCCAATTCGTCGTGGACGATACCGGCTGGCTGAAGACAACTGTCTCCCTCGCGAAAAGTGAATTCCCCCTGACCTTCATAAGTGAAGCGGATCCAGCCTTTCAGGATGTAAATCATCTGGAACTCAAGATCATGTACGTGCGGACCGGTGTGCGGAAACTTGGTCACGGGTTTCTTTACCCGGATGACGTGAGCGTTGTAGGCGCCGCCGGTGGCTTCACTGATGCCAAGATCTCGGTACTCAAAAAATTTGCGCAGTCCCTGCGTCCACTTGGCGTCGGCGGCACTTGAGGCGCAAAACTTCTGCGGTGGTGTCTTCATGGGTTTTCCCTGGCGAGCGGTCTTTACCAAAGCATATCCTCAAGAACCCGATCGGTCGACTGCCTGGCAAGAGAGCGATAACCTTCTGAAATTAGTGGGAGTTAAATTCGACAGCGCTCTTGAAAAGATGTAGATGCGACCGCATCTTGGGGGTATGGAAAAAGATCAGACATTCTCAAATGCGGAGCGGCCAACCCCCGCTATTCCCGCGCAGGCCATGATTCTGCGTGAAGCCGTGATGACGGCATACTCGATTACCGGCAACCTCTCAGCGGCGACGACACTTTGCTCCAGTCTCGTGGATGAAGATCTGCCCGGCGAGCAGCAGGCTTCAGCCGTGCTCAATAGGCTGCATCACATTGCAATGAGGCGACCTAAGCATTAAACCGTCGTCATCGGATCATGTAGACCTTTTTTAAGGTTTTTGTGACCCGACAGTGGCCCTTCCAGCCTGCGGGAAAAAACGCTGCCGTATCAGGCCGGATATCGGTGACCTCGCCGTCATCGCTCTCATAGCTCGCCTCGCCTTCAAGAAAGTGGCAGAACTCATCCCGCGTGACCTCACACCGCCAGTGACCCGGCGTGCATTCCCAGTAGCCGCACTCTGATGAGCCCCCTTCGCCCTTATGCAGCAGGACTCCCTGAGTGTGGGAGTTTCCGTCGAGCATCTGCTCAGGAGCACCCCAGTCCTTGAGGTCCTTTTGTGCCAGCGGTTCATGCAATACGGCGATCTTCATTTTTCTTCCTGCGGGTTCTTCGGGATAATCAGGCGTTCTTTACCTTGGCCGATATGGCGCCAATGGCTCTGGCGCAAGATTACCTTATCAGGAGGCAGCAGGAGTGGCTGAGATGAGTCAGGAGGAGGCGGACTTTTACGTGCTGGCGCACGAGCTGGGGCATGACCAGGAGGCATTGCCGCTCTGGGCGAGCGCACGCGAGGGGCTTATCCGCTTTGATGAAACTGGCCCGCCGGTGGAACGGATAGACCTGCCGGATCTGCCGGGCGTATTTCAGCTGCACAATGTACTTTCGTCAGAAGAGTGCGAGCAGTTCCGGCTGATTGTCGACACCCTGGGCTTTCATGACGATGCGCCGGTGTCACTGCCGCACAGCGTGCGGCATATGCGCAATCTCAACTGGCTTGTCGATGAAAGTATCTGCGGCACCTTGTTCAGTCGGTGCCAGCCTCAATTGACCGAGCTGATCGGCGGCGCGCCGAGCCTCGGTCTGAATGCTCGGTTTCGCTTCTACCGTTACCAGCCCGGCGACTACTTCAAGACCCACACGGACGGATCCTGGCCGGGCAGTGCGGTGGTGGATGGCAAGTTGCAGGCCGATGCGTTTGGCGATCGCTGGAGTCAGTTGACCTTTCTGCTGTTGCTGAGTTCAGACTACGACGGGGGCCACACCCGGTTTTACCCTGAGGGCGAAAGCGGCGAAGCGATCCCCGTCCATACACCGCTCGGCAGCGCGTTATGCTTTCCGCACGGTGGTCATCCCCAGCATTACCCGCATGCGGGAGAAAAGATCCGTCGCGGGGTCAAATACATCATCCGTACGGATGTGCTTTACGGGCGAACGCCCGGGTCTGAAAAACTCCAGCGCCGCTGGATGTACTGAACTTAAGGGCCGTAGTCGCGGATCACTTCTGCGACCCGGATCCGGTAATTGCGGAAGATACCCCGGTCTTTCGCTTCGTTTTGTGCTGCGGCGTGTTCCAGGTGTTCGCGCCATCTTTTGACGGCGTCGAGATCTTCCCAGGTGGATACCGAAATGAAACGACCGCTTTGGGAAACACTTTCAAAGCGTTCAACACTGATGAAGCCCTCGATCTTCTCAACGTCCTCACGCAGCAGCCCCGCCAGTTCAAAGTAGCGATCCTCATAGGCGGCATCGGGCTCAAACTCAAAAAGGACAACAATCATGACGGGTATCGGGATGCGTTTATCCAGCGTTTTCCGCTACAGTGCAATGTCAGGAAGGTCAAAGTGTAACGCCAACAGAGCCCGGCAATGCGACGACGACGCAGTACCAACTTTCTTCGGCCCGTATACCGTCTCGGGTGGCTGATTATCTGGAGCCTGTGGTTGGTAAGCCTTGCGTTTGGCATCCCGGCCATCATGCCCCATGATGATGTTGTCGGCTGGGGCTTTGTGACGCTGGCGGTCACAGCGTTTGCGTATCTGCTGCATCGGTTGTGGGACTGGCTGGTGGTCGGCCGCCCGCTCCCTGGCCGCGAATAAATCCCCCTGCCAGAGTTTCAGGATTTTGGGACATAAGGAGATAAAGAATGAGTCAGGATCCGGTATTTCATAACTTTGATGAGGCGCCGACACACGTCGCGCCCTTCAGCCATGCAGCGGAGGTCGATGGGTGGATTCAGTTAACGGGACAGATGCCAACGGATCCCGACGATGACAGCGCGCCGTTGCCTGAGGGCGTCCAGGCGCAGACGCGCCGTGTCATGGACAATCTCATCATTGTTCTGGAGGGTCTGGGTCTGGATCTTTCGCACGTGCTGTCGTGCCGGGTCTACCTGACCGAATTCGCACGCGATTATGAAGTCATGAACCAGACTTACCGCGCTTACTTTCCTGCCGGGCGGTTGCCCGCGCGCACCTGTATTGGGGTCACAGGGCTCGCCCGTGAAGCACTCGTTGAAATTGATATGGTGGCCAGGCGGCCGGGATAGATCTTTTGGGAAGATGATGTTGCGAGACTGAACAGACGAGCTCGTTCGATGGTCGGGTTATCGCCGCGCGGCGGTTATCATCAGTGCGCTGAGTATCAGATACCAGAACAGCGTCCACCACGGCATCGAAAGACCAAGGAAGGTCCACGAGACATCGGCACATTCTCCAGACCCTGCGAGCGCTTTTTGCAGTGCATCCGCTAAAGGCATGTTTGACAACATGAACTCCAGGCCGGGTCCGCATTCAGGTATCTGATCTGCGGGCAGGTTTTGCAGATAGATGTGCCGGCCGGCAACAGTCGCTCCCAGAATTCCAGCGAGTGCTGTTAGCCCAGCATAGATTTTGCGTCCATAACCGATCGGGTTATGTATTGCCCCGATGAGTGCGATGAGACCAAGGAACACAAAGGCAATTCGCTGAAAAATACAGAGCGGGCAGGGATCAAGAAATTCCCGATACTGCAGCCAGTAGCCGTACCCCAACAGACTCGCACAAGCGACAAAAGTGACGAGGCCTGCCAGACGAAAAAGAGGCGATGTTGAGGTCATGGAGAAAGGCTTAGTAAAGCAACATCCAAGTGGCCGTTATGCGAACAAAAGACACCCGGTCCGGTAAATAGAGCGCAAAGTTCGGCTTCAAAGAGAAGCTGCGCATCTGCCAAGCGGCCGACTTCGGGCAGCGTTATTTGGGATCGGCGCACACCCAGCCTGGCGGGCGTTTTACGCCGTGGCAATAAACATAGTCACCACTGGGCTACTGCGCCAGGGTTTGACACCCTGTCAGCGCCAAAGCAGTAAACAGCAGGAGTGCAGCATTCGCCATTCGACGGGTCATTTTCATATCAGCGTCTTCCTGAGCATGTCCATCCGGCAGAGTGGGAATTGGGGCTTCCGGCGCAGGAGACGACACTCCCGTCAACGGGAGTCGTAGCATTACAGCCGCCTAGAAATGCTCCCAGCAAACCACTCATCATTATCAGTATCAAAAGTTTACCCGCTCCGGTGTGGCATAAAAATGAAGTTTTGTTCACATTACCAGTTGCGATGTCTTTGTGATGGCCAAAAGACGCTCGTCGCTTTGAGAATTTGATGGTTGGTGGCATGATGCTTTCTTATCCTGTCATTGTGTCAGGTCATACAAAAGCCCGTCTCGTACAAGATATGCCTCGATGACTTGTTAAATTGACGACGTAATCCCACATTAACGAACGATATTATGCTGGCTGTCAGACAAACTTGCGCGCTGGGTTTCGCCCTCATGCTGTACGGCGGTCTCGCGTGGGGTTTGCCCGAATGCAAGGTGCCTCAGGGTTTGAACTCAGACGATGAGGCAAACTACTGCATGATTCATACCTTCCGTAACGCCTGCCTGATGCGCAAGGGATATGACCTCAGCGGGGAAAACTGGACGGTGATGGTGTCAGATTATGAAGACTGCACGATCAGGGGCTGTGAGCAATATCTGAAAGAGGCCGGGAGCCTGTCCGAAGCGCTGTTTGAAAAAGCCTGCAACTTCGTTCAGTTTGATCGCGGCAAATAAGCGCAATCGGTAATCAGGTTCGTAGATAGGAAGCGCCGTTGACATCAATGATTGTTCCAGTAGAGAACTCCGCACCGGAAGAGGCGAGAAACAGCACCGCGTGAGCCACTTCTTCGGGTTTTGCCACCCTCCCCATGGGGCTCTGGTTGCGTACGGCATCGCCCCCGGGCCCGTCGAGGACTGCACTCGCCATATCGGTCTCTACAAATCCCGGTGCTACCGCCCCGACAAAAATGCCCAGCGGGGCGAGTTGTTGCGCGAGTGATTGAGTCAGCGCGTTAAGGCCAGCCTTGCTGGCGCCATAGGCGGGACAGCGCGGTTCCCCGCGAAAGGCACCGCGCGAACTGACGTTCACGATCCTGCCACCGCCGGATTCACGCATATGCCGGACCGCGTGCCAGCAGAGGTTCGCTGGCCCCGCGAGATTCACCGCGAGTGTCCTCTGCCAATGGTATTGCCAGTCCTCGTAGGACACCTCGTCTACCGGATGCGCCTCGAAGATGCCGGCGTTGTTTATCAGAATATCGATACCCCCCAGTTCAGAAACGGCTTCAGCGACAAGCCGTTGGGTTGCGTCGGGGTCCGCGACATCACCGGCACAGAGGATATGACCTGTCCCGGGCAATTCGGCAAGGGTGGCCTGCGCCGCCTTGAGGTTGGACTGGTAATGCACCGCCACCTGTGCGCCAGCGCCAGCAAACTGAAGTGCGATGGCGCGGCCGATTCCCCGGGAGGCTCCGGTCACCAGGACTTTCTTTTCATCAAAGCGCATCGGTCAAGAGTAGCGCAAGTGGTTATTCGGGAGAAGGGCGTGCGCGCGTCTTTTGTGCGGTGAGCCATCCGCCCGCGATGATCGCGATGACGCCGAGGGTGGCAAGACTGTCCAGTGTGTCGCCCCAGAAGACATAACCCAGAATGACGGCAAACGGGATGGCCGTGAAGAAAAAGGGTGCGATAAAGGTAATTTCCCCAAGGCGCACCGCCATAATCATCAGAGGAAAAGCGGCACTCACCAGCAGGGCGGAGACCAGGATGCCTCCCGCCATCCTCCAGCCGAAAGACTGCCACTCAAAGACGCTGACAACTCCGGCACCGACGGCAACGACCAGCACGGTAATGAACGCAACCTGCAACGGATGAGCCGAAGGCTCAATAAAGCGGGTTGAGATCTCCCGCAACGCACTCGCCGCTGCGGTCGCAACCGGCAGCAGCAGCAACAGACTCCACTCCGTTCCCCACGGACGGGTAACGCACAGGACCCCGATAAAGCCGATGAGCACCGATACCCAACGCCACAGTGAGTTGGCTTCGCGCAGAATGACGATGCCAAGCAGCGTCACCATAATGGGTGAGGTCCAGGCGAGCGCCGCAGCGGTGGGCAGCGCGATGAACTGCAGTCCGAAAAGCCACAGGCTGGTCGACAGTAATTCGCAGCCGCCCCGTACGAGCGACCAGGGTTGTCTGAGACTCGGCAGGGGAATGCGCTGATTGTTAAGTACCAGCGCGACGCCCAGAATCAGCAGAATCACCAACGCCCGCACGAAGATGAACTGTGACGATTTGATCTCTTCGAGCAACCCCTTAACCAGCGCATCGCTAGCAGTAATCGCGGCCATGGCGAGTACTACGGCACCCGCCGCCCTGGCATTGTGTCGAGCTGGTGTCACCATGGTGGCGGCCTACTCTAAAGAGGATAGGGCCTTGGGGCTACCCGATCGAAGCTCCCTGGCGTATAGGGGCGGGCCTTTGAATGTGTCTTGACGACAGCCTGTTCACGGACCAAAGATCACAGTAAGGTTTTAAAGCCACGCTAGGAGACCGCCATGTTGAAGAAACTGATTCGCACACTAGGACTGGTTTTGGTGCTGTCGCCGGTGACCGCCGTATCGGCGGACAGCCCGGCCAGCGCGGACGCCGAGTTGATGCAGGGAGTGATCAGCCGTCAGCTGGATGCTTTTGCCCGCGGCGACGCATCGACCGCGTTTGCCCAGGCCTCGCCCGTAATTCAGGCCAAATTTGAGAACGAGGACATCTTCATGGCGATGGTTCGCCAGGGATATGGCGTACTGATTCAGCCCCAGCGTGTCGAATTTCTGGGCCCAAAGGCGTCGTCAAACGGCCCGGTGTTCGGGGTGCAGGTCTATGCCCAGGACGGCAGTTCGTGGATCGCGGCCTATCAGATGGTGCGTGACCAGGCACAGAACTGGAGAATCAACGGTTGTCAGTTGATCCGCGTTGCGGGACAGGCAATCTAGGGCTCAATCATTTTCGCGACGGGTGTAGACCGAGCAGGGTGCATCTGCGCCATTGTCGACGACGGTAAACACAATAGGCTGACAGCACACTTCGCAATCCTCCACGTACTGCGCTTCATGCTCGCTGGGATCTACCAGAGCAGTAAATGCCTCACCGCAGTAGGGGCACTCAACGAGATGTTCCTCAAGGTTCATGGGCGGGATATTCTGCCCGAATTAGCGCAAAATAAAAGATAACCAAAGTCGTCACAGTGGTGCCTTGGTCGCAACGGCCTTGGGTATGCTGTGGCACTGTGGCGTTTCAAAGCCAAGGAGAATAGGAATGGACTACACCGAGATGGCGTGCGAGGCTTGCCGCGCGGGCGCTCCGCCGGCGAGCGATAGTGAACTCGAGAAGTTTCTTCAGCA
>Ga0181580_10004963_pt1 | contig 10776 bp, 9 predicted proteins | sample 071ome_23_FD_132413 | JGI IMG/M metagenome (GOLD analysis project Ga0181580, IMG submission 132413) | Coastal salt marsh microbial communities from the Groves Creek Marsh, Skidaway Island, Georgia - 071403BT metaG (megahit assembly) | ecosystem: Environmental > Aquatic > Marine > Intertidal zone...
GAATTACCTTTAACACATATCTCTTATTATCAGCTCACTCTAGAACCCAATACAGTGTTTCATCGTTTTCCACCCTCGCTACCCAATGAAGATACATTGTGGGAAATACAAAACAATGGGTTAAACATGCTTTGTGATTATGGCTATGAGAGATATGAAGTATCTGCATATGCACAAAATAACTTGCATTGCCTGCATAATGTAAATTATTGGCAATATGGCGATTACTTAGGTATTGGTGCAGGTGCTCATTCCAAACTCACTACTGAAAAATCTATTATTAGACATCAACGTACACGTCAGCCTGACAGCTATATGAAAGCGGTTTCTAATAATACTCATGTCCTAAAAGAGCATGCTGTTGACGAACATTCATGCATATTTGAATTTATGTTAAATAATTTACGTCTTACTCAGGGATTCACTGTGCAATCATTTTCACAATTTACTGGACTGAGCTGGGCGACAGTGGAAGAGAAAATTCAGGCTTATACGCAAGAAGGCTTATTAGAGCAAACTGACGATCACATTCGAGCATCAGCACTTGGTTATCGATATTTAGATGAACTTACTCAGCGTTTCTTGCCAGAAGTAGGGCCAGAAGTAAGACCAAAATAATATACAACTTTATTTACATGTTTTTAGACTCTACCAAAGCTTCCTGCCCTTACTGTGGAGAATTAATCGAATTCTTGCATGAACCCTTGGATAGTTGGCAAGAGTATATTGAAGACTGCCAAGTATGCTGCCAGCCCATTTTAGTTAAAATTTCACCAGACGAAGGTGATGGAAACTGCCAATTTATGTGCTTCAGAACCGACGATACTGGCTAATTTTTTATCAAATCATAAAAATTTAGCTTGTGTTATGCACAGACTGATTTTAGGCATCGTCAATGTCTATACAAAATACATAGACTCCATATGTGACAACATGTTTATATATAAAATTATATTTATTTCAATAGCTTATATTCATGTGCAAAATTTAATCGATTTAACAAACATGCAATAAAACTCGAGAAATAAGCTTGCTTTGAAACTTCATCCACAATTTTATCCACAGATTTTGTGGATAAGTGACGAACCCTAAATTCAACAACTACTTAGCGCCTATTCTCAGTGATTACATTAAATATTGAGGCTATATTATTCCTGTTTGGCACTTGCCATGATCGACGAGAATAGATTATAGTTCCGCCTCAATTTTTTAGGCCAGCACACATGAAACCCGAGATTCACCCAGAATATAAAACTGTCGCAATAAGTTGTAGTTGTGGAAACACTTTTGAGACAAAGTCTACTTACAATGGCGACTCAATAAGTCTCGACGTTTGTGCTAAATGTCATCCGTTTTATACGGGAAAGCAGAAGATTGTTGATACTGCAGGCCAGGTAGACAAATTCCGTCGTCGCTACGGCAAAAAGTAAGCCAGAAACTCTCCAAAATCCTACCTATATCACTGCCGTATGTAGTTCTATCCTGGAACTGCTGACACTTAATAACGTCCAATCACTATACAGTTGAGTCTGTTTGTAATAGCTTGCTGTTACAATAGATTTCGTTAATTTAAAGTTGTTGATCACCTGACAAACTAAATAGCTATGAATAAGATTTGTTTGATTCTCATAATTTTCACCACAGCTTATATAAGCGGCTGTGCAACTAATCCTGTCACAGGCAAGCAAGACCTTGTGTTTATGTCTGAGAATCAAGAGATAGAGCTCGGAAGACGTTATCATCAAGAAATCTTGAAGCAATACAAAATTTATGAAGACCCTGAGCTTCAGCAATATGTTAGTGATATCGTTGAGGAATTATCTGCTAAAAGTCACCGTAGTGATCTTATTTTTCACGCCACCTTACTAGATAGCCCTCAAGTAAATGCCTTTGCGCTACCCGGAGGTTACGTCTATATCACTCGCGGCATTATGGCCTATATGAATTCTGAAGCAGAACTTGCGGGAGTACTAGGACATGAGATAGGCCATGTGACAGCACGTCATGGTGTCAGACAACAAAGCGCATCCCAAATTGCTCAAATACTTTCAACAGCTGCAGTGATCGCAACAGGCTCAAGAGCTATCGCCGATGCCAGCAATATTGCCGGTACCGCATTGATACGAGGTTATGGACGTGAACATGAGTTAGAAGCCGATCGCCTTGGCGCTGAATACATAGCTAAAGTGGGTTACGACCCTGAAGAAATGATTAATGTCGTCGGAATCCTAAAATCTCAAGAAGAATTTGATAAGCAATTAGCCAAAGAAGAAGGACGTGAACCACGTGCTTACCATGGGTTATTCTCAACCCACCCTGCAAATGACAAACGTTTGCAAGAAGTCATCCGCGCTGCTGATAAATTCCGCTCTAAAAATAATCGCCCAGATGATGGCACATTCTTAAGATTAACTGATGGAATGACATTAGGACAAAGTGAAAGAGAGGGTGTGGTTCGTGGGAATAAGTTTTATCACAAAGATTTAGATCTCACTATCACCTTCCCTGAGGGTTGGAAAATAGACAACCTCCCAGATCGTTTAATCGCATCCAATAAAGAGAAAGATGCTGTTATGCAAATCTCGCTGCGAGATTTAAATAAACGACAAACACCAAAAGAATTTATTCAGAGTGAGTTCGGTGATAATTTACGCGGCGACAAACCTGTGAAAACGGAATCATTCGAAGGCTATACGGCCATTACTAAATACAAGACACCTTTTGGCACCCAAGACACAAGGATTGCTGCACTATTTAAAGGCAAGCAAGTTTTTCAAGTTCTCGCCGCAGCAAAAGATGCAAATTTATTAAAAAAACACGACAAGAACTTTTTGGCAACAATCGAGAGCATAAGAAAACTTCGCAGTGATGAGAAAGAGCTAGCCAAAGCAAGAAAGATAAAGCTTATTACTGCTAAGAAAGGAGATACATTTGCAAAACTGGCAAAGAACTCACCATTATCTCATCATGCGGAAGACCAGCTAAGACTACTAAATGGCTTATATCCAAATGGCGAACCGACACCAGGCAAACCAATTAAAATTGTTGAGTAAAGTAAGCAAATAAAATTATTCACTCTAAAACAAATTTCTAATTTATCATGAGCAGTGCAATACCACTGCCCATTTTCACATACATATTTTTATTATGGCCAAGCCAACAGCGTATTTAATTGATTCCAGCATTTATGTATTTCGTGCTTGGTACACTCTGCCAGATAGTTTACGTAACACTCACGATGAACCTGTCAACGCGGTTTATGGATTTATAGATTTTGTTGGTAATTTTTTAGCAGAAACCAAAGCCTCTCATGTATCATTTGCATTTGATCAAAGTTTAACAAGCTCTTTCCGTAATACTATCTATCCACCTTATAAAGCTAACAGAGAACCTGCACCTGACGAACTTAAAAGACAATTTGAATATTGTCGTCGCTTTATTGATGCTGCTGGATTTACCACGCTTAGTAGCGATCGCTATGAAGCTGATGATCTAATAGGTACAGCCGCCTATCATGCACGTGCACAAGGGCATAACGTCACCATATTAAGCGCAGATAAAGACTTAGCCCAGCTAATCGAAGAAAAAGATATCTTATGGGACTACTCAAGAAATCGAAAATTTAATCCTAAAAAAGTAAAAGAACATTTTGGCGTGCGACCTGATCAAATTGCAGATCAGTTAGCTATAGCAGGAGATAAGGTTGACAATATCCCTGGCGTTCCAGGTGTTGGAATGACTACAGCTGCAAGACTGTTAAGCAAGTTTGAAACCATAGATGGATTACTTGAAAATATTTCTTCTATTAGCGACATGGGTATTCGTGGCGCTAAACGCATACAAGGCCTTATCGATGAACATCAAGATATGATTTTGTTATGCAAAAAGCTGACTGAAATAAAATGCGATGCAGAAACAGTTTCTGCTAACTTTGAATTACAACGCGGACAATGCGATTACACAGAACTAGACGAACTATTCAGTGAAATTGGTTTTGGCAATTTGCGTCGTGAAAAGTGGAAGAAATTACTTTCTAATTAACCTATTAACTAGCTCATCTGGTCAGAACATATATATATGTATATACTTTCTGCAACCAGCACTTCTCTGTGCATTACTACAACTAGGTTAAGAAATACAATGGCTTCATACAAATCTCAAATTTTTTCATGTCTACTTTATTCATTAGTTGCCATTTTATTTTTTAGTACAACGCCCGCCTGGTCTGCTTTAATACCGATTGGTACGGGTGACACAAACGTAGTTGGATCAAGTGCGCCAGAATTTAATAGAGATGAAGATAACTTAGTTAATGGTTCAGGTGTTGGCTTGATTGGTGGAAAGATTGTATCAACCACTACACAACCTAATGGCAATAACTGGAATACATTAACTGAATTTGCCGATATTACTTTTGATCTTGGTGCCATTTACAATATTGATTTCATTCATATTTGGAATTTTAATGATGGTTTTGGTAATAGTGACTTCGGACCAGAGTCCTTCAAGCTACTTGTTTCTAGCGTCGGAACTAATGCACAAAATGCTGATTTTTCTGGTGTCAGTATTGTGCCCACATTATCAATAACTCATGCGCCTTCTAGCATTGGTTATACAGGCGCTAATTATCGTTTCAACAGTAAATCTGAAACAGATATTCCATCTGAGTTGGGGACAGATGAGCTATATGATTTATCGTTCCTAGCAGTGCAAGGACGATTTGTACGACTAGCTGATCTTGATGGGGCAGTAAAGCCATTTGGTGGTCGCGCTGGATTATCTGAGGTACGTTTTTACGGTACACCCATTCCATTACCTGCTGCGGTATGGCTCATGGGATCTGCACTAATAGGCCTTATAGTGATAGGTAAAAAGCATACTCAACCCGCTTAGGCATGTTCTAATTCAAAGCGCACTATTCATCTATTCACAATCTTCATAAAAACTTCTTCAGGAGTTAAATTCAAGTATTTGAGAGGATAAATACGTTTAACAGCTGAGTAGATACTACATGGAAATCTAGTCTTATCGAGAAGACTTTTTGTAATATAACTTAGCATCTATCTGCATCACGTGGTTAAGCTATCACTAATCTATATCAACTAGCTATTGTCCAGCACCCAATTGTTTAGCCAACTGCTGTTGTAGTTGTTTTTCTTGTACTGCCTTATCATTACTTTCTCTAGTGCTAGACCACCCTTGCAAGTGGTTAACTATGAGACCATATAATGCGTCAATATGTTTATCGGCATCGTTTAACGCTGGAATATAATTAAATGATTCACCACCTGCTTGCATAAAGATATCTCGATTCAACATATCGATCTCTTCTAATGTTTCTACACAATCCGCAGAGAATCCAGGACAAAATACATCAACTGATTTTATATTTAGTTGCGGCATTGCCTCTAATGTTTTATCGGTATAAGGCTGCAGCCACTCTTCTCTTCCAAAGCGTGACTGAAAAGTCAGTTTCCACTGATCATCTTGCAATTCAAGTTTTTCAGCAATTAAGCGTGCTGTTTTATAACACTGGCAATGGTACGGATCCCCAGCCAATAGATAACGCTTAGGTAATCCATGAAAAGAAAATAACAGCACCTGACTTTTATTTTGCTTCGACCAATATTGTTTAATTCTATCAGCACATGCTTCAATATATTGGTCATTATCAGCATATTGATTGATAAATCTAAGCTCTGGCATCCAGCGTAATTTTTTAAACACATTAGCCACAGCATCAAAGGTAGACCCTGTCGTTGACCCTGAATATTGAGGATATAACGGCAACACTAATAATCTCGTGACATTCTTATTTTGCATATTTAGTAACGCAGACTCAATTGATGGTGACCCATATCGCATCGCAATATCAATCTCAATATTGGAGCCACTAAATTTTTGCTGTAGTTCTTTGAGCTGTGCTTTGGTATTCACCATTAATGGCGAACCCTGGTCTGTCCAAATTTTTGCATATGTTGCCGCGCTCCTTTTAGGGCGAATTTGCAAAATAATAAGGTTAAGAACCAACCACCATAGTGGTCGAGGAAACTCCACTACTCGAGGATCCCATAAAAATTCAGCGAGATATTTTTTTAACGCAGAGGGGGTGGCTTCATCAGGTGTCCCTAAATTGGTAATTAGCACGCCCAACTTTTCTACTGTTGCGTGATTGTAGTCACTTTTGCCTATGTACTTCATGGTTGAATCAAATTTTATATGCTAAGTGATACAGCATACAACGACTCAGACACAGACTAAACGTTTGATAATACAAAGTGCTTAAGAAAATCTTCGAAGTCTTTTATGTAGAGGGCTTGTACGGGGAAAGTGTGCTAACAAGAATTTCATTTGATCAGCCATTACTTTACGACCCTGCAAATAGATATATTCGGCATGTGTAGGCACAAAAGGCACCGCGATTAGCTGCATTCTCGCTTGTTCGGGAGTGTGATTAGCTTTTTGGTTGTTACAACGCTTACATGCAGTAACAACATTTTTCCAAGTGTCTTCACCGCCCTGACTAATTGGAGTGACATGATCACGCGATAAGTCTCTGCGAGCAAAACGTTCACCACAGTACATACAAAGATGTGCATCACGCTTAAATAAGGCCTGATTATTTAAAGGAGGGACGTAACTTTCGTGCAAAGATTTGTTACTGCCATAGGTAGCAATAATCGAATTAACTTCAATGAAACTATGCCTGCCTGTTTTGGCATTCACACCGCCATGAACGACATAAAGAGCCTCTCCACAAGCATAGGCCACTTGTTCAGAATAATACAATTTCGTGGCAGCTTGGTAATCAATCCATTCCAGAGGCATGCCTGATACATCTGTCCGTAATACCTGTTGTGCTAATGCATGCAAGTTCCTTACTCCAGACCTGTAAGACGTGTGTTACTCTAATCATAGTCGACACATCTGGCAAGCATTAAAGTAAGATTAATAATATGAAGGTTTTGTTAAAACTATAATCTCTTAATGATTTTGTTTTTCCCATTTATGACGCAACTCTTTTTGCTTCTCAGGAGGCAGGTCTTTGTACCAGTGATATTTGCGTTTAATTTTTTCCCGCTCCTCTTCCGGTAATGACTTAAATTTTTTACGCTTTTGTTGCATTGCGCGTTTTTCTTCAGGTGTCATACTGCTCCATCGTTGCAAACGATTTTGAATTTTATTTTTCTTATGCTCAGGTAGCGCATCACTAGTATTTCGTGTTTCTATCATTGCCATACGAAAAGCGCGCTGCTCAACTTGGCTGTAGAATTTTGCTAGTTCCTGGCGCTGATCTTGTGTAACCTTCAGAACAATTCCCTCAATACACTGTTCATAATACATAGAGGATTAACCCATTTTTCTATCGTCATAATCCTATAACGATTGTCCTTAGCGCATGGTTGACAGATGGAATTCTTTTACTTCTATCGCCATCACTTAAAGGGGTTTATTCACAATCAACATTAAAGTTGTGTGAATACTGGTTAGATATCTCCTATTAGAAAAAATTTACCATAAGTGTATGATTTTTATGCAAGAATATCAGTATGAGATTTAATCAAATTGAAATTTCCTGGCTAAATATGCCAGCATTGATAACTTATTCGAGTTCTTTTCCACATATTTATCCACAGCTTTTGTGGATAGTTAAATGAATAAAAAATACTTAGACCCTGACAATTTCCTTGAACTTGATTACATAGAACAATGACGCAAAAGAAGTTTGTCCAGGTCGCTATAGATACACCTTTGAGAAAAGTATTCGACTATCGAATTCCTACTCATATCCAAGAAGTTAAAATCGGACAGCGTGTACTTGTTCCGTTCGCAAAGCGTAAAGTTGTAGGAATAGTTGTCGACTTAATTCAACAAAGCAGTATTGATCCCAAACGAATTAAAAGCATTCACTCAATGTTAGATAACCGCACTATATTTGATCATGAAAGTTTTACCTTACTTAAGTGGGCATCTCGTTACTATCATTATCCTTTAGGTGCGGGTTTATTTAGTGCACTTCCACCTGCTTTACGTAAAGCCAATCATAGTGATTCTTTTGATCCTGAAGAATATTTTTGGAATATCAACGATGCTGCTGATGCAAATTCACTGTACCGTGCACCAAAGCAAGCAGAAATATTATCTTGGCTGAAACAACAATCAGACATTGTCAGTGTCCTCGAACTTAACAAACAGTTTGCAAGTAGCCGTACTGCTATCATTGCTCTAGAAACACGTGGATTTATCAGCAAAAGTAGGGCAAGCACTCAATCTTTCAATCAGGAAATAGCTACACCTTCTGAGATAAATCTAACTAAAGAGCAACAATATGCCTATGACAACATTGTCAGTTCTATAAGTAAATTTAACGTACAGTTGCTTGAGGGAGTGACAGGAAGTGGAAAAACTGAGGTTTATTTTAGTGTAATTTCACATATATTAGCCCACAACTCGCAAGCACAAGTTTTAGTTTTGGTGCCTGAAATTGGGCTCACACCGCAGCTACATCAGCGTCTACAACAGCATTTTGGAATTAGTATTGGCTTACTGCATTCCAATATAACTGAAAAACAACGCAAGCAAACCTGGCTAAAAATAGCTCAAGGCGATATCCGTATTATCTTAGGAACGCGCCTAGCAGTATTCACACCGATTCCATTTCTGACATTAATCATAGTAGATGAAGAACACGATGCTTCACTTAAGCAACAAGAAGGGTTTTTATACCACGCGCGTGATGTAGCAATATATCGCGCAAAACAACGTAGTATTCCAGTCATTCTTGGCAGTGCTACGCCTTCATTTGAATCATTACATAACGCTCGAATCAAAAAATATTCTCACTTACATCTACGCAATCGAGCATTATCACAAGAGATGCCTGATATTCAATTTGCTGATATGAGAACAGAAAGCGCTGGCACGATTCTGTCTCGCCCACTGTTAAATGCAATGCATAAACATTTGAGCGCAGGTCAGCAGGTGATTCTTTTTCTTAATCGACGCGGTTATTCTCCCGCCCTACTGTGTCATGACTGTGGGTGGGTAGCACATTGTGATCGTTGTGATGCCAACCTGACCTATCACAATACAAGCAATAAATTAATTTGCCATCACTGTGATTATACTCGTGAAAAACATCACCATTGCCCGCAATGTTCATCAAATAACTTAATTATGTTAGGGCATGGTACTCAGCGTATCGAAGAGACTTTAGTGCAAGAATTCTGCGATTATTCTGTCGTTCGGCTTGACCGCGACATCACCAAGCGTAAAGGAGTCCTAGAGAGAGTATTAAGTGAAATTCAGCAGCACCAACACCAAATTATTATCGGGACTCAAATTTTATCTAAGGGTCATGACTTCCCAAATGTCTCTCTAGTGGGTATTTTGGATATAGACTATGGCATCCATAGCTCTGATTTTCGTGCTTTGGAACGCAGTGCTCAGCTACTCATACAAGTTGCTGGCCGATCTGGACGGCGCCATACACAGGGCCAAGTATTAGTTCAAACACATACGCCAGACCACCCTTTACTGCAAACTCTAGTTCATAGTGGCTACGACTCATTTTCTGACCAAGCCTTGGCATTACGTTCAGAGTTGAAGCTTCCACCTTATAGCCACCATATTTCAATTCGTGCCCGCAGCCATAACTACCATGATGTATTTGTATTTTTGGAGAAAGCAAAATCTTTTGCATCACAATCTCTACCAGCCGAAGTCACCATACAAGGCCCCATCACTGCGGCCATGGAAAAAAAAGCTGGCCAGTTTAGAGCATATATTTTGCTTATTGCCGATCAACGCGGAATGTTGACTCAACACCTTGATCTTTGTCTGAGTCATATTGAGAATCTCAAAGAGGCTAAAAAAGTGAAGTGGAGTGTTGATGTCGATCCGATTGATAATTTTATTTAACTTTTTATAACTCGTAAGTAAATTAAAGTACCAGAATTCCTATCAACCTAATGTACAATGCCTGGTTTTATTACTGTTGGAAACACAATTGAAGGAACAAATTGCTCAAGCTATTTCTGATGCCATCACACAGCTGCACTCTGAAGGTAAAATATCAGAAGAATATAAAGGCGATATCCAAGTCACTCGTAGCAAAGATGCGAATCATGGCGACTATGCATCAAACATAGCTTTAGTCTTTGCTAAGCAAATCAGCCTAAGTCCACGTGATTTTGCTCAACTTTTATCTGGTCAGCTTGAATCTAATCCGTTAATAGAAAAAATTGAAATCGCTGGTCCTGGCTTTGTTAATTTTTTTGTTATCCAAACTAACCATACTCAGATTGTCCAGCAAATACTTACTAATAAAGATAAGTTTGGTGAAAACCAACAAGGTAAGAATCAATCTATTCACATTGAATATGTATCTGCTAACCCTACCGGCCCCCTGCATGTAGGCCATGGTCGAGGAGCAGCATACGGCGCCACATTAGCAAATTTATATCTTTCTAATGGCTATCAAGTACACCGCGAATATTATGTCAATGATGCAGGACGTCAAATGGACATATTGGCCACTTCTGTATGGTTACGCTATCTAGAGCTTTGTGGTGCGGAGTTAACTTTCCCTTCAAATGGCTACAAGGGTGACTATATCTGGGACATTGCGGCAACAGCACATCGCACACATGGAGAACTTTATTTTACTGAAGCTAACTCGCTATTTTCAGACATCCCAAAGGATGAACCCGAGGGTGGAGATAAAGAACTGCATATCGATGCATTAATAGTACAAGCCAAAGAAACACTAAATCA
>Ga0181580_10004980_pt1 | contig 10761 bp, 14 predicted proteins | sample 071ome_23_FD_132413 | JGI IMG/M metagenome (GOLD analysis project Ga0181580, IMG submission 132413) | Coastal salt marsh microbial communities from the Groves Creek Marsh, Skidaway Island, Georgia - 071403BT metaG (megahit assembly) | ecosystem: Environmental > Aquatic > Marine > Intertidal...
TAGGATTACAAATTATATATTTGCATCTTTCGCTGTTACAACAAGGACTTCTATCTTGAAAAGGTGATAATTTTTCAAAATGAGTCAATTTAGAAATTTTTTTAAGAATATCATCTTTTGGTGCAGGTTGTATTGCAATTACCTTTTTGTAACATTCATTATATTTATCTAAATAAATCTCAGAAGTTAATTTATACATTATAAAATTGAATTAGATAAAAACTTATAAAAAACTTATTAAGATAACTAACAATGGCTACAATCGTTCAGCAATATGAATTGCCGTCAATATTTCGCTATAAATTTAGTGAATCTTTTATGGATTTACTAAGATTATTTGCAAATAATCATCGTTTTGATGAACCTGCTGTATTTAAAGAACGATGGATGCGGTGGACGTGCAACGAATTAAATATTCAAAAAATTATAAAAGAAGAAAAACGTCTAGTTGAATCTGGTTATAAAGGAAATATGGAAGATAAAATGTATAAAACTGTAAGATATTATCTTAAAACAAAATCTCCACAAAAAAAGGAACCAAAAAAAAGGAGGAAGTATGTTTCAATAACTAGGGATATGATTAAAAGTATGGACGATCATATTGAGGAGATTGCAATACCTGAAAATATGAAACCTTCCAATGCATATAATAATTTTATGTCTATTCCTGAAACGTCTAATCTAATTGATAATGAAGTGAATGAACTTATAAGGAAGGAACTTACAGAAGTTGCAGCTTTGAATAAGATAAAAAAAACATACAAAAACAGATATTATTTGAAGCAAAAAAACTAAATTAAGTAATTAATAATATTGATATTATATAAAAATGAATATTTTTAATAATAACATGATTGGAGGAAAATTATTATCAGAGGGTGGTTACGGATGTGTCTTTCATCCTGAAGTAAAATGTGACGGAAAAGAAAGTAACGATAGAGAATATGTAACAAAAATTCAACAAAAAGATTTTAGTGCAGAAAATGAGATAAAAATAGGTAATATTCTTAGAGATAAATATAAAGATAGAAACGATCAACCACTTTTAAATAATTTTGCACCTGTAATATCATCATGTCCTATTAAAATGAGTAAGTTAAAAGTTAGTGATAAAAAAGAATGTAAGGTATTTAAAAATATCGATACTACCAATATGATTATGTTGAAAATTAGATATATAGAGTCAAAAGATTTTGATACGTATATTATTGAAAATAAAAATTCAAGTGTTATTTTTTTAACATTGATTTCTGCTTATAATTATTTACTAAAATCACTTGCATTAATCCAAAATGCAAATATAGTACATTTTGATATAAAAGGCCAAAACATCGTTTTCGACTTAAAAAAAATTAATCCAATAATTATTGATTTTGGATTAAGTATTCCTATGGAACAGTTGAAAAATGATAATTTATATGACTATTTTTATGTATATGCGCCTGAATATTATGTATGGCCGCTAGAAGTACATTATCTTAATTTTTTATTACATGTAAGTGATACACCAACAGAAGACGACTTAAAAAATTTAGTTAAAAATTATACTAGTAAAAATGCTGCATTTGATGGATTTTCAAATGAGTTTAAAAAAAATTTTAAGAAAATCTGTATTGAAGAACTTTTAAAATATAATGATTTATCATTTACGGAAAAAAAAAATAAAGTATTAAAATCATGGAATAGTTGGGATAATTATAGTATATCTATTGTTTATTTAAAGTTTTTATTTTATATTACTAAAACTAATAGCGAGAAAATTTTAAAAAATAATTTCGTTCAACATTTTACAGAAATTTTATTATTAAATATACATCCAGACCCTTCAAAAAGATTAGGATTAGTTAAAAGTATGAAATTATTCAATAAATTTTTATTTGATTCTAAAATAAATAATACAAATACATTTCAAGATATTACTGAAAACATGAGTAAAAACAAAACAATTATTAATAAAACAATTATGTTGAATCAGAGAAAATTAAGATCGGTAACTGAGAAATCAATTAGATCAGTATTAAAATAATTTACTTGCGTGACTTACGTGACTTGCGTGCTTTACGTGACTTGCGTGCTTTACGTGACTTGCGAGCTTTACGTGACTTGCGAGCTTTACGTGACTTGCGAGCTTTACGTGACTTGCGACTTTTTCTTTTACCACCCTCTTGTGCTACAGGAGCACATGCATTAGGAGCGGATCCACACTGAACGGCATCGGCCTGAGAAACAGAACCGCTTCCATCTCCAGAAGGCATGCATTTGTTACCACCCTTATGATGTCCGGGAAGGTGCTGCATTACAATGTCTTTTGTTAAATTCTCAAGTTTAATACCTGCTTTTTTAAGTTTTGAAGCGCTCATAAGAGCTTCTTTAAAAGAAATGCCTGCGACATCTTTTACTTTTTTTACGTACATATTCCATGGACTTCCCATTATTTATGTAATAAAATGAGAAATTAAATTGATACTAAAAATAAATTATTTATAATTACTTAGTAAATACAAAATAATTAGAAATGATCAATAAGTTAATATTAACAAGAAAATTGTATATATATGATGATGTTAAATATACACTTATAACTAAATTAGTACATAAAGATTGTGAGTTTATTGAATGTATTTTTTGGACGTGTGAATTATTTTATAGTGACTTTATTGATGAATTATGTGATATCTTATTTGAAACTTATTACAACTTTTACGCAATTAAATATCCTAAATATGAATCCAAAATAAATATTGAACTAGATAAAAAAGATATCAAATCTATATTATATGTTGTTAATCTACTATTTCACACTCCAAATATATCAACAGAAGTATTTAAAATTTATATGAAAAATCCAAAGTCATTAAAATCAATCTACGTTACAAAACATAAAAATTTTAGTTTCCTTAAATCATTAGATGTAGACAAAGAATACTATAAATTTATAGCTTCAATACATAAAAATAATTTTGAAAATATAATATTCTATATTAAAAATAATACTTTTAAAGATACGGATAAATTATATGATTCTGTTATAAAATATTATTCTTCTATAAAAAATATGAAATTATTGAATAAAGACATCAATAAAATATTTTATTCAAATAAACAGCATATTATTTTATCTCTAATTTGCTATTTAAATAAAAGTGAAAATATAATAAACAAACGTAAAATATTTAGAAAATTTGATATTAGTACCTACTCTGATCTAATAAATAAATTTAAAGTAATTTCAGGTAATAATAATTATAGAATACTAGAAAATAACGCGCTGTATTATATTTCAGAAAATATTGGTTGTTTTGATTTATCTAGATTTTATTTTAAAAATATCAAAAATGAAATTAGATATCACTGGGATTATCATTGTTATAATTCCAAAAAATGGAAAATACGTTTAGACAAATATAATTTTAAAATAAATCATAACAAAAAAACATTGGAATTTAAAAATATTTGTGAAGAAGAAGAATTTTATGAAAAATATGATTATGAATTTGACGAACAAACAAAAGAACTACAGGATTGTATTATACCAGAAATAAAAAAAAGTAATTTGGTTGATTGGTTAAAAAAAATAAAAAATTGATTTAATAATTTAATATTAATAATTGTATTATTAAAACAGCAAATATGGTTAAAAATAAGAAAGGTGGTAGAAATCACAGAAAAATGGCTAGTAAGCACGCTCAGCCAGTAAATATATCGCGAATTAGATTCGCAAAAGATGAAGATGAAATGTACGGTAAAGTTGTTAAAATGCTAGGTGGTAGGAGAGCTGAAATTATATGTAACGATAAAAAAACAAGGATTCTTGAAATTAGAAAAAAATTTGGTGGTCGCAATAAGCGTGATAATTTTATTGGACTAGAATCAGTTGTTCTTGTTGGTGTTAGAAGTTGGGAACATAGGCAAGAAGGTAAAAAGGAAAAAGCTGATTTACTTTACGTTTATTCAACCGGACAACTCGAAAGATTAAAAAATGAAAATAATGTTGATGAAATTATTTTACCAAACACCATGATTATTAATGATAAAGAAGACAGTGGTTTTATTATAAGTAATACAGAAACATGGGAAGATAAACTAGAAGAGATTCAAGTTGATAGTGTTCCACAAAATATTAAATTAACTAATAATGAAAATAAAGATGATGATGATGATGATGATTTTGATTTTGATGATATTTAATTATTTTGATCTCTTAAACTTGCTATAATTGCTGCTTGTATTTCAGCTTGTTCTTGTCTCTCTATTTGACGTTCAATATAATTTTGTACGAATTGTCTTCTAAAATTACTATCATGCATTGGATATCTATTTATAACGGTATTACTATTAGTAGCGTTTAAAACTACATTTCTATTTTTTATTTCTTTTTTTACTTCTTTAGAAGCTAGAGGTTTTCTACATACAGGACAACTAGCATTTTCATCTTTTAACCATTTCATAACAGCATCTTTCATAAATATATGTCCGCAAGGTAGTTGAGAAACTTCGTCACCTTGTTTAAAATCCATCAAAGAAATAGGACATGAATCATTTTTGTACTTATTTTTTGTAAATATGACTGTTTTAATATTACTTTCACCTTCATCTGATAATACATTTTTATACAAATTTTGTGATGGATCCATTAATGACTGTTGCAATATTGATTCAAAATTACTGTTATTTCTTCTAAGATAACTACTTCTGTAATAATTTCTAAAGAAATTCATATATTCAGTATCAATTGAGTTTGTATGAGTATTATTACTTAAATCTATATTATCTATATTTTCTGTATTTTCTGTATTATTAGAGCTTAAATCAATTATATTTATATTTATAGGTCTCCCCATTAATAAATTAAAAAGTAAATTACGCAAGTTTTCATTTTCATTAATATAATTATTACTATTATCCATAAATAATTATATTATAATTTTGCTTTTATTTAGTTTCGTAAAGATATTTATTTCTATATTCAAAATATTCATCTAATGCTTGATTCATATGATCGTATCTAGTGTCTTCTAATATATCACGCAACAATTTTTTTGGTGTTGATTCTTTAAGAGCATCAATACCTTTAGTACAAAAAATATTCAATAACTGTGATGAATATCCTGAAAGCATTGAAACATTTTTCTCTGTAGAAAGTACGGGAAATCCACTAGTTAATCTAAGATTCCAAAAAATAATATGTGGTGGAGAATATGGTGTTTTAAATTTTGTTTTTAAACCAGCTTCATAAAATTGTTCTTTAATATCATCATAAAGTGTATTCATATATTTTTTAAAATCATTCTCGCAAGAATTATTGTTTATTTTTACAGCTGAATCTATCTGCATGTCTGAAAATATTGCTAATGAAAGATTTTCAACTTTACTAGGTGGAATTTCATTTTCAATAATAATATTTATTATAAGATCAAACATTGCTTTAATATTAGTATTCATACCCCAATCATCTGTGTTTCTCACTGTTTTTACTTTATCTACAAAAGACTGACTATCATTTAATTGAATCCATCGAGGCTTATTTGAAAACGTTAAAATACGATTTTTAAAGGCGTCATCAACAACTTCTGATGCACGAATACTAAGCCCTATTGCATTTACTAAAGGTGTCATATTATCTATCTCCATGGAACCAGAAGTATCGCAACATGCAATAATATTTCCAAGCCCTACGTTATTTTTTCTATTATCTTCCCACTGAAGATTAATTCTGTCTATTTCAATACTGGATGGATTAGAAAGAGCATCTCTTACTAATTCACCTACACCACATCTCATACCTCTTACTTTATGATTATGTGAATCTGATTTTGCAGCCTCAATATGAGAGTGAAAATTTTCAGCACATTTAATTCTATCATAATCTAATTTTCTCTGTGAATTTTTACTATCTATATTAAGAAATGCTTTTGTTTGTTTACGCATAGTACATGAGGTTACATTATTAAAATTAATAGAGCTCCATTTTTTATTACATTGCTTAATTTGAACCGTATCTAAATATTTATTAAGAGGAGTATATATTTTTTTAAGTCTAATTCTTGCTTTTAATAAATTTTTCTTGTAAGTATAGTTTGAATTTGACTTATTAAATAGATTTGGAAACATAAGTTTTGCTATAATTGCATTTACCCATCCAAAAGAAGATTTTTCACGTGGTACCCATTTTGCAGCTAAAGAAATATTAAGTGTTTCTGTATTATTATCTTTAGATTTCCATTCACTATATTTATCATAGTCTCTATTTAGTTGTTTTACAATATTCATACAGCTGTAAACAACTAGAGGATGAATATTAACAACATCTTGCTGACTTGAAAAATCTTTAACAAATTTGCAAAAATATTTAACATCTTTCCATGAACCATATGGATGTTCGTTTTCAATAAAAACCAATTTTTCAAAAGCATTGTGGGCTAATTCGACATAACCACAATTATAAAAGTTTAAAATTTGCATAAATGCTAATTGTTGTTCTCCTTTACCTTTTAATATATCTCTGGTTTGAGCTATTAATTTATATAATGTTCTAAATTGCATATAATACTCATTTTCGCGATTTTTTAAATGCATTAAAATTTGTAGATGTTGTTTTGAAATTTTTTCTATTGATTTACTCCTAACAAGCTGAAAAAAAAATTGTACTATTTTTTCATCAATATCATTGGACCATGTATATTCCACATGAGTATTCTCCCCAATTTGCTTTGGTGTATATTTATCTAATGCTGATACTAATGATGACATTTTAACTGGATAAGGTATAACATAAAAAAATATTTAAGTCTTTTTGCTTCTTGTTTTATTTTTAGCTAACTTTTTATTTATATATATTTTTTTAGTGTTATTTTCAAGCAATTTCCATCGTTCATGAAAAATTAAATAAAGACTATTTAAATTATGAAACAAACTTATTGAGTCATCAAAATGAATAGTATTTAAATTTCTTATACTTTTAATAAAATTAAATTCTTTTGTATTTTTTAAATAATCACTTATTTCATCTGGTTCTATAGTAATATTCCATTTTAATAGTGATATTAATCTATATTTTTTTCCTTGATGGTTAATATATTGTCTAATTAAATTTTTTAAATCATTTTTTTGTAATGCACCGTCTTTTAAAGCTGTAGAATCTCTCTTTATATGAAATAAATTATTATTATTATCGACATATAAGATATATAAATTTATTTGTTCTATTCTATCCTTATAGAAATCTTTATATAACTCATCATCTTTTTCAAATTCATCAACAATTGTAGTGTCTAAATTAAATTCATCATTCATATTAATATAAGTTTAAATTTTAACCTTCGAATTTAAACTTATTATATTATTAATTACTTTCTGATAATTGTGGAAATTCATCTTTCATTTTATCTAAATCAAATTCTGGTTTTTTTTCCTCTACAATTTCTTTTTTTTCTGTAAATCTCATAAATTTTGAATAATGCATATCCCTATTATTATAGTTTTTAAATTTATTTACAGATCTTCTTTCAATCATATTATTACGTTCTATTATTTGTACCTCTTCTTTAATACGATTCCATCGGTCTGTAGTTGAATTACTAGGAAATGATTTACATTTTTTAATAAAAGGATTAACTTTTTTATCCATATTAATATCTACATATTAATTTATTTAAGTAAATTATATTAAAGAAAAATTATATACTTAATATGTGTTTCCTAACAGCAATTGCTTTTAAATATTTAAACTACGCCTTTTTAAAAATCATATAAGATCTTATAATGGCTTACAGGAGACAGTAATAAATTGATTTTGTAATTTACAAATAATTAGATATGAAACCTATGGCATCACTAAGTATTTGTATTCCGCGTATTGAAAAATATGTATCAAAAAAGTATATTACATTATCATTTAAAAACATAGGCAATATCATTAGTGTTGATATAGTTAATTGTAGTAATGGTTATAAAAAAGCTTTTGTGCATTTCACACATTGCTACAATAACGAAATAGGAACTAATTTTAAAAATATCATTAATAATGGTGATACTGTAAAATTCGTTCATAGTAGATTAGGGTGGTTTTGGAAGTGTAGTAAAAGTCGTAGTAGATGTCACCCTATTAAAAATTAATTTATTGGTTTGAAAATATAACCATACTTTTATATTTTCAAAAGTCTAATTAAAAATTGAAAACCTTTTTCTCATAGTTAAATTGTGGTATATTACTCTATATCTATCAAACATCAAAAATGTCTTCCGTAAGAAGTAGTAAGGTATCGCCTATAATTAATGATATTGAGGAGGAGCAAAAGATTATTGTTGCAAGGTTAAATTATCCATATTGTAATAAAAAAATATATAATGGAATGTCTGTATTTATAGGGACAATAATATTCTTAGTGGCAAGTATTATCTATGGGTTGGTTGTAATTTTAATAGTTCGTGATAAGGGATTTAAGTTCCAACCCATAGATATATTATATAGTATACCCATTGGGTTAGGTCTCATATTTACTGTTTTCCATATAATAAAATGTATTTGTTGTCCAAAAGATGATATCAGCTTAATAGAAGCAGTTTGTAAAAAATAAAAAAAATAAAAAAATAAAAATTAATGTAAACATAAAAAAAGTTTTTTATTTTGTTTTTGTGAGCGAAAAGCTCTTTTTTGTTTTTTATTTTGTTTTTGTGAGCGAAAAGCTCTTTTTTATTTTTTATTTTTTCAAAATAGATTTGCTACAGTGTATCTCTAATTAGAGACACTAATGACTTCTCCTTCCTCAATGGCCGCTTCTGCATCATCAAAACTGCGGAGCTTACTGGGTGTTGCCTCAAGTTCCGCCTTACTAATTTCATGCGCTACAACACGTCGTGTTAGCTCATCCCTTGCACTCTTAGGAGAGTTTTCCATTGCACGTGCGGTGATAGGATCATTTGCATTCAGCTTTTGAGTAGAAGCCTTAGCCTTCTTAGCAATCCTTATCTTGCGTGCATTGATACGCTCTTGCGAGCGGGGCGTAACATTCGACTTCTTTAGGTCAATCGTCTTCTTCTGGCCGAACGTCACCTTAGGGCGAGGGGCAGGCTTAGGAGCCTCTGCGGGCTTTACAGAGCTACTGATGCTAATCTTCCAGAACCATGGTTCATCGTACATAATCTGTACCTCATCTCCATTTTGCAAGGAGGTAAGAGCAGTGCGAGCCCTGCGATCACGCATGTTCCACTTTCCTGCACCAAAATGCACGTATGCCTTCTTAAACTTTCCACAAGGGATAACATCTACACGTTCAATAAATCCCCATCGGAGATCGATGAATACCTGCTTAATTCTGCGCCAACCAATGTTATTAAAGACACGAGGGATACAGATAGAGATGCCCTGGTTTGGGTCAGAATTTCCAGAGAGAATATCCTCGCGGCTCATAGTAACCTTAGATTCGGAGAAGGCAGACATGTTAATAAGAGCTGGTGTGTTTGTTTGTTTGTTTGTTTGTTTGAGATGCTTGTATGTGGGGGAGCTGAATGCTTTTCTCATCATCACAAAAAAACAGTTCAATTTTTTTATTTTTGCGTGTGTTTAAGATTTTAAGGAAAAAAATAGTGAGCGGACGCTCTTTTTTCTTATTTTTTGTTTTTGTGAGCGGACGCTCTTTTTTCTTTTTTTTTTGACTTACCTTTTTCTAAAGGGTATTCCAGAATGCATTTTTGGGCTGACAGAATGTGTTTTGATTTCCCCTAATTTTCTCTTGTTTTTCATCATGAAACCAGTGCGTAATCTCTATTTCACAGTACCATTTTTCATGATGACGCACCTCACGATCATCTCCCGATGGCTTAACAAATTCATCGTGTGGTATTTCTGTTCTCTGGTAGAAACCGGTACGCAATATACCTTTCATAATGCACCTTCCAGCACAGGTTATGTATACGATATCACCGACATTAAACTTCTCAGGTCTATTGCGTCTACCTAGTGATTGAGTGAACATACGCTTGTTTGGATCAGCCATAGAAGCTTTCATACGACCCTCCCAATCATACTTCTTAGCGTTCCACGAAAGCTGGTACGTGTTGGACATTATAGTAGCGGTTTGTTCTTAATTGAGTACTTGCGATGGTTGGGGAATATGCATATTCCTGTAACATAAAAAAACAGTTCAATTTTTTATGTTAAATAAATTAGTTAATAATCCTTAAATTCCTTAACATTAAAATCAGAAAATTGAACTGTTTTTTTGTGATGATGAGAAAAGCATTCAACCCCCCCCATATCCACAAGAAACCCTACAAAACTACCGTTCTAAAGCCTACAAACCTATACTACAATGTGCAACCACAGCTTTTGTGAGAGCAAAAACGAAGGAGGAGCTGCAGACCAGCAGGAATGCAACGAAACCATTGTTTGTGAAAACTGCTGGGAAGAAACCACTAGAGAACAATATGAAAGTGACTATGGATGCCATAACTGTAATCTAGGGCCAAATTCCCACAATGGAGATTCGGGAATCCAATGCGACTGTTGTGAACGGTCGTTTAGTCAGGATTGTATGTGGGACAATGCATACTCTAAGCTTATATGGAAATATGGATTAGATACGCATCCAGTAGCAGATGAATGGACTATGATGTGCCCCCACTGTCAGGATGATGAGGATTTGGTAGATATGTATAATCAGGAGGCTGATAGAATCGCACTTGAATATTTTAATACTCAGCCTGTACGTGGTTAAAAAAAATAAAAATAAGAAAAAAGAGCGTCCGCTCACAAAAACAAAA
>Ga0181580_10004982_pt1 | contig 10758 bp, 4 predicted proteins | sample 071ome_23_FD_132413 | JGI IMG/M metagenome (GOLD analysis project Ga0181580, IMG submission 132413) | Coastal salt marsh microbial communities from the Groves Creek Marsh, Skidaway Island, Georgia - 071403BT metaG (megahit assembly) | ecosystem: Environmental > Aquatic > Marine > Intertidal zone...
ACTCTTATCACTGGATCATTGTTTTGTTCAAACACTGTGTGATATCTTACATATGGATCATTTTTATCATATCCTTTTATGCTGTATCCACTGGCTAATTTTTCAATAATTAATCCACTGTAAGTTAAAATTTCAATAGGAGTTGATACGTTATAAACCAATTCATAATTTTCATCTGGCACAAACAGTGTCGTCGAATTGATAGGAGTTTTACTGTCTAACAACAGTTTAAAATTGTTTTTGTTGCTGTATCCTCTTACTTTAAATCCAATCTGTGTCTCAAGACCAATAAATTGTGATTGGTATTCATCATAATTTGTGGTTTGTGAATTTTCAACCACTTCATATATGTAATTGATTAAACCAGATGTTAATTGTGTTTCTTTATCATTAATACTGTTTGGAAATAAAATATCTTTAGGCTTAATTGCTGTTAAAGAATTGTAAACAATTTGTCCACTGGCATTTCTTTTTGTTCTACTTACATCTAAACCAATACCGATTGCTTTGTTTGGTTGATGTAAAATATAACTTTTTAACAGAGCAAATGGATAGTGTACACTTCTTCTCCAGGCATTTTCTATTGGTGCATGGTCACCGAATTTGTATTTTTGTTTTGTTAATTGTAATACTGCTCCTCTGGCATAAGCACTATCAAATGGACTTTTTATATTGCCTTCACCATCTACTGGAATTGTGTTTGTTAAACCTGGTCTTTTGTATTTGTCTTTAATAATAATTTTTTTGTTAGGTTCTCTAACAATGCCTTTTTCTAGATCCTGCCATAACACAAGATTATCACCTGTGTAAGGCGCTGGACCATAAACAGTTTGCCACCATGATGGTTCTTCAGTGAAACCCAATATCTCCCAAGGAGCAATATTAGGTCTATCTGTATCATAAGCATATTTGTAGATGCCTCTCCAGAATCCTAATAGTTTTTCTCCTGTAGGAGAAACCATGTTAGAATAATTCCAGGTTAAACTGTTGTCATCTGTTTGATAAGAGTTAGCAGTGTAATCTTCATTGCCAATAAAAGTTAGCCAATCATTAAAATCACTCAGCAATGTTTTGTTGATAGATTCAAACGTAAAAAGATTGGTTGTGTTAGCACGTGGTAAAAATGTTTTGATGCCAAATAAATCTTCATCAAACTCCACTTTGATATTGTTGTAAATTCTTTTCTCTAATTCTAAGATGACATCATCTCTAAAATCATTAAACGCAACAGTGACACTGCCATCATGTCCTTGAATCACATTCAATGGTTCAACAGCCGTGGTATCTAAATATTTTTTTGGAGTGTATTTAGGATATAAACCCAACTTGGTCGGTGTTGCTGGTATGTGACAACCGTTTGTTGTTTCAAATTCGTTGATTATGATGGTGTCATCCAATGTTAATGCTTTGGTTACACTAACAAACCCATCAGAAAAAATATAGTCATGCCCATGTAATAATTGTTCCCCATTCAGATATACATACACTGCTTGACTGCTCAGTGTTGTAAGATTGTGATTTTTAGATAGAGCAAAAAATGTATTGCCAACATCTAACACTTGATGTGTGGTGCTGATAAAAGCACCTATACCCAACATATCAGTTTTAAAGTATGGAAGACTGCTGTTGTTGTCTATGTTTAATTTTTGTAAAATTTTATCAACTATCTGTACTGGAGTTCCTTCAAAACCTAAATCATCCATAGCAGTCACAAATGAACGTTTAAATTTATAGTAATCATTTTGATTTTGAGAAATTGCTGTTATCAAATTGACAGATTTATTATTCAATAAAAATGAAGATAACACCATAGGCCCACTGTGCTGTAAAAATTTTCTACCATATGCTGAAGCATTTGGAAAATCTCTTAAGTTGCTGATGCCTGGTGTCACACCTTGAATCTCTGTTAATTCATTGGTGATTGTTTTCACATGGTCAGTGACCTGCCCCACAGTGAATGTGCTTAATTTTTCATTAAGCGGATTTGCCTGCATATTTGTAGGAAATTCGTAGTGTCCATTTTGATTTTTATCTGTAGCACTTTTGGTTCTAATCAATAATACATCGTCTTTTTTGAGATCTTGATTAAATTTTACATAGGCAACTGAATTTAATCTCAAAATGTACCAATCTACATTTTCAATTTTTTTAATATTGTTTACAAATACATTGGCTTTTAAGTCATTTAAATCACCGCTTTTGTCATAAACATCTATAGCAAAATCATTAGTTTGATCATCTGCCACATATAATCTATTAATTTTTTGGAAACTGTCTGTTGGTGCTTTGGTCCAACCGTTAATAACACTTGCCTGTCCTTGAGCATTGTATTTTTTTAAAAATGCTGATTCGGAATTAAGAGTTCCGCTAACTGCTTGTGATTGATACACATAAGATTGAGTTACTAGATCAAAATTAAAAACAATGTCACCGATGTTTTCAACATTTTGATACTGTAATGGAAATCCCAGTTCAGCATCATTTGTGCCTGAACCCACAGCGTAAGAAAAGATTTTGTTTCCTCTGAAAGAACTATTAGGATATAGTATGGTGTCATTGAAACTGTTGCCGTCGGCGTCAAACAGATCAAATAACGGAGTTTGATTTGTGTTGATTTTTTCCTGACCCACGTTCCAACTGGTATCATAATAATACAATTTGCCTTGATTTTTTACACCATTTGTAACCAACACAGTTTCGCCTGATACAGGATTGCTGTTTGCTGTTTCAACCAAACTGATCTGTCTTGTGGTAACACCGTTATCTTCAAAGTCAATAAATTTTACTTCAAAAATTTTATTTTTTACCAAAGGATCTTGGTCAGCAGTGAATAAAATCTTTACACCATTGGTTACTGCCACACCGTCCACATAAAAACCTTGAGATCCTTCCACGTCACTCATTACATCTGTTGTAACTGTGTCAATAAAATCTACATTGCCTTTTGATGTTGTTCCAAAATTAAATAATTTAATTCCTGGTTCAAACTCTATAATGGGTCTACGTGCTCTACTAGATTGATCTATGGATGGTACTTCACCATTTGCCTCGGCACTGTTTTCTATAACAGAACGATGAACCCATCTGTTGTGTCTGCTCCATGGATTTCTATCAGCACTGGCTCTGTTGATCACAATGTAATCTTTATTGATAGCATATGAAGTTGCTGTTCCAAATCCCACTGTGTCAAAATTTTGAGAATCAAAAGGTATTGGCACATTGTTTGTAAATGAACTGACAACTTCTAATTCTTGAGCATTGATAAGTTGAATTGACTCTCCAACACCTTCCACATAGTATTCTCCTTCAGCATAAGACTCCGGAGTCACTGTGCCTTTAAAGTTCACTTTCATACCATTAGAAAGAGCAACTCCGTCAGCAGTGGTGTAGTTTTTCTTGCCTGCCACTTCTTTCAATACATCAATAGCAGAATTTTCTTCTATATCGTTTATGAGTATTAATCCCCAAGCATTGATATCGTTAGATGAACCATAGTATAATTTTTCTGGAGCAGAATCTTTAACTATAAAAGTGATTACTCCGTTTTCAACACCTTGAACATCTATTCCATCAGTAACATTGTAAGAATCATCTAGTATTCTTTGTGTTCTAATAACAAAAGGTAAGCCTTCAGCATTTATATCAAACTTGTATGTTTGACCTTTGTATAAATTTAATGTAGGATTTGCTGTTACACCATCTGGGGTAAAAATGTAAGCATAGTTATCACCTTGATCAGATTTTGTTACTGTGTATGTGCTGACAACATTTCTTTGTTGTCCTGTGATTGACACTGTGGATGCACCGTATGGCATCCAAAAATATTCTCTGTAATTAACAAACTTGTCCCAATCTATTCTAGGTGACCATGCATAATATTCTTGAGCATTCATCACACTGTGATTGACCATCGAACTGTTGTAATTTTTAATTTGATTTACAAAGTCAATATAATCACTATAAAAATTTACATTACCAAGATCATCTTTTTGTACCACACTGGGTTCGAATTTATAATTTTCTCTATCAGCACTTACTTCAGGCACATACAAATCGCTAGGATTATAAGCATCTGTGACTTTTCTTCCATAGTAAGCATTAAGTTTTTCAAGAGTACCTTGAGATATCAGTTGATCAAGAGTGCTGTGTAAAAACTTTTGATTTACTGGTGTACGAAAATATTTAGGTAAAAATTCTGACGATTCTCTTTTGCCATTGTCTTTGCCTGCTGGCAAATCAAAATCTTTTTGATTGTTGTCGAAAGCCATTAGTATCCACTACCCCCACTAGAGCCTCCAGTAGAACTTAATGTTCCGCTCAAAGTTGAAGTACTGGTTGAACTGGTTGTGATGTTACCGTCTGCTTTCAACTTGGATGCTGTGATGGTATCTATTATTTCAACGTCTGAAACTTTAGCACCACTTATAAAAATTTCATCATTTTCTGATTTTACTTCAAATAAACTGCCAAAAGATTTAGAACCTTGTTTAGGCACAATTACAAAAGTGGTAATATCTGGAGACAGTTGGTTCATTACATATGTGCTCAATTCTGTGAAATAAAAAGTATCGCCAAACTCCCAATTTTCCAAAGCAAAAAATTCATTTATTGCTGTGATCACTCTGCTTTTGATGTCACTATCATTTGTGACTTGATCTGTATTTTTTACAATTTTAAATGTTGCTTGTACATCTGTGTCTGCTATAGAACCAAATAATATTTTGTATTTTACAGGATGATATATCACAGTGTCACTGATTGATTTAATTTTTGCTAAAGGTGTGTTAAAATTGTTGTATAATGAATCACTGCTTGGCAACAAAGGTTTATTTTCAATCACTCCTGCTAGCCATAATCTAAAATTGATGTCATATGTTCTAGTTAAAATGTACATATCAATAATATTTGAAGAACTAGGATCTAATCTTGTATTGCCATCCACAGTGTGTACATACTGAAACTTGATTCCATCTCTACCCACGTGAGCCACATAATTTGTTACGTCAGAGGTTGTATTGGTTTCTGTATTAATCTGTTTGAAACTGTCACTGTCTATGATATAAACAATAGATCCGTTTGGATAATCTCCTATTGCTCCCACAGAAGTTTGTCTAATATAGATGTGTTCTTCAGCGGCATCCACATATTGATAACGCTGTGTTCCATCTGCATCGTTATACAATTTTTGGAAAATATATTTTGTGTTGCTGTTGTTGTTTGGATCCACCACTAGGTTAAAAGCATCTGGATCATCCACTATGCCATCTTGGTCTGAGTCAAACTGTGTCAATTCTAATTTGGCACTGTCTACGTAACCACTTACTGTTCTATATTCTGTTGAAACAGCAAAATTAATATCGTTTGTGAATGCTGTGTTACTGTCAGGCTGAGTGTTTATACTCAACACTGTGATTTTATCTTGTAAAGTAACTCCTGTTTGAGCATTGAAATTTCTATCAGCACTGTCATAAAAGAAACGCACTTCTTTTTTGCTTTCAAACACATATCTTAATCCTCTGTATGTAACAGTGTATGTGGAACCATCACTGATACATTTTATTAACCAACTGTTGTCTAACTGTTGATTGGAGGTGTCTCCAGTTTTACCTGTGCTGAATGTGCCATAAACACTTAAATTGTTTTCGTCAATGACTTGCCATTTACGTGTGGCAACGTCATATCTTATTCCAAAATTATTATAAGCAAAAGCCTGATCGATTATTACAGTTTTAACATCTTCATCAAATTGTTTAGCAAATTTAGGCAACACCTGTGTGGCAATTGCTCCTGTTGGTACCACATCATTGAATTTGATAGCACCTTCTCCTGTGCTGGAATTAGCAACACCGTCATTCAACACACTAACCACAGAAGTCCAAATATAATCTTTGGCACCTGGATGATCAGTATCTCCTGCCATTAAACTATTATCCTGCATGAAGTGTTGTCCTTCTGGCGCAACAAATTTTATCATAGCACCTGGTTCAATATATTTCAATTGGCTGGCTGTGAATGTACCCACTTGATAATCCAACACGTTCACAGCATCAATGAATTTACCTGTTGATTCATTTGTTGATGAAGTAACTTGTTGCCAAACAGGATTTAAATCATTTAAAAATACTTTAGGAAATTTCTCAATGTAATAATTTCTTGTTTGGTTTTTAGATAACAAAGGCTCTAATTGATTTATTATTACACCTTCTATGTCTGTTTGTGTGGAAAAACTAAAAGTGTCTAAATTTTCTGTTTCTTCTTTGTAAATGGAACCATCTGCACCAAAAATATTTGTGTTGCTGTATTTGCCTGTTGAGTCAATCAGATCATAATATCTAGAAATACCACTTGATGTTCTGTTGGTTGCTTTTACTTTTATTATTTCTTGATTAGTACCTAAAGGAGCCACATTGTAATCTTCACCTGTGATCATTCTATTTTGTGTGTAGTAAGTTGCTGGCGCATTCAGTCTGATATTGTTGTTAGTTTCTGAAGTTGTAGCATTATCAACAGTGTATTGAAGTCCTAAAGTTAAAGTCAATATTTCTACTTGATTGTTTGAAGAAACATACTGTACATCAATTTGAATATTCTGCATATCAGCAGGTGTTATTCTAATATTTTGATTTTTACTTCTTCTATAATAAACTTTAAAACTACCTTGCGGAAGATTTCCAAACACACCATCTGCAAATTTTAAACTGATAGAATCATCTGTGTCACTCAATACTGAGTAAATGTTTCTAATGTCTTTGGCCGTAGAATTATAAATCACATTGTTGCCAATCACTGAATCAACTTTAGTCCATAAGTCGCTCTCTAATCCTGTTTCAACATCTATTTGATATAACCATACATCTGTGTTGTTTATATTGTTGGCATCAATTGCCACAGTTTGGTTATTTGATGGAACGTCTATGCCAAAGTTTCCTTGGTCTAAAACTCCCTGTCTAAAATGTGCAAAAAATCCTGTGTTGTTGGAAGCACTGCCTTTGCCATCATCTCTGTGTAACAAACTGAAACGTCTTCCTACCAAAGGTGCTTCTTCTGTGATCGAACCATTCTCAAATGATGTCGACACAATTTCAAATGGTAAACTTTGTCCATTAACGGATTTTGTAAAAGAATACACAGGAACATCTGTGCTGTTGGCATTGATTCTGTATTGTGCTGTTGGAATAGCATCAATGTTTTCCGATTTGACAGGATTACCAAATTTTTCATTTTCTGATAGAGAAGCATTCATAACTTTGATGAACTGCTCGTACCAGTTTGGATTGCCTGGATCGTTCCAAGATATCGTCTGACCACTTAGATTTAAATTGTTGCTGTCCACAACATTTTCTGTTGTGCTGATACCCACAATTTTCATCAATCCATTCGCACATTGATTGCGTGTTGGATTGTAACTGATCAATCTTGCCAGTCTTAAAATAGAGTCACGTCTGTCTGCTGTTTCTAAAAAGTTTTCTCTAGCATTTAAATCTGTTCTGAAAGCCAAATTTTGTCCTAGGAAAGCCACCAAATCAATCAGTGCTAGATACTCTGATGACTCAATGTAATCGTTGAAATCTTCTGGATAGTTCTGCCTGATGTACTGGATCATTGTTCTGCGGATTGTGTCAAAGTCGTAACTTTTGAATTCCGCATTTTTGTAAGACTGATACACTCTTTTCCAGTCTTCTGCTAACAGTAATCTATTTTGTCTATCTGTGGATGACATTGGCTTCCTTTGTTATAGCATTATTTATTTGTTTGTATAAACTGAGCATTTAATTCAGTAATCCGTTATTTTCATCAAAAGTCAGTCTCAATTTTTCTGACACATTATATTTGATGTACGTCAATTCTACTTCAACTTGAATGCCCGACTCAAATGGTGTCACAATCACTGTGTCTGCTGTGATTCGAGGATCTGTATCAATAATTTTTAAAATGTCTTGTCGGATGGCTTCTTCCAAATCCGGTGTCATAGGATCGTGTATCACGTCCCATAAAATTGTGCCAAATTCAGGGTTTTCCAATTTTTCTCCCTGTGATATGTGAAAATGATTCAACAAGTCCTGTTTGATTAAACCAATGTCATTGAGAGAAAAATTTGTGTTGTCTGGATTCACAGTGCTTAATCCTCTGTAGATTCTCTGAGTGGCAGGAGATTTGGCTGTTTGAGCTGATGTTACTGTGACTTCTTTGTATAATTTTTTGTGTGCCATAATTTATTTTATCCTGTTGCTACCTTTGAACTTCCTGTTGCTGGATGTCCGCACGATGCTAGGTCTCCTAATCTACAGATCGGAATACCGTTGGCAAAAACTTTGGTGCTAGAAGTGACCATAACCGGTGCACTATGAGGTGCTCTTCCATGTCCTGCCACTGGAGCACCCAAACAAACGATAGGCACATTTTCTACCTGCACTTTAGGTGCTAACACACCTATTATTGTTGACCCTGCTACATCCAATCCCACTCTACTGATTCCTCTCATCTTTAACTCTTTTCAATTTGATCAACTTGTGCTTTGAGTTCATCTAAATTTGCTCCTTGACTTTCTAGGTACCTTACCATACCCGATTGACCTAACCATTCCCAAGGACTGATAATTCTTATACCATCGCCTTTGGCTTTGTCTCCTAATATTCTACTGTTATTTGCTATAACGTTCAAAGTGGTGTGAATAGGATACAACGTTCCTGTTATTGTTGATGTGCCTTGAAGTTCTAATGTCTGTTGACTTTGACTGCTTTGTTGATTTTGTAAGATGGCCACTGTGATTCTAGTGTTGTCATCATCGTTGGTTGCTTCCTCTATGGTGTCATGCAGAGTCAACCTATCGGAATCTATTACACGGATATAATATTGTGTTCCGTTCAAAACATTATCAGCAGGAACTCCATCTGTGAGATAACGAAATGCCAATCCGTTGTTGGCAGACGTGTATCCATGAGCAGATGAAATAATAATGCTTTGTGCATTTATAGATTCAATAATCTTAAACACTGGAGTTGGAAATGGTGCAACGGTGTCTAAATTGAGTTTATACTTATTATCTGCATATTTTTCGGTGATATGTAAAGGTTCACTTGCTACAACACCAGATTTAGTTTGATCAGCCAACGCATTATCTATTTGATATTCAACAAATGTATTTGTACAGTCAATAACTTCAAAATCGCCATTGTATTCATAAGGTTCAATGCCAGAAACTTTTATGAGTTGTCCTATAACAAAAGGGATCGAATCTTCTTGTACAAAACTAATTCTTGCAACAGGACCAATGTAACCATCTTTGGTTGTGCTGATAGCCGCAGTGCTTTTTAATCGTTGACCTTTTTGAATTCCTGTGCCTGATAGTTGCATTCCTGGTTGGGCAACACCAGAACCTACTTTAAGGATACCTGTTGATGATATTGATGAATTATTCAACGTTGCAGTTGTTTCTTCAACAACTTTTCTTAATAGTGAGGTATAATCAAATTGGAAGTATCCTGACCCAAAACTAATTGGAGTACCGTCAATGTTGGATGCCACAGCGGCACTGATAATTAGAAAAGTAACGTTAGAATCTGCTACATCAGTTAAAGTAATTGCTGATCCATCTGGATCTTCAGCAATTTGAAATCTAATTAATCCTGGATCGAGTTCAGGATCTGCATCAGGATTTTCAAAATTTAGTATGTAATAACCTACGCCTGATGATGTTCCTGCTACTGCTTCATTAAAAATAATTAACGATCCACTCAAATCAACTTTTGAAGCAACTGGTGATGTTAAGTTAACAAAAAATTTGTCGGCACCTTCAGGATCTGGGCCTACCACATTGTTCACTATTCCCTGTATTATACCGTATGACATACCACTCCTTTAACTATATTTAACACTTTAAGTTCTCGCATTTTTGAATGTGTCTGGAATATTGATTGGTTCTGCTACCACAATATCCGCCTGTTCACTTCTGTCTGTTTTAATCAAAGCCACTGCCATTGGATCCAAATTTTCATGATGACTCCAAGGTTCATGTTGTGGCACACGTTTCATGATGCTTGGTGCTTCTTCGCCTGGAAGGCTCCAAGCCGATAGAGGCGCCACCGGCGTAGCCACTGCTATTCCGCTAGAAAGATTTATGAGTCCGCCCACATCTAAATTGATATCACCACCAGCATAATGATTGGTTGTGCCTCCAACTGTGATGGTTTGTGCACCGCCCACTTCCACAGTTTGTGCTCCAGTGTTTAGTAAGTTGTGTGTCTCAGACTCTTGATTGATTGTGTTGGCTTTTAAATTGATGTTTCTGTCTGCTTGAAGGTTGAAATCTCTATCTGTTTTAAAGTTGAAATCACCTTTACTGTGAACACTCACGCTGTCTTCTGCGTAGAAATCTATCTTGCCGTTGGCAGTCATTTCAATCCATGCTGTGCCATTGGCATTGGCAATGTACACAAGGTCTTCTGAATTGTGTAACAATATTTGATGTCCTGTGCGTGTTCTTATTCTGAACAATTCGTTGTGGGGAATATTCTTTTCACCTTCCACTGTGTCTTCCAATTCCACATTCACATATTCATACGCACCTGTCTTGGCTGAAGTTTTTCTTATGAATTTGTCATCACCGTCATCCATCACAAATGATGTTCCACCCATTCTGGCTGTGACAATTTCTTTATTCTGTGTGAACACTTTGTCTATGGGTCCAGGTGTGTTTATGCCAAACACTGAAGAAGGCACTTCACGTCTAGCACTAGATGTGGTGAGCCCTCTGGTTTC
>Ga0181580_10004992_pt1 | contig 10749 bp, 10 predicted proteins | sample 071ome_23_FD_132413 | JGI IMG/M metagenome (GOLD analysis project Ga0181580, IMG submission 132413) | Coastal salt marsh microbial communities from the Groves Creek Marsh, Skidaway Island, Georgia - 071403BT metaG (megahit assembly) | ecosystem: Environmental > Aquatic > Marine > Intertidal...
TAAAAATAAAAAATACTTTAACTTTGATGAGCTAGATATTAAATATTGGGAAAATAAAATTAGAGGTAGTGATAATAATAAGTTGAATGGTTCAATTTATATTTTTCATGACAAATTTGAATATTTCAAAAAAAAAGAAAGATTAAAGTATTTAATTAAATTAAAATTTAAGAAATTTAATCGATATAGAAGAGCATTTTATAAAATTTTCAAAATTTAATTATGTTACATTTTATTTATGCATTTGATTATAACTACAATCAACAGGGTTTTACTTCAATTTATTCACTTTTACAAAATGTCGACGAGAAAATTAATATTAGCTTATTATTAGATTCTTCTAGTTTTAATGTAGAAGTTCCATATAAAATAAACAATCATAAAAAATTAAACATTCTTAATAAATATTTGATTAATTCAAATGAGCAATTTTATAATTTAGACGATTCTCATGTTTCAAAAGCAACTTTCTATAGATTGCTTATTTCTGAAAAATTAAGAATATCCTCAGATTACCTAATTTATCTTGACTGCGATGTTGTTTGCTTACAGAACCCTGTTTCTTCACTTCATGATGTAGTTAAAAATATGGAAATTAACAGGCTTTCCTTTGCAATGGTTGATGAACTATATAGATTCCAAAGCGAAGAAGCCTTTATAAGGCTCTTTATGGATTCTGATAAGTACTTTAATGCTGGATTTATGGTAATTGATTTGAAATATTGGACTTCTAACTCTTTAACTACAAGATCTATAAATAAGATAAAAGAATTAAAAAATAAGGCAAAATTTTGGGATCAAGATATTCTTAATTCACTTATCGATGGTAATTATATGAGTTTAGATAATAGGTATAACTTTAAATCATCCGATATTAAATTAAATTCTAATAAAGCTTTATTTGTTCACTTTTCAGGAAAAACTAAACCATGGGAAGTAGGTGGGGTTTATGAAAACTTTGCTGATATTTATCATAATTATTATTCAACTTTATTTTCAAGAGAATTTCATATAACTTGTAAGAATAGGAAAAACTCATTACAGAGGTTGTTGAAAACAATATTTTTTAAAAAAGTAACATTTAGATCAATTAAATATATTTTTAAGTCATTATATGTGATTATAAAAAAGTCTTAATCAGCTCCAAGCTCTTCCATCACCATGAAGTTCATCATAGTAGACCAATGGCTCATTGATATATTCGCAATTGGTTAATCTCAGTAGCCCTAGCCAGCAATCATAATCAGGAGCATAATCATTAGAAGATGGTATTGGTCTAAATCCTCCAATAAAATCCAATAAACTTTTCTCAACTAAAACACTCGACGCAATTATTGAGTTATGAATTTTTAAAAACTCAAAATTAAATACATTAGGAAAATAAAACTTTTTAGTTCTTGAAAAAAATTTTTTTTTATGTTTTTTTGCTATCTTTTTGTAAAACCTCTCCATATTATAAAGCTGGTAGCTTTTGTTTTCTGAGTACACCCCTTTCCCAATAAGCCCTTCAGTGGCACACATTTTATTGGGTGAATTTTCCAGCACTTCTACTTGTCTACTTATTTTATTTGGGAGCCAATAATCATCATCATCTAATGTGGCTATATATTTGCCATTAGCAATTTTTAATCCAAAATTTCGTATGTGACCATCTGAAACAAAACCTATTTCTTGTTTTTGATTAACATTTAAATCAATTTTTACAATATTTTTCTGAAAACTAGTTTCATAATATCTTTTATCAACAGAACTATCATTTATAACTATTATTTCTAAATTTTCGTAATTTTGGTCATTAATACTTTTAATAGCATTTTGTAAATATTCGAATCTCTCATAAGTTGGAATAATTACACTAACTAACGGATTAGACATATAAATTATTATAAAAATATTTTGATTAACATCAAAACTCGATAAATTATTATATGATTTAAGAATGAATGTAGATTTCAAAAGATACTACAAATTATTATTAATTAAAATTTATAATTCTTATATTTTTTTTCTCAAACCAATAAAATTATTTGATTATTTTTTAAATAATCTTGTTTTTTACAGGTTATCTAAGTTTTTATTATTAAATAAAAATAATCTTATTATAAAAAACTTAAATGGTATAAATTTTGTAATAAATCCCAAAGATTATGTGAACTCTAGAAAGGTTTATGTAAACAACTACTTTCCCCAGTTTTCGGAAGCGGTATCAGCAATTGAATATTTAAAAAAAGCAAGAAATAATAAAGTTAAAATATTTGTAGATATAGGGGCACATTACGGTAACTTATCTATTCCGCTAATGAAAAAATATGAATTTAATGAATGTTATGCAATTGAACCAATGTTAGAAAACTACAATATTTTAAAACAAAATATATTATTAAATTCTTTTGAAAAAAAAATTATTCCAATAAATAGGTTTATTTCAGACAATAAAGAAACTTTTGAAATAAATACATTTTCAAACAATAGTGCTGCTTCTATGAATTTAAATGATTTAAATGCAGAAGATATTAATACTTATCAAAAAATTAATAATTTAAAAATAGATAAAAAAGAATTAATAACTTCTACAACTTTAGATAAAGCTATTGCAAGTGAATTAGGTCAGGATAGCCTAATATGGATTTACGCTCAGGGATCTGAAGTTAATATTTTAAAAGGAGCAGATACTAAGTTTAAGAAAACCCCACCATTGGTTATTGCCTATGCACCAAATATAAATAATGATTTTAAAACAGGACCAGATTCACAAATTTTTAGACTAATAAAAGATTTGAATTATGAATACGTTATAAATTTAAGTGAAAGTGAGCTAATTGAGTATAAAATTAATAATCATTACTTTATAAACTTATCAAAGAAGCTTAAAAATAATTCAGGCACTAGTTTCCTTATGTTTTTATAGTATTTTTTACTTTAAAAATTTCACTATAAATTCCTAATATTATGAAAATTATTAAGACAAAAGAAAATTTGTTAATACGAATAATATAATTGTAAAAATTTTCATCAACTCCCCATTGGGGTACTTTCCATAAAAAATTATATGCCAGAATTAAAAATAATTTATTGTAAGAGTTTGGGCTGTGCTTTTTGTTAGTTTTATTTTCTAAAATTAGAATATATAAAATTGAAAAAAGTATATAAAGCCACCTTCCCCAATCAACAGTTAAAAATGCTAATGATGATATTACAATTAAAGTTAATAAAAATATTTTTGATATTTGTTGAGTTAATTTAAAAAATATTAGAGGAAAAAGAGATAAAACAAAATAGATAAAATAGATCAATGAATAATCTTTAGAAATGAATTGTATTGCATAGTTAAAATGTTGTGTAGGTGAGTTGCTAATAGCAATTGTTTTATAGCATTCATCAAGTAGTTGATTGTTTGAACAAATTAATTCAATTTTTTCAATATCTCCACCAAAATTAAGTATTAATAAAATTAAAAGGGTACTAATTCCTAAAAGGAAAGCTTTTTCCTTTTTTGTTTCTAATAAAAAAAATATTGGTATTAAAAAAATGAAATTAACCTCGTGAGATAAAACTGCGATGATGAAAAAAATATAACATAAATATTTTAACTTATCGCTTTTTGACCTAATGAATAGAAGCAAAGATATTATACCTAAAATTTCCTTAGGTAAAATTATTGTACTAACTAAATTAATATTAAAGAAAATAAAAACTGGTGAAAACAGAATAGAGATTGTTTTTTCATTTAAATTATTAAAATATATTTTAATTAATTTAAATAAAATTAAATTTAGCAAAATTATTAAAAATATAGATATATTTAAATATGAAAAAGCGTTGAATTTAAGTAAAAATCTTAGAAATTCTCCAAGCAAACCTCTTTTAATAAACCCGTATTCATAACTAATAAACCACTCACTATACAGACCATACTTTAGATCTGGATTATTTAAAAAGAGATAAATTAATCTAGAAATATAAAGTGATACGAATAGGTAGTAATATTTATTTAATAACTGAGAAAATTTTTCTAAACTAATTTTTATTAAATTTTTGTTGTTAAAGAAATCATCTAAATCTAAGTGACTTAAAATACTTAATATGACAACTTCAAATAAAATTAATTCATAGCTAAAGAACTTTAAATTAGTTCGATATATAAAGTCAAAACTAAAGTTAAAGTACAGAATTAAATAATTTAACAAATGAAAAGAAAATACATTTATAAAATTAGTTTTCATAAATTTAAATAAAATCATTGAACAAATGAAATAGCATAATTTTATTAAGTTGAAACTGAAAATATTTTCGTATATAAAAATTATATTTTTTTCTATTTTATAAATTTTTCCCATACAAAGAAAATTCTCAAAGTCATCAAAAGATCCATAATGAGGCAATATTTCAATCTGTTCGTTTTGCAATGAAATTTTATAAGTACTAATCAATTTGCTATCGCAATTTACTGCATCGCTAATATTATTAAGGTTCAAATAAGAAGTGCTATAAAGCACATAGAGATTGCATATAAGTATTAAAACTAAAATAAAGCCGAATATTTTTTTTGTATTTAGCAATCTAAAATTTTAGAATTTTAATAAGAGCATTTGGGAGCATTATTAAAATTGTTGCAAGCACCCTTGTTATTAAGTTTGGATATACAATACCTGTGTTATTTTTTATTTTATTTAAAAGTAATTCAGCAGCTTTTTCTTTTTTTAAGTCAAAAATTGTAGATCTATGTGTTGAAGACATTTTAGTATTGATTTTCCCAAATCTAACAAAGAGATAATTTTTTAAACCTAGTGAGTTTATAGATAGCTCCAGTAGTTTTTTTGAAGATCCATAATTAAAATTTTTATACCTCAATTTAACTGCTGCAAATGATGAAATATAAATAAATTTCTTAATAGTTAATTTCGATGATAGTAAGCATTTTGTTAACTCAAATGGTACAACATAATTAATTTCAAAAGTTTTTTGAATTTGTTGTTTATTTGGTTTTACATTTGGCCTATTTTCATGCAAATATCCATTAAAAAATATAACAGTAGGATTACTAATGTTTTGACAAAAACTTAAAATTTCATCAATATCTCTCAGGTAATCTGTAATACATAAATAATTTTTACTAACTAAATCAGGCTTTGTAGATATACAATAAATGTTTTTGGAATTCAATTTGCTTAGGAATTCTTGAGCAAGTTCTGAAGAAGAACCAAAAATTAAGTAATTAGAATTGTCGTTCATTTAATAAATTATAAGCAGTGAAGATACTGTAATTATTAATATATTTATTAAATTTTTCGGAATCAACATCCACTCTACAAAATTTTCCGTTTGATAACTTTTTGAAGATTTGTAAAAGGTATTTAAGAATAAATATAGGGAAAATAAGCCTAATATTGATATTAAAAAATATAAAAATGATAATGAAAAATTTGCATTTAGCCAAACAATATACGTCAAAATTGAAACAGTACTAAAAAATATATAAATTAATCTCAATTCACTTTCAGAGTAAGAATTTACTAGATGCACCTTAATCCTTACATTTTCTTTTATTTCAGGATTTTTTAAAATTGAATATTTTTTACCTATGGCTATCACTGTTAAAGTTGAAATGATAAAAATAATAAAATAGTTTGTTAATTTTAGATTTAAATTTATTCCACCAACAATTATTCTTATGTAAAACAAAATTGAGATTGTCAAGAAGTCTAAATATTTTAAATATTTAAATGATAAAGAATATATTGTGGTTAGTCCTAAGTAAAAAAGAAAGTATATTGCTAATATATCTTGGATATAATATGCAGAAAGAAAACTCAATAAAATAAGTACAGATCCATAATTTTTCGCAACAGTTTTTGACATTTCTCCTGATGCTATAGGTCGAATTTTTTTCTTCGGATGCAGCTTATCTTGATCTTGATCTCTAATGTCATTAAAAATATATGTAGATGATACTAATAACGAGAAGGAGAAAAATATTAAATATATTTCTATATTGAGTAAAGTTTCAAATTCTTGTAACAATATAATTGGAAGAAAAATTATTAAGTTTTTACTCCATTGTTGAATTCTTAAAATTTTTATATATTTCATATTTAATAAATATAATAACTTTTTGTAATTCGAAAATTTACGTAATAATTATTTTTTACTTAATTTAGTAAATTAATTTAGATGTGGGCACTACAGGATTTGAACCTGTGACTTCTTCCTTGTAAGGGAAGCGCTCTGCCGGACTGAGCTAAGCGCCCTATAACTAAGTTAACAATAAATAATAATAATTAAACAAAATTTTTAATAGTTTTTATTATTTTGTTAAATTCCGATTCTTTCAAAGTTGGTGAAGAAGGTAAGCTAAGACCATATTTAGAGATTTTTTCAGAAATATTTAATTCATGCGTATTAAATTTACTTATATAAGGCGGTTGTTTGTGTAATGGGTAGAAAATGTTCCGAGTTTCTATTTTATTTTTGTATAAATGTTGCTTTAAATTATTTTTAGAAATATTTTTTGGTACCAATACAGAAATTAACCAGAATGAAGAAGTAGATTTATTTTCAAATTTTTGAAATTGAAACCCTAATGGTTCCAGTTCTTTTTTATAGTTTTTGTACAAATCTTCTTTGAGTGAAATATTTTTTTTAATTCTCTTAATTTGTGAAATCCCTAATGCAGAAGATAATGCATTCATTCTGTAGTTAAATCCAATATGTGAATGTAAATATTCAGTATTGTCTTTAAGGCCCTGACTTTTTAGATTTTCAACCAAACTATATATTTTTTTGTTATTAGTTATAACAGCACCACCTTCACCAGTTGTCATTATTTTGTTTGGGAAAAAGCTGACAACTGAAACATCTTTAAAATTTGTTGAATTTTTATTATTAAATTTTGAACCTAAAGCTTCTGCTGCATCATGAATTACTCTCAAGTTATATTTTTTAGCTATTTTTGAAATTTTATTTAAATCTGGCACACCTCCGTAAAGATGAACAGGCATAATTGCTTTAGTTTTTTCAGTAATTTTCTCCTCAATTTTTGAAGTATCTAATTGCCATGTGTCATGATTTACATCCACGAATACTGGCTTTGCTCCGACATACTTTACTGAGTTAGCAGTTGCTATATAGCTAAGACTTGGCATTATAACTTCATCTTCAGATTTGATATCTAAACTTAAAAGTGCAAGATGCAATCCTGCGGTACCGCTAGAACAGCTTGAAACATATTTGACTCCAAGATATCTAGCCAATTTTTCTTCAAATTCTTTAACAATGGGCGAATTACCTGACAGCCATTTTTTATTTAAAGCCTTATTTACATTTCTAATGTCTTCTTTTGTAATTTCTGGATCATATAAATAAATCATATTTATTGATTTTAGGTAATTAAAATAATTTTACTAGTGCAAAAAATTCTTTTAATTTCCTTTAACTTTCCTCCAACTATTGGTGGAATAGAAACCTATGCTAGAGAGTTGAAAATTTACTTTGACGGGGATAAAGAAATTGATTTTATTCATCCTAAAAATAAAATTTCTGCAAATCCTTTTTTTAGATCAATTAGTCTTTTGAATTTTGTTATAAAAACGTTAATAACTATAAGAAGAAAAAAATATGACTTAATTCATCTAACAAGTTTTAATTTATGGATATTAGGTTTCATTTATTTAAAACTTTACAGAAAGACAAAAATATTAATAAATATTTGGGGTTTAGAATTTGTATATAAAAATAAAACTGGATTTTTTCCAAAATTATATAAAAAGATTTTTATTGGCAACAAAATTCTGTATACAGATAATTTTAACTATTTAGTATCTTCGAATGCATCTAAGGATTTAATGGTATCAAATGGATTTGATATGGATAAAATTAATTTTATAAAATTAGGTGTATCTCAGCTCCAAATTAGTGAAAAAACAATTGAAGTATTAAATGAAAAATATTTTTTATTCGTTGGAAGAATAGTTGAGCGTAAAGGATTATCTTGGTTTTCAAACACGATAATGCCAAACTTTCCTGAATATAAATTAAAAGTTGTAGGACCAATCGGAAACCAAAAAGAATTTGAAAGTTCACAAACTGATAATGTTGATTATTTAGGTACTGTTTCAGAAGAAGAATTAATGCGCTTAAGGAGAAATGCTACAATTTGTATAGTTCCTAACATTCTTTTACCAAATGAAGATGATTTTGAAGCGTTTTGTTTTGTGACAATAGAGTCTGTTGCAAGTAGATCTTTAATTGTTGCATCAAATTACCAAGGAATACCAGAAGCGTTGTTGTATGGAAAATTAGGATCTCTTGCTAAACCTTCAGATAAAGAGTCTTGGGTCAATTTAATAAATGAAAACTTATCCTATACAACACAAGAAAGAATAAAGATCATCACAAAAAGAATAGAAATTTTACAAAAAGAATTATCTTGGGATATTTTATTTGACCAAACAAAAAAACTTTATAAGAAAATAATTGAAAATGATCAATAAGTTAGTTTTATTTATAGACGGATTATTAAGTAACAACCTTAAGAAAGTAAAAAATTTAAATAGATTTATAGCTTTAATCTGTCTGATTTTTTTGATTCAAGTAATGAGTCAAGAAAATGTTAACTTTTCATGGAATTTTAGGTACGTATATTCAATATTTTTAATTTTTATAGGATATGTATTTCAATCATTATCTTGGTCATATATAATTTCCGAAAAACCGCAGATTAAAGACTTGATATCTTGGTTTACATCATTAATAGGCAAGTATTTACCTTTAAAAATTGGAATACCTATATTAAGAATTACTGATGATTTATATGTCGATAATCCTGATTCAAAAAAATATTTGTATGGTGTTTTAATAGAGGTTTTTTTACAAATTGCTTCAGGATGCTTACTTGTTAGTGTTTATGTTCTATCAAGCTTTGTATCAGAAAGTTACTCTTTTGGTTTTTTTGTTTATTTCATAATTCTGATATGTAATTATTTGATATACCGGAATAAATATATTTTGATAGTAATCACGAATTCAATATCCTATTTATTCTTTATATTATCAATTACTTTTGCTGGAATAATTTTATATCAAGAAACCATAATTGAACTTGGATTAGCGTATGTTTTTTCATCTGTAGTCTCATTAATTTTTGTAGGCTCTCCAGCAGGAATTGGAGTACGAGAGTATATTTTCATTTTATTGTTCCAAAATAATGTATTTTTTGAAATAGTTAATTTTGTAGAGTTTTTAATTGTCGTTCGATTGTTGTTTATTTTTTCAGATATGTTTTCATTTTTAATTGGTAAGGTTATTAAAGCTCTAAATACTTAAAAATATTTTTATTATAATCTTTGACTAAAGATCTTGAACCAATATTTATTAAGATACAAAACACAATAAATAATATAGAAATTATAAACCAAGCACTTTGATTTGCATTAACTTCAAAAAATCTTGCACCGACACTTCTAGCTAATGCAAGTATTGCAATTAGAAAAGACATTATTGAAACAATATCTAAAAGACCTGACATTTGGAATGGGGATAACTTAAGTTTTTCTCTAATCATTTCGAAGTAGAATTTTTTTGAAAATCTTATTAATTTTATAAACATAATTAATGGCTTAATATAGCTATTTTCATCTTCATAGGTCACTTTATTTTTTATTTGATGAATATTAATAGGGGTATGGATGTTGAATTTATAGTAAAAACTATTTATATAAAACGGATAACCATACCTATAGAACATCTTTGGAATAATTAAATTTTTAACTGCCTTCTGAGAGAATACAAAAAATCCATTTAAAGGATCGTTGATGTTTGAATTACTGGTTACTAGTTTTATTAAAAAAGAAGCAAATGCATTTCCAAAATATCTGATTTTTGGAATTTTTCCTTCAATACCTTCATTCCAAAATCTATCTGATTTTATAAAATCAGAATTATTTTCAGATGCAGATTTTAAAACTTTTTTAATGTCTGTATTCCTAAATTGATTATCCCCATCTATTTTTACGAGAAAATTAAAGTTTGATTTTAGTGCTTTTTTTATTCCTTTGTTCATTGAAGCTCCTGCACCAATGTTTTTAATGTTATCTACCACTGTTAGGTTTTTATATTTTTTTGAAAGATTATTTAAAATCTCTATAGTCGAATCGGTACTACAATCATTTACAACAATTACTTCATGAAATTCATTTATGTTACTAATTACAGTGTCATTTATATAACGTTCTTCGTTGTATGCGAGTATTAATAGTTTATCCATTTAATAAAACATGATAGTGTATTATTCTTTAATAAAGAATAGGTAAATTTTGAAAAATAAAAACTTTATTTTCTTTATTGTTTTAATAGTTTTTTTAATCTTTTTAAAGTCAGACTTTAGAATCATTAACGATTTGCAGTGTTGCAATGATGACTTTGATTACTTTGCTCATGCCAGTACTATTGCTGAAGATTTTGATTTTGATTACTCAAATCAACTACCAGATAAATCTAGATATTACAGAAATAACAAAAATGCTCCTTTTGGATTTGTGGGAACAGGATTGCTCTCGTCACCATTTATTTTACTAGGAAATATTGTGGATAATTTATCCAAATTTGAAGGCAATACTCAATTAAGTTTTAAAAAATTATTTTATTCTTTTTCAAGCATTTTCTACTTTTTGCTCTCACTGTTATTAATAAGAAAAATTCAACAATTCTATAAAGTTAAATTTAATTATCTATTGTATTTTTTGGGTTCAGGAA
>Ga0181580_10004996_pt1 | contig 10747 bp, 12 predicted proteins | sample 071ome_23_FD_132413 | JGI IMG/M metagenome (GOLD analysis project Ga0181580, IMG submission 132413) | Coastal salt marsh microbial communities from the Groves Creek Marsh, Skidaway Island, Georgia - 071403BT metaG (megahit assembly) | ecosystem: Environmental > Aquatic > Marine > Intertidal...
CCACTTAAAAGTTTTTTAAATGTAGGTTGATTAGAATGAGATTTTGGTTTTCCATACCAAACAATTCTTTTAAGTTTATCATCATAATAATTATCGAAGTCATGACCAGTTTTTCCTGGTATACCTATATTCATAAAGACAATAAGTTTATCCTCAATTCTCACATAACCAGTATCCCAGTCACCTCCTGCGGGTCTTCCTGTTTCTGGAAGGCAAATCCAGCCTATATCTACTCTTGTGTATTTAGATCCCTTTTTAAACATTTAGTAATATTATCATAATTTTAATTTAAGTACTTCCGCCAACTAAAACAAATGGCGCCCAAAAAATTGGGTGTGATGTTTCTTGATTTTCAATCATTGACAACTTTGAGCTTCTGAGTGCTTCAGAAAAATCAGAATTTTTACCTAAATTTGAAAATGTTTGCGTCATCAAATTTACGGTAGATTCGTCTTCTACGTACCAATGAGAAACTAACAAGCTTCTAGCACCAGCATAAAAAAAAGCACTTGTGAGACCTGATAAACCTTCAGCTGAAGAGCTGCCATCACCAGCAGCTGTGTTGCATGCAGATAATATTACGAGTTCAGCATTTAGATCTAAATTTTTAATTTCTGAAGTATTGAGCACACCATCATCTTCTAAAGTACCTTGTGTGGGAGGTGATGTAATTAAACCAGGCTCTATTGCACCTGATATTTCATTTGCTACTATCCCATGGGTGGCAAATGATAAAACTGTATAATCTTTAAGATTAATAGACTTAATTTTCTTTTCATTAAAATTTTCTCTTAAAAAAATATCTTTTTTATCAAAAAAACCAGAAACTAATTTTAATTCATTAGCAGTCTTTGGGAGTTCTGCGAATTGCCGTATTTCATCAACATTTGCTAAACCTCCTCTTAAAAAGATTTTATTTAAGTCTATTTTGTTATTTGAAACTATCTTTTTATTAGTCTTGGATAACTTTGGATCACCAAATCCTCCAAAATGGTTTTTAAATTCGATTTTTTTTAATTTTTTCATTGCGTGATATGAGCTGATGGATGGAAAATAAGTAATATTATATTTTTTGATTAACCAGTTTTCATTTTGTAATGACTTATTTTTTGGAATTTGATCAACTAAAATTTCAAAAGGTATACTTAGTAAAGATCCATGCGGAACTATGATAAGATCTTTTTTATCTGAAATATAATCATAAAAAGGTTCAATTAACTCACCATAAAGCTCGTAAGAAGAGTTAAAATCAAATTCTGTCAGGGCTCCATTTTTATAATTAATAGAGTTTCTGATATTCTTTATTAAAGGTAAAATTTTTTCATCTATGGAATATTTGTATTTAAACTCAGATTTATCTTTAGTGACTACTCCATAGTAAATATTGTTAGGATAACTCACATAATATAAAATTGCCTGATCATCACTTAAAGATTTTTGAATATCATCAAATTTAATATTTTGATAAATAAAACTATCTCCCTTAATTAATTTACCTAAATCTAATTCATCTTTTAATTCCTCAATTTCATTTCTCAATTTTTCTACTTGAGATGCTATTTTCTTTTTTTCTTTTTGATCAGATGCATATTTTGGAATTTTTGAATATTGATCTATTTTTTTTTCTAAATCTCTAAGTTTTTTTTGCTTACTCTCATCCTCAAAAAAATTTCTCTGTAACATCTTATTGGTATTAACTGTTACTTTTGTAGTTCGTAAAGTTTCCATTAAATTAAAAACTGCATTATCTATTGTTTCATAACTATTTTTTTCAAAATATTCTTTAAATCTTAAATGCTCATCATTGTTATCATCGCGATTTGCAGCAATATACAAAAACGAATAAATTTGTTGAAAATATTCATTTGGATCTGCATTAAAATTTTCTGTTAAGTAACCCTTAGAATAATCACTTATAATGTTATAAATATCTGATAAATTTTTGAATTTTGCTTCTTCATTATTATTATTACCGTTCGCTAATGCTAAACTATCCAATATTTGTAAATTGCTTGGGTGATTAACTCCATGAAAATTTTTTGCTATTTCAAGACCTTCAAGACCATATTTTAGAGCTTGCGTCTCATTACCCAGAAAAGATTCGGTCTTGCTCAAACTTGCAAAAAGAAGAATTTTGGTTAGTGGCGTTGAAGACTGTATATACTCAAGAGCTTCTTTATATAGACTGTTTGATTTTTCAATATCTCCATTTGAATAATGAATATCAGCTAAATTCATTGTGGATGTTACAAATGTTCTATTGGTATTAAATTTTTTTGCAAATTCTCTTGCTTTTAGATAATAATTTGAACCATTTTCCTTATCACCAATCCTTACAGATAAAAAACCCAAATTATTTAAAATTTCTATTTTAAGATTTGAATTCTCACCAAAATTTACATTGATAAAATTAATTAATTCTAAATATCCATTAATCGCACCTTGTGCATTTCCTGTTTTTCCCATTTGGAGATAATAGTTATTCATTGTTAAAACATAGACATCTCTAAATCTTGTATCAGCCGGATCAATAAGGTTAACAGCTTCAAGCATCAGTTCTTCTGATTTTTTAATATTACCTAAGTCGGCATACATAACGCTTAAAGATGCTCTGGCATTAACTCTTTGACGAATAAAACTTTGATTAGTTTTAATTTCGAGTTTTAAAAATTTTTCTAATAATTCAATTCCTTTTTGGATATCAAAAACATATTCAAGATTAGCATAAGATATTAATTGACCAAGACATCTTGGGCTTTCTTGTCCTTCAATTTTAATGCAATCCGTATAACTCTCTTTAACCAAAACAAGTGCTTTATCAAATTCACTTTTAGAAGAATAAATACCTGCTAAATTATCTTTAGTAATAAAATTATCATTTATTAATTGCTCAATTTGAGAGTTTTCAGCTATTTGCAATACTTCTAAATAAATTTTTTCAGCTTGGTTTAAAAATTCAATGTTGGCTGTTAAATCAAACTTACTAGCTGTTGATAATGCCATATCATTTAAAATTAATACTTCCCACCTAATAAGTTTTTTTGACACCTCAGACGTATTAGGTAATTTTTTTTTGCTTCTAATAAATTCTAAGTTTTTTTTATGAGTATTGATAGACTCGTCGTATTTAAAGTTAAGATAATATATTGTTGCTATTTCATGGTTAAGTTTTAATTCACCAAAACTATCGTTTTGATAATAATTATTTATATTGATAGATTTTCTTATTTCTAAAACTGTCTGAAGAGCAAAATCATAATAACCTTGATCATAATATTGATAATAAACTTCAAATAATGCATCAAAATATTTATTTGTTTTATCACCAAATCTTTTTCCCAAATATTCAAGATGCTTTATCTTGAACTCACTGGCTTTTTTTAAATTTCCGGCTCGATTATAAATTCCTGATAAAATTGAATAATTATAGTTAAGTAAATTATCTTTATTAAAAAGATCTATACTCTCGTAAAGTTCTATATTCTTTTTGTAATAATCAATTCCTTTTTCAAAGTCACCATTATTAATATAAAAATCTGCAACTCTTGAATAAGCATCAGCTAAATTTTTTGTTCTATAGAAATTAGTATAATTTAAACTTTCATCAAATTCATTTGCTGGAATTTGATAAAGTTTAAGCTCTAAATTTAAAGACTCTTTTGCAATTAAAAAGGCTTCATCTAAACGTTTACAATTATTTTTTAAGATATTAAATTTTCTATTAAGTGAATAATTTCTTAAAACTTTAATTACATGTTTATTGGTAAATAAGTTTTTTGGGTCAAATTTTTTTTCTTGCTCAATACTTGTAAGTCTATTTTCTTCCAGAGCCTCTTCACATTTTCCTGCATCAATTAATTTAATCTCTTTTTGAAATTCAGCATGTAGCTTAACAGAAGAAAATATTAATAATAAGAAAACTAAACAAAATTTTACATAAAAAGATTTCATAATTTTCTTTAAAATTATTAAAACGTAACATAAATTAACATCTGTGAAAATTATTTATCTAATCTTTAACACTCTTCTAATTAATCTTCTTCTAACAAATTCCTTTGCTGAAGAAAAAACATTGAAATTCAGAGGAAAAAATTCTTCAGAAAATTTTAAACCTGTTGAAATTTCAGTAAGCCCAGATTTATTAAAAAAAGAAAAAGCAACAAAATTTAAAAAAGAATATAAAATTGCAAAAGAGTTTGCTTTAGAAACTGATCAAAATTTACAAAAAAAGAAAAAAGTAAAATTCAGAGGTTCTGCTCAGAATATTTATAATAATTATGCGAGTAGTGTTGTTTTTTTATATAATCCTACAGAAGGTAAAGAAAGTTTAGGTTCGGGCTTTCTGGTTGATAAGTCGGGTATTATATTAACCAATTGGCATGTTACTAATGGAGCAGAAGGAATTTTTGTATGGACATTACCAAACAATGGAGCAGTAGAAGAAGAAGTTTTATTCAAAGATATTAATCCTTATCAAGGTCTCGTATTGGCTGAAAATAAACAGCAAGACCTTGCTTTAATAAAAGTAAGCGGGCTTCCTAAAAATATTAAACCAGTGGAACTTGGTAACAATAGTGACGTTGAAATTGGTCAAACCGTTTATGCTATTGGTCATCCAAATGGATTACCTTGGAGTTTTACTTTAGGAACTGTTAGTCAAATCAGAAAAAATAAGAAATGGGCTTATGAAGATAAAACAAATCATTCAGCAACTGTTATTCAAACTCAAACACCAATTAGCCCTGGTAACTCTGGAGGTCCTTTGTTTGCTGACTCTGGAAAGATAATTGGAATAAATACTTGGGGAGCTGAAGGACAAAATTTGAATTTTGCAGTAGCTGTAGATCATGCAAAAGAATTTATAAAAGCAAATCCAAATATAAAAAACGTAACTCCAATCAATGCATTAATAAAAAAACAATACCCTAATGTTAAAACTCAAGACCATAATGAAAATGGTATAATCGATACTTGGTTTATAGATGAAAATAAAAATGGAAAAATTGATTTGGGATTAATTGATGATGATGAAAATGGTATTATTGAAGGAACACTTTTTGATTTAGATGAAAATGGAATTTGGGAAATATTTACTTTAGATACAGACGATAATGGAAAAGTTAACCTGGCATATTTAGATGAAAATGAAGATGGTGAGCCAGATGTTCTTGCTTATGACTATGATGAAGATGGTGAGTGGGATAAATACGAAGAGTTATCTTGATTAATTTAAGACTTAGGAAAAAATAAAAATTCACCCCCGTCATGTCCTGTTCCAAATATTTGTGAATAATTAGGAGTTTGCTCGGCGTTATCAATTACATACCTTCTAACATCCTGAAATACTTTTGAGGTTTGAATTACGTCATTATTATTTTCTAGAACTCTTATTAATTTATCTGCAAAATAAGAGTGCTCTCCACCATCACTATCAACGACGGGTGTATTCCCTCCTGAAGTCATAACCACTCTAGTTTTAAGTTTCTTATTTCTATCAATCACAGTTTTTGATAATCGTTCAAATGATTTATCTTCAGAGTTACCTCTCATAAGCGCTCCTGCAAAACAGCTATCAACTATTAATAAAATATGTTTTGCTTTTGAAGATCTAACCCAATTTTTAATTGAGTCATTTACTAACCATTTTGCATCCTGTTCAGATCCAGCATCCACTGGCAACCAATATCCTCTATTCTCATCTTCTTCTAACTCTCCATGTCCAGCATAGTAAATCAAAAGATTATCATTTGCCTCTCTATCTTTTGTAAATTTTATTATTTCGTTAGCAGTCTCATTGTAATTAGCATCAATTAATAATTTTGTTTTAAAACCATATTTTTCTTTTAAAACTTTTTCGATACCTTTAGCATCATTAACAGCAGCATCTAATTTTTCCAAATTCTGATAATTATTATTTCCTATTATTAATGCATAGTAGTTTTCATCAGTTTCAAATTTTGCTAAAGTGGTTTTCCCTTCAGCCTTATTTCCTTCTTGCCATAACCCTTCGTAAACATTTCCATTAGCATAAGTCATTATGCCTTGGCCATGCTCCCAATCATCTTTCCACAGTCCATTATAAACATCTCCGTTAGCATATTTCATTATTCCTTTTCCATGCATTAACCCATCTTTAAATTGACCTTTGTAAACTGATCCATCTGCATAAGTTAAAACTCCCTCTCCATTTTCGAGATTATCTGCAAACTCTCCTCTATAAACTGTTCCACTTTTGTATTTATAAACACCTAAACCATCACGATAACCATTTTCCCATTCACCTTCGTAAATTTCTCCATCACCCCAAATAAATTTTCCTTTACCATGAAATCTAGAGTCTTGAAAATTTCCTATATATTTGTTTCCATTTACAAATTCTAATGTTCCAGCCCCATTTTCATAACCTTCAACCCACTCACCTTCATATTTAAGCCAACCATCGGGGTCGTCTACATAGGTCATAATTCCGTAACCATTTTCCCAATTATTGTCTAATTCACCAATATAGGTTGTGCCTCCGTGATAAATTGATTTGCCTTTACCTTTTCTTTTACCTTCAAAAAATTCACCTTCATAACTTTCTAAATCAACATCTGTTTCAAAAGTTTGTTTTCCTTTTCCATGATAAAGGTCCTCTTTCCATTGACCCTCGTACTTATTCCCATCAGCATCAATTTCTATACCATAACCATGGGCTTTCATTTTTTTCCATTGACCCTCATAGGTATATCCACTTGGTTCAGTGTAAATTGCCTTACCATCAACTAAATCCTCTTTAAACTCTCCTTTAAAAAAATTTCCATCTTTTAAAAAATATACAGCTTCACCGTTGGCTCTATTGTTTTTAAATGATCCAAAAAGTACAGCCCCCCATGTTTCTACAAACATACCAGTGCCCTCAATATTTCCTTTACTCCATTGGCCTTTATATTTTCCTCTAGGAAAATCATATTCTCCAAAACAATTATCCCAAGTCACATAATTATCACCTTTGCAAGGTTTAGAGTTTTTTTTTACTTCTTGAGTCTTGATCGAGTACTCTTTAAATCTAGTCTCATACAAATTTTCATTTGCTATTGCACTATTATTGAAAAAAATAATTAGTAGAAAACTGGATATTATTCTAAATAAAAATTTTTTAATAATCATTATCTAATTTTTTGGTTGTAAAATAATTGAGGTTAATTCGTAAGATGAATTTATTTTGCATAAATCTAATGTAACATTTGTACCCTGATCATTGCTAGATAATTTTAAAATTTGATCAAAGGCTACTTTCTTGCATGTTTTTCCATCAATTTCTAAATTTTCTAAAAATAAAAAATTAATTTTTTTTCCATCATTATCTTTTAAAGACGATTGAAATTTTTCATTAATATCTAAATCATCAATTTTGGAATTAATTTCTTTAATAAATTTTTCTTGATCAAAATATCTATATAAATTTGTTACTCTAGTTGATAAATCCTCATCAGTTTTTGGCATTCCTCGAAATTTTAGATCTTTTGGTGCATCAATAGATTGGTTTAAAGCTATAACCTGATTTGAACTTGTCTGATTTTTTCCTGAAATAAAAGTATCTGCATAAAAACCTCCCACAAACATCAAACAACACGCAGCTGCAACTCCTGCATATTGAATTTTAAATAATCCAAAAAAATTAAAAGATTGTGTATCTTTGACTGGTGATTTTTTCCAGCTTTTAATAATCTCGGCTTTTGCTTGTAAATTTTTTGGTAATGGTTGAGATTTAATTTCGTTACCAAGTTTGAATAGCAAATCTCCAGTTTCTTGAAAACTATTATATAAATCTTTGAGCTTTGGATCAGCTTCTATCGCTTTTTTTACTTCTTCATGTTCTTCGATGGGTAAAGTACCATCTGCATATTGCATTATTTTAGTTTCATCAATCATTAAGCTATAAGTCCCTTAAGTTCTTTTCTGCAATTTGATAATCTGCTCAAAACAGTACCCAAACTTTTAACTTGAGTTACTTCTAACATTTCTTGCATGCTCATTCCCTCAGAAGCTAACATTAAAATTTCCTGGCACTTTTCACCCATAGTCTTAATCACTGACAAGACTTTATTACATTCATTACTTAAACTAATTTGATCAGAAATATCTTTTTGTTTATCGTCTACTAATTGTAAATCTTCACCCTCATCATCTGTTATCGAAGTCATTTTCTTATTTTTTCTTATGTCATCGATAAAAAGTCCTTTCATCTTTAAAACTGCTATTGCTTTAATATTTGGATGATCCATGTATTTTTCTTTATTAGAAATTAAATATTCCATTGCACCATTCACTAATTCGTAAGGGTCGCTTTTTCCTTTTACAATCCCTAACGCTATAACTACTAGGCTTTTGATAAAATTCTCGTCCAATTTCTCTGTCATATTTTAGTTCTTTGACAACATCTAAACTTTCGAATTTAAAACAATTATAATCTTTATTCAAACTCATTTAAATTCTTTCAAATTTAAGTGTTTGACCACACCTATAAACTGGATAATTATAATATGGTTCATCTATAATAAACCTAGCATCAAGAGAGCTAGAATTATTACAGGTATATCCAGGTATATAGTTTTCAGCATTAGACCTAGTTGAAATACCAATCACTTTAATTAAAATTAATAATGTTATAATTATGAGTTGAGGCTTCATTAAAATTTACCTCCTAAAAATTTAGAGTTTGTATAAAAATTATATCCACTTAAATCTTTTGAAATAATATTCCATTCATTTGCTTTTGCTGCACATGATAAAATAGAAAATATCATAATTGTTAATAATAAATTTTTCATAATCATTATCTATTTTTTATATTGATTAATGAACTTCCAATTAGACCAAAAATAATTGGAGAATATCTTGAAGCAGATCCTAAAAATGATGTTAAATTTAAACCAGCATAAGATGCTGCAAAATCAACAACTGCGAATCCAATCATTAAACCACCTATGATTTGTATTGCTGATACTTTTTCTTCTTTTTTTTTAATTAATATTGTTTTTGTCATTACATTTCCTTTTTTTATTTGTTTATTTGTGTCCATATTTAGTTAACGTTTGAATTAAGAATTTATTCAAAAAAAAGATTAAAAAAAAAGCCCCTAAAAGGGGCTTTTTTTAATTATTTTAAAATCTCTAACATCCACTAAAGTTATTCCAACAAACTCCATCTGGATTAGTTCTGTAGTGAGAATCTACATATGTACCATTACTTTTAAAATAACCATCAACTAATACTAAAGCATTAGCAGAAGTGTTTAAGTTAAGACCTATTACTGAAATAAGGCCAATCATCATTATTACTTTTTTCATTGTGTTTCCTTTAGTTAATTGTTTATTTGTATTCATATTTAACTAACGTTTAGGATTGAATTTTATTCAAAAAAAAATGAAGTTTTTTTAACCTTCCCTAGAGATATCTAGGGAAGATTCTTATATAAGTTTACTCAAAGTAACCTAGTCTATCTCCATCATTGCTGAAGATATTGCCATTACTTGAGTATCCTAATCGGTCTCCATTATCAGAATAGATACCATTAGAACTATTGTAGTTTAAGCTACTGTTTTTCCAATTAGAGGGACTGTTTTCCCAATTCAGTGAGCTATTCTTCCAATTTAAAGAACTATTTTCCCAATTAGAAGGACTACAACTCCAACTTAAACATGAGGCTGAAACTGAAAATATAGTTGTCAATGACAACAATAATCCAATAATTAATGTTTTCATTATTATCCTTTCATTGTTAATTAATTGCCTTCATTTAAATAACGGTTGACTTGATAAATTATTCAAAAATATAAAAAAAAAGCCCCTTTAAAAAAGGGGCTTTTAAATATTTATTATTTATATTAATTGTAGCTTAGTTCCATCCACCCAATAATGCATTATAAGTAGGAGTATAAGTGCTAGTATAACCTCCTCCAAATGAGTTAGGTGTGTGTGTCCAATAACCAGCGTTTGCGCTTGTTGCTAGAACTGAAAGTAATCCAATTACCATTGCTATTTTTTTCATTGTGTTTCCTTTTGTTAGTTGTTTGTTTGTATTCATATTTAACTAACGTTTAGGATTGAATTTTATTCAAAAAAAAATGAAGTTTTTTTGAGTAAATTAAGCTTGTAATTTGAGGCTTTTCTTACTTTTTTAATCTTATTGCAATTCCATGCTTATTTTTTTTATTTTCACCAATTTTGGACCACCAGTAAATAAGAGGTATCAAGCCTATTATTGTAAATACTAACAGTTGCCACCACCCAGATTTGTTTAAATCATGAAGTCTTCTAGCACCAACAGCAATAGATGGTAATAGAATAATAATTTGAAAAATTAGATAAACTGGGCCATCTTTTTCCCATGAGTAGTTTAATATCATGGTATCAATTATTATCGCTATCCATGAACCTAATATTCCAAATAAAACAAAGAACCAAAATTCTGATCTAGATGCTCTTCCTGAAAATTGAGCGTACTTAATAAAACATAGTTTTATTGCTGTTATAAAGTTCATTTAAATTCAGTATCAAATATTATTTTAAATGTCTAATTAACTTTTTATTTTTTAGGGCAAATATTAAATTTTATTATTCCATGATAGAATAAATCTATAAAGATAATAAATTGTATGAACAAAGAAAACGCAAGTAAACTCTGGAAAATTATTCAGGAAGCTGGCGATTATTTGGTGGGACAATTACCGGATCACCCTAATCATCCTAAAGGAAGAAATCC
>Ga0181580_10004999_pt1 | contig 10741 bp, 8 predicted proteins | sample 071ome_23_FD_132413 | JGI IMG/M metagenome (GOLD analysis project Ga0181580, IMG submission 132413) | Coastal salt marsh microbial communities from the Groves Creek Marsh, Skidaway Island, Georgia - 071403BT metaG (megahit assembly) | ecosystem: Environmental > Aquatic > Marine > Intertidal zone...
TAACAGATGTATGGTAAAAGTTGGCAGTGTTCTTTTTAATGCAGAGGGAAGGGCAGCCCTAGATTTAGTAGCCAATGCAGGTTTTGAAATTTTTTTTGATCTAAAATTTCACGATATTCCAAATACAGTTAAAAATTCTATTGAATCATTTAAGGGTTTTCCTATTAAGTTTTTTACGGTCCATCTTTCAGGTGGCAAAAGCATGCTAATTGCTGCAAAAGAAGCAGCTGACCTTATCAATGCCGGCTGTATTGGAGTGAGTGTGCTAACAAGTCTAAGTAAAGAAGAAGTGAACACCATTTATACAAGATCTATTGAAAGTACTGTAAACGATATGTTTGAGCTAGCTAAAATAACCGGTTGCACTGGCGTCGTTTGTTCTCCATTGGAGCTTAAGCTGGCACAAGCAGTCATTTCAAACTTAATTAAAATTACTCCTGGCATAAGAGCCAATCAAAATAAGATCGATGATCAAACTAGGACGCTTTCTGCCAATGCAGCGATTACCCAGGGAGCTGATTTTTTAGTAATTGGTCGCCCCATTACAGAAGCAAGGGATATTGGCTCAGCCTTCGACGAAATTTATTATTCAATCTATGACTAAGAAGACTCTCCAGTTACTCCAGAAAGCTAAACTAAAAACGAAAGGCGCTAAACTTTACTGTAAAGATTTTAAATTACCCAATCTTAAGATCAGTACCTTTTATCAAAACTATTCGTCTGATATTAAAAAAGTTTTTTTAGAGATCTTCTCAAAACAAGAGGTTTCCCAGAAGCTTCAAGAATTACTAGCTGGCAAGATAGTAAACTATTCAGAGCAACGCGCAGCTTTGCATCATTGTTATCGTAATCCAGATTTCAAAAGAGACGGATTTGATTTAGTTCATGCGGTACAAACTCTTGAACAAAAAATAGCCAAAGGAAAGTATAAAAATATATTTATCTTTGGTATTGGTGGTTCTTTTGAGGGTCCAAAGCTTTTATTGGAAGCGCTGGATATATATAAAGATCTGAATATTTACTTTATTACTGGACCTGATAAAGATGAATTTAACAGCATCGTAAAACCAAGATTAACTCAGAAAAATCTCTACCTATTTGCTAGTAAATCATTTACTACTGATGAAACCCTTCTGACCTATTCATGGCTTCCAAAAAATTTATTAAAAGAACATTTTGTGGCAATTACAGCCAATCCATCTAAATCAAGAGAGATTGGATTCCTTGGCCACAATATTTTGACCTTTCCTGAGACTATTGGAGGAAGATATTCTATTTGGTCTCCAATCAGTGCCGGGGTTCTTGATACAAAAAGCGCTAAGTCTTTCTTAAAAGGCGCTAAAGCAATTGACGATTCTATTAAGAGTCAACAAGCTGTTTTTAAGGCAATCCAAGAAATAGTTTTCTACGATCTCTGGTCCCATAATTTTCTTCACAAAGACAGTAGAGTGGTTTTGACGTATAACTGGAAATTAAGATCGCTTGTCAATTATTTGCAGCAACTTGAGATGGAATCTTTGGGAAAGAAGTCAGCAAGCGACTCTATATTTCTAAAAACTGGGCAAACGATATATGGCGGATTTGGTTCAACTGCCCAGCATTCTTATTTTCAATTATTACATCAAGGCACCTCTAATACGGTTGCTGATGTGGTGCATGCTAAAAGTTCTTCTTCAAAACTCTTAAATGCCCAAGCCCAAGGTCAAGCAAAGCTCCTTTCAGGCAAGATTAAGTATGCTACAGGCCCAGATGCAACCAACAGCAATATTCCAGTAAATTTCTTTGCTCTAAACAATCTGAGTCCAGAATCTTTAGGTTCCTTAATAGCATTTTGGGAATACCGAGTTTTTGTAACTGCAGCAATGCTCAACATCAATCCTTTTGATCAATTTGGGGTTAATGCTGGCAAAAAAGTGGCTCAAAAAATTCTTTCTAAATAGCATCTTTTTTACATTGATGATTCTTTTAAGTTGATCTTGTAAGATTAATATTAAGATTATTATGGAATTTTTATTTTTAGCCTTCATTGGCCTTTTTGTTGGAACTGCAGTTGGTCTAACTGGTGTGGGTGGGGGAGCAGTTATGACTCCACTCTTAATTATTTTTACTAACCTAGAGCTTGCCTCTGTGATTGCTGTCGATCTAATGTTTGCTTCTATTACCAAAACATCTGCTGCAATCAATCATACAAAAAATAAAAATATTGAATGGGGTATTCTTAAATCAATGTGGTTCGGAAGCATACCTGCAGTAATCCTAGTTTTATATCTAGTTATCACTTTTAATCTATTCGCATTAGATTTTCTCATGCCTTTCATTGGCATTATATTGATTGTTTCAGGAATTTTAATGGGAATTTCCCATGAATCGCAGTCCTTTTCTAGATCTTTAGAAAATAGATTTCCTGACCAGTTTCACAAAATTCAGAACCCTTTAACAACTATAGGGGGTTTCTTAATAGGTTCTTTGGTAGCGCTTACCTCAATTGGAGCAGGTGCTATCGGAGCCATTATGTTAAGAGCATTGCATCCATTAAAAATGCGACCAAAAATATTGGTAGGTACTGATACAACTCATGCTATCCCTGTTGCATTTATTGCTGGTCTTGGATATTTATCTTTTGGTTATTTGGATTGGAAAGTTCTTGGATGCTTGTTAGCTGGCTCTATTCCTGGCTCACTGCTTGGCTCTTATTTAACAGATCGACTAAAACCTCATTGGGTTAAAGTAATGCTTGGAGTTGCCATCATGGTTTCAGGAATCAAGCTAACTTTCTTTTAAATTTACTGTATAAACTCATCTTATAACATAGATACCATATAATTTTTTATAATTAAGTTCATGATCCAAGATCTAAAGCATGTTCCATCTAATCCAGGAGTCTACCAATTTTTTAATAACAAAGAAATTATTTACATAGGGAAAGCCAAAAATCTTAATAAACGCGTGCGCTCTTACTTTACTAAAGCAATCAAAGACCGTAAAACCGAACAAATTAAAAAGCAAGCCATAAGAGTAGAAACATTCACTACTCACACAGAAACTGAAGCATTGATCCTTGAGCAACAACTTATTAAAGAATATAAACCAAAATTCAATATCCTTCTTAGAGATGATAAAACGTTTCCATTCATTCTTTTCGACAGTCAGCATGAATATCCTGCTATCTCTCTTAAGAGAACCAAACAAGCACTTAGCGAGGATTATTATGGACCATATACAAATGTAAAATTAGCAAGAGAGCAAATCAAGGTGCTCCAAAAAATTTTTAAATTAAGAAATTGTGCTGATAGCACCTTTGCTAATCGCTCAAGGCCATGCATTGAATATCAAATGAAGCGATGCAGCGCACCCTGCGTTAACTTTATTAGCAAAGAGGATTACCAAGATGATATTTCAGCAGCCAAGCAATACCTTACTGCTGAAAAAAAACAACTTAAAAAAATTCTTACTGAAAAAATGCAAGCTCATGCTGACAAATTACAATTTGAGGAAGCAGATCATTACCATAAAAGAATTAATAGTATCTTGGCTTTAGAAGAGGAGGCAGCAGTATCTATCCATCCCATCACTTTGGATATTTGGCATTCAAGCTTTATCAATCAAGCTTCTGGTATTGCTCAAATTTCAGTAAGAGAGGGAAAAATTCAAGCTACTAAAACTTATTTTCTAAATGAGAGTCATGCAGATAGTCTAGATGTGATGTTTCAAGGCGTACTTTTCCATCATTACCGTTTTTTACATCAACTTCCATCAAAACTATTCATCGCCAATAAATTAAAGGAAGCAGATCTTCTTAAGCAAGCCTTAGAAAAAAAGTTTGCAACTAACTTTATTTTCTATAGCAATACCCCTAAAGGCTGCTCACCTTTTATAAAATTGGCTAAACTAAATTCAAATCAAGTTATTATTAATCACCAGCTAAAACCGGCAAAATTTGCAAATGCCTTTTGGGAACTCCGAAAACTTTTAAAACTCGAAGCAGAAGAGCTTATTTTGGATTGTGTAGATGTTAGTCATCATTCTGGAACTTATCCTAAAGCCGCTATAGTTAGATTTACTCCAAAAGGTGCAGATAAAATGAGTTACCGAACCTATAATATTCCGAAAGATCTAGGAGGCAATGATACTGGGTCCATTATTTTTGCCCTAAATAAAAGATTGCAGAATAAAATTAGACCACCCTCTGTAATCTTGATAGATGGAGGCACACAACAACTCAATGCAGCTAAGCAGGCTAATAACTTGAATACAACTAAATTATTAGCTATTAAAAAAGGATCACAAAGAAAAGCTTTAACTGAGACAATTTATTCAATCAGAGGACAAGAGGAAATTTCTATTGGCTCAGACCTTTTTGCTTTGCTTGCAAAGGCAAGAGATGAAGCCCATCGTTTTGCAATAAACGCAAATAGAACTGCAAATCATCGATCGATCAGATCTAGTAAATTAGATACAATAATAGGCATAGGCCCTAAAAGGAAAATGGCTCTCATGAAGAGATTTAAATCAATAGATTCAATATTAAGCGCATCAACACATGACTTACTGAGCACAAAGGGAATTACTAAAAATATTGTTACCGCAATCAAAAATTTATCAAAATGAAAAATTTCGTTTTTTTATTAACGATTTCAAGAGTAATTTCTGGACCATTTATTTTCTTCTTTACCGTATTTATTGAAATTTATCTTGTTGCATTATTTATCTTTATTTTTGCTTCTCTAACAGATTACTACGATGGAAAACTTGCAAGAAGTTTTAACGTTGAAACCGCATTGGGGGCAACCTTAGATCCTATAGCAGACAAGATCTTGATACTGTTTTCAATGTTTGCTATCACATTGGCAACTCATGATAGCTTTATTGGATTGATGTCAGTTTTTATTTTATCAAGAGAATTTTTAGTTAGTGCATTAAGAGAGCTCACAGCAAGTAGCAATAATAATGCAGCTACCAAAGTAACATTTCTTGCAAAGATTAAAACCTCAATCCAATTTCTTGCTTTATTCTTATTTTTTTATGGTCTCGGAATGAATGATGCTTTAATTATTTTTATTGGCAAATTCTTTCTATTTGCTGCGTTATTAATCTCTTTTAAAACCGCGTTACAGTATTTTCAAAATACCTTTTTTAACGATAAGGGTTTAAAATAGTCACTTAATATGAAGATTTCAGTCGTTAGTGGTGGATTTGACCCTATTCATAGTGGTCACATTGCATATTTAGAATCTGCATCGAAAATGGGAGATAAATTAATTGTACTTCTCAACAGCGATGTTTGGCTTCGAAAGAAAAAAGAGAAAGAATTTCTTCCCTTTAGCGAAAGAAAAATTATTCTCGAATCCTTATCAACAGTCTCTCAGGTCATAGATTTTGATGATGATGAAATTGGATCGTGCAGAAATGGTCTAGAAAAGTTAAAAAAGATGTTTCCAAATGATGAAATTATATTTTGCAATGGAGGAGATAGAAATCAAAAAAACATCCCAGAGATGGAAGTTTCTCAAATAAAATTTGAATTCAGTGTTGGAGGAGACGCTAAATTAAATTCAAGCAGCTGGATACTAAAGAATTGGAGTTACCCTTTTGAAGAAAGAATTTGGGGAAAGTTTTACAACCTTTTCACTGACAAAGGAGTGAAGGTAAAAGAACTAATAGTTAATCCTAAAAGTGGAATGAGTCTTCAGAAGCATTTTAAAAGGAGTGAAATTTGGATGGTAAGCAGCGGCAGATGTCTTGTAAATTTTTCTGAGGATGATCCCAATAATATTAGAGAAATAATACTCAATAAATTTGATCAATTATTTATTGAAGTTGGATCTTGGCATCAAATCACCAATCCATATGATGAGGTTTGTAAAATCATTGAAATTCAATTTGGTGAAGAGACTGCTGAAAATGATATAGAAAGACATTCTTATTATGAAGTTAAATCTGTATAATCACATTTCGCTGGCTGGATGGCAGAGTGGTTATGCAGCGGCCTGCAAAGCCGTTTACGCCGGTTCGATTCCGGCTTCAGCCTCCAATGTAGTGCATTTCAGAAACTAATATGAGCAAAGAATATCAACACGATGGAGAAATAAATCCATTAAAACTCTTTAACGTTTTATACAAAAGAAAAATTCTATTTATTTTAATTGTACTTTCATTTTCATTAGGATCGGTTGTCTATGCTTTGTTTCAACCAAACCTTTGGACTGTGACATCTGTCCTTGAAGTCTCTAGTGGTCAGAATACGTCGCTTGCTAGTAATAATGGTAGTGGTATGTTTGCTTTAGCAGGCATCAAACTAGAAGATGATTCATCATCATCCAGGGCAAAAGTTCTTATTTTCTCAAGAGACCTTGTTAAAAGGCTAATTTCTCATGACGGGGTTTTAAAAAATTTATTTGCTTTTCAGGAATATGAAGAAATTAACCAATCTTCTAAATTTGATCAGTCAAAATTTGATGAAATAGAAGATAAATGGAAAATAGAAAAACCAAACCTTCTCAGCGCAGTAAGAAAACATGCTGACATGGTCGACTTAACTATAGATAGATCATCAGGTTTTATGTATTTATCTGTGACCCATGGATCACCAAAGTTTGCGAGTAGATATTTACAATTAATTATAACCGAGCTTAATAATCATGCTAGAGACCTAGAGATTACTGCAACTGATAAATCTTTAGACTACCTATACAATAAATTAAATGATACCTACCAAGAAAATGTAAAACAGGCAATTAGCGCTGTAATTGAGTCTCAGTTGAGAAAGCAAATGTTTGCTTATATATCAGATAGCTACCTACTGAATCCTCTTGATAGTGCTTACGAGCCAGATTTAAGATCTTTTCCAGATAGAAAAAAAATTGTTATATTTGGCACAATCTTAGGAGGTCTTATTGCAATAATTTTTATCCTAACAATTCATTTCTTTCGATCTTTGCCCAAAGATTAATCTTCGATGAAAATTAATGAAACTATTGCTGTTATTGGGTTGGGCTACGTTGGTCTTCCATTAGCAGTAGAGTTTGGAAAAAAATCAAAAGTAATTGGATTTGATATTTCTTCAGGCAGAATTCAAGATTTAAGAAAAAATATTGATACGACTAATGAAGTTTCATCTTCACATCTAAAAAAAGCAAAGTATTTAGAATTTTCCTGCAAAGAGGAAGATCTAATCTCAGCAAAACACTTTATTATTACTGTTCCAACACCTGTTGATGATTTTAATATCCCGGATACCAGTTTCTTGGTTTCTGCATCTCAAATAGTTAGCAAATATATTTCTAAAGGCAGTCATATTATTTATGAGTCTACTGTTTACCCAGGTGCTACAGAAGAAATTTGTTTACCAATTTTGGAGCAATACACTTCTTTTAAATATAACAAAGATTTCTTTCTTGGTTATAGTCCTGAAAGAATCAATCCAGGAGATAAGAAACATAGGATTACTGATATAAAAAAAATAACCTCTGGTTCAACCAAACCTGCAGCAAAATTTATTGATCAGCTTTATAGACAAATAATAACTGCTGGAACGCATCTTGCTCCATCTATAAAAGTAGCCGAAGCCGCAAAAGTTATTGAGAATACTCAGAGAGATTTAAATATTGCGTTAATTAATGAGCTAGCAATAATTTTTAATAAGCTAAATATTGATACTAATGATGTTATTGAGGCTGCTGCCACAAAATGGAATTTTATAAAATTTAAACCTGGTTTGGTTGGAGGTCACTGTATTGGAGTAGATCCATATTATCTAACCTTCAAAGCAAAGCAAATCGGTTATGACCCTAAAGTTATTTTATCAGGAAGGGAAATTAATAATTATATGCCTATGTACGTTGCTAACACTCTTATAAATTTAATGAAAGAAAAATTTATAAAATTAGAGCATGCCTCAATACTGCTTTTAGGAATTACTTTTAAGGAGAACTGCCCTGATATTAGAAACTCTAAAGTCATTGATTTAGCAAAAATTATCCAAAGAAGGGTTGGCAACTTAGAAATTGTTGATCCTTGGTTTAAGGGAGAAATTGAAGGGCTTAATATCAGCCAGGCAATATCAGTTAATAAAAAATATGATGGTATTTTGTTAGCAGTTCCTCATAAAGAGTTTGTTAATTTAAGAGATAAGGATATTACAGCTCTGCGGAAGGAAAGCTCTATTTTCTATGATCTTAAAAGTTTATTTAATCAAGATATTTCTGATGCAAGACTTTAATAAAGCCATTGACACCCTTAAGAAAGAAAAATATAAGTGGCTTATTACTGGTGTAGCAGGATTTATTGGCTCAAATATTCTCGAATTCCTTCTATTGAATCATCAGGATGTAATAGGAGTAGATAATTTTGAAACAGGCAGTAAAGCAAATCTTGATTTTGTAAAAAAATCTGTCCCTACCTCAGCTTGGAAAAAATTTAAATTCCATGAATTGGATATTTCAGATAAGAGCAATATAGCAAACATTTTTAAAAAAATTGATTTTACATTACATCAAGCAGCTCTTGGTTCTGTTCCAAGATCAATTACCAATCCCATTAGAACTAATGAAGTTAATATATCTGGTTTTCTTAATATATTGGAGGCATCTAAAGATGCTAAAGTTAAAGCATTCATATATGCTGCTAGCAGTTCAACTTATGGAGATCATAAGTTGCTGCCAAAAGTTGAAGATATAATTGGTAATCCACTATCTCCATATGCCGTTACCAAATATACAAATGAACTTTATGCAAATGTGTTCTCAGAAATTTATAATATTCGGACCATTGGGCTAAGATATTTCAATGTATATGGAGTTAATCAAAACCCCAGTGGCCCATATGCTGCTGTGATTCCGCTTTGGATCTCATCGATGCTAAAAAAAGAAAAAGTTTTCATCAATGGTGATGGAACAACCTCAAGAGATTTTTGTTATATCAAGGATGCCGTTCAAGCCAATATTTTAGCTGCTATTAATTATAAGAATTGTAATCCTTCAGATGTTTTTAATGTCTCCTTTGGCCAGCAGAATACGCTTAACAAATTATTCGAATTAATGAAGCGAGAGTTAAATGAAAATGGAAAAGAATACTCTCATGATCCAGTTTATAGAGACTTCAGACTAGGTGATGTTAAACACTCCTTAGCTGATATATCTAAAGCAAAGAGAAAGATTGCTTATTCACCATCTTATAGTTTAAAAGATGGGCTAAAAGAGTTAATTTTACAATCACTGCATATTAATGATTGAAACATTAAGAGAGACATTTTCATTAATTTCAACAAATCTTCGTTTTGGAGTTTTACGACTTCAATTTGTAATGATAGTTGCTGCTATTTCTGAAGTTTGCGGTATTGCTGCGATTGGTCCATTTATGGCATTGGCATCTGACCCAACATTAATTGAATCGAGTTTAATATACAATTCCTTGTATAATTTTTTAAGCTTAGAGACTTATGCAGAATTTATTCTAATTGTAGGTGTTATTGTTATAGCAATTCTTACCGTTTCTGCGATTATTTCAACATTCTCTGTAAAATTTATAAACTATTATGCTCAACTGATAGGCGCTGAGCTATCTTCTGATCTGTTGGAGAGTTATTTAAAATCAAATTGGCTTTTTCACACTACTAGAAATAGCAACGAATTAATTGCAAATATAACTGGAGAGTGTAGCAGGCTGACATCAGGAATCATAATTCCTTTTCTTAACCTAAATGCAAAGACTATAATTGCGATTTCAATTATTTCATTTCTTTTTTGGATTGATTTTTTCATTACTACTATAGGAATTGTTTTATTTGCACTTTTATATTTTTTAATATTTTTTATAGTCAAAGCCAGACTATCCATTCACTCTAAAGAAATTAGGAAAACTGCTGTAGCAAGATATAGGGCTGCAGGAGAGGGTTTGGGTGGAATCAAAGATCTATTGATATATGGCAGAACAAATTATTACAACAAAATTTTCAGAGAAAATTCAAGAGAATTCGCGAAAGCACAAGGAGCAGCTTCAGCATTAGGAGAAATACCAAAATATTGGGTAGAATTTTGTGCTTTTGGGGTAATGATTACCTTAGTTATTTTTCTTAGCTATGGTCTTGAATCATCATTCAATACATTTCTTCCCAAGTTAGCTATGTTTGCTATGGCAAGTTATAAACTAATTCCAGCATTTCAACAAATTTATATTAGCGCATCTAATATTAGGGTCTCAAAGTCAGCATTAGATATTATTGGAGATGATTTGAAAAATAATAAATTTCACATCAGGGCTGATAATCATACTTCAAGAGAGTTTAATGATCTATCTATAAAATTAACTTCAGTGAGCTTCTCATATCCAGATACTGATAGTCTAGTTTTGGACAACATTAATCTCTCTCTTGAACAAAACTTAATGTATGGTTTTGTTGGTCCATCTGGTTCAGGGAAATCTTCTTTGGTAGATATTATTATGGGATTAATAATACCCACCAGTGGAACACTCTCAATAGGAGGCAATCATCTAAAAACATTCTCATCTCTTAAAGATTGGCAAAGGTATATTGGGTATGTTCCCCAATCAGTTTACTTGGTTGATAATACAATTAGAAAAAACATTGCATTTTCAATTGATGATCAAGATATTGATGATTCTAGAATTGAAGAGGTAATTCAAATAGCTCAATTATCTGATTTTGTTGCAAGTCTTCCTGAGGGCGTTAACACATTGGTAGGTGATAAAGGTGTGCAGCTATCAGGAGGTCAGCGCCAGAGAA
>Ga0181580_10005009_pt1 | contig 10730 bp, 12 predicted proteins | sample 071ome_23_FD_132413 | JGI IMG/M metagenome (GOLD analysis project Ga0181580, IMG submission 132413) | Coastal salt marsh microbial communities from the Groves Creek Marsh, Skidaway Island, Georgia - 071403BT metaG (megahit assembly) | ecosystem: Environmental > Aquatic > Marine > Intertidal...
GCCTATCTTCAAATCCGCAGATGGTTCTAAAGCTGTGAATCCATAGACATTTCATGAAACCCCTCCTCTCCATTTGCATCCTTTTTTCCTTACTGCTACTCAGCTGTAATCGCTCCCCATCTCCCAATCACAATGAACCCAATCCTGGAAAAATTATCATTGGGGAAATCACCTGGCCAGGATACATCGCATTGGATGTGGCCGAAGAAAAAAAACTCTTTGAGCAAGAAGGTCTGGAGGTAGAAATCCGGCATTATCCCTCGTTGGAAGAACTCCATAAAGATTACATCGACGGAAAACTTCATGGCAGAGCGAATCTTGTCTCGGAAGCCATCCAGGAACAAATGAAAGGCATGGATCACCGCATCGTATTTGCTATCGATTATTCCAATGGCTCCGATGCGATTGTGGCCTCCACAGACATTCAATCCCCCACCGACTTGGTTGGAAAAAGGGTCGCTTTTGAAAAAGGCACTGTAACGGAATTTTTCCTCAGCTACATACTCCAGCAATTTGGACACACGCTTGAAGAAATTACTCCCGTACAAGCTTCCGCAGAAGAGTGCCTGCGACTACTGAAAAAGGGCGAAATTGATGCAGCCGCTATCTATGAACCCTACCTCTCTCAAATTCTGGAGTTAGAACAGCACCACATTGTTTTCTCCTCCAAAGAAGCCCCTGGATTGATTACAGATGTATTGACCCTCAGAAAAGACTTCATTGATGAGTATCCGAAAGCCACCCTCAAGCTATGCCGTGCCTATTTTAGAGCCGTAGACTTTCTGCACCAAAAACCGGAAGAAGCCCACTCCATTTTAGCCAAACAATTCCATACACCTGTAGAAGAAATTCAGGCTCAACTCGAAGGCATTCAAATACTGGATCTAAGACTCAACTACACCGCCTTTTCAGTAGGTTCTGCCACCAACTCTATCTACAGCAATGCAAGGATGATCCATGAATTTATCAGCCAATCCAATAATTGGGAGCAACTTTTCAGACCAAACACCATCATTGATCGTTCCTTTCTAAGACAACTTTTGACGGAGTCCAAAGATCATTAATTTTCTGGCTCATCCATCTGAAGATCTTCCAAATCATTCATTACCATACTAGCGTTCAATTCTAAATCAGGCATGAAACTTACGACACACATTCTGTCCCTACTCTGCCTGATTGGATTTTGTGCATGCCTGGTTACCGGATACTTTGTCTACAACACTGTGGTTTCCAATACGATTGAGAACCTGTCGGATGCTCAGTTGGAGAGAACAGAAAATACCATCCATGATCTGGAAATTACGCTCCATGAAGCCTTCCGCGGCATTGTTGCCATTGCCAACATGTATTCCCATGGGAATCTCCCGGAGAAAGAAGACCGCTCGCTTAGTAGGCACGCCCTCATGGACGTGGTCAATGAACTCGCCACTCCCTGGGATGCCGTCCACATCTTTGATCGTGAGGGTTTGCTTCGACTCTCCACCCAATACCTGCCAGGGAAATTCAGAGAGCAAGTCGAACGAAATGCCCTCCACATTGATGCACTGCTGACCGCTGAACTCGAAAACACATGGACCACGGATCTGATTCTCGACCCGGAAACTCAAGAAGCCGTCATTCTCTTTTCAGCCCCAATCCGCGATAAAACCAAGCCCAAACGCCCGATTCTGGGAGCAGCCATTGGATACTTTTCCTGGCTGAGATTTTCCGAACTGCTCTTTGTTCAGGGCTCAGATACACGATTGATACTTATGAATCGTGATGGAGATTTCATTGCATCCAATGATCCCTACACTGAAACAACCCCATTTCAGGTTTCCTATGCCAATCACGAGACAGTGAAACAATATTTAAACAACGAAAAACCGAAAACCATTCTTCAGCCTTCGGGAGAGATTGATTCAAGAGTGGGAGACAGGAAGGGAGTTGTGCCCAGTTTGGCGGACCCGGATGAGCTGGTAATTCAAACCATCGCGGTGGAACAAAGCAAATTTGATAAAGCCGGCAACGGTTGGATCCTCGTTGCAGAAACCCCCATTAATGCCGTCCTTCATCAGGCCCGGCAAATCGGGATCCAGCAAGCCTTTCTCAACTCTGGAATCATCTTCCTTGGTTTCGGTCTCACGTACCTCGTTCTACGACGTGAAGTCACCAGCCCCATCGCAAAACTCAATCAAGCCGTCTCTTCCATCACCCACGGGCTTTTCAAAACCCGCATTGCCACTCACAACGTCCATACCCAGGAAATCCAAACCCTGTCCTCTGCCTTCAACCGAATGGCCGAACGACTGGAAGACGCCCGAGAGCACAGTAATCAGGCCCACCGCTTACAACGCATGGTCGACCAGTCCGTCAATGGGTACATGACGATCGACCGCAAGTTTGAGATTACCTATCTCAACGATGCCGCCAAAAGCATTTTTAGAAAACATGCCCATCAGTTTAGAAAACGGTGGCCAACTTTTGAACCGGATAAACTGATTGGCAGCAATATCGATTTCTTCCTTAAAAACCCCCAAAGGCAAAGACCTCGCCTAACCAATCTGGAGAATCTACCCATCCGCACAGACATTCGAATCGGGAACATTATTCTCCACATCACCATCACCGCCATTTACAATGAACTGGGACAATTTGAAGGCAATGCGGTTGAATGGGAAGACGTGACTGAGCAACGCCGGGCAACCCGTCTTCAGAAACAAGCGGAGCAAGCCCTCCGGGATACTGTGGAAGAACTCGACCAATTCACCTATGTCGCGTCTCACGACCTACGTACACCCCTACAGGGAATCTCTCTTCTGGCAGAATGGATTGCTGAAGATGATCTGGAACACCTTTCCCCTAACTCTGCACAGAATCTCGAACGAATTCACGAACGTTGCAAAAGACTTGGCCGCCTTCTGGATGACCTCCTCACCTACTCCAGGTCCGGAAAAGTTCTGGGGGAAATTCGCGAAGTTGACGTCAAAGGGCTGCTGGAGGAACTCAAGGAAATCCTCGATTCTGAGGATAATTACAAAATTCGTGTAGATGGCCCCCTACCAATCTTTTTAACCTACAACGCCCCCTTTGAGCTGGTCCTGAGAAACCTCATTCAGAATGCGATCAAACACCACGACCGCCCCGCGGGAAACATCATCGTACAATGCGATGCTTCCCACAAGGATCACTACAGATTTACAGTCACCGATGATGGCCCCGGCATTCCGGAACAACATCAGGATAAAATCTTCGGCATGTTCCGTACCTTTCAAAAGCTTCCCGACAATGACCAAACTGGAGAAAATCAATCCTCCGGGATCGGACTCGCCGTCATCAAAAAGACCGTCGAAAGCTTCAAGTGTGAAGTCAAAGTCGATTCAGAACGAGGCAAAGGCAGCACCTTTACCTTCACTTGGCCAAAGAAGGTGAAAGCCAAGAGCGAAAACTCAGACTTTTAACCTCCGATCTCCTCGGTGTCATAAAGGACCGGTCAGACAAAATCCCGGTAGAATGTTTGGAAATGACGAATCAAACCGACATTCCGAGCCCGGCAAACGCCATCTTCCGCTCTTCCAGCAACTCGTCATTGGAGGCGGCAATTTGGGCCTTGGCGTAGTCATTGTGCTTGATGCCTTCCACAACCCGCCAGTTGCCGATGGCATCGACTTTGATGGGTAGCGAAGTGATGATGCCGGGAGGCGTGCCATATTCACCCTTGGACACGACACAAACACTGTGAAAAGTGCCATGAGTCGGCTTGATCAGGTCTCGTACATTGTCAACCACGGCATTGGCTGCGGAGGCGGCAGAAGAAGCACCACGGGCATCAATGATCGCTTTTCCACGTTGCCCGACTGTGGGCACAAAAGTTTCTTTCAACCACGCTTCATCCGTGATGACTTCGGTGGCCTTTTTACGACCGATCCGGGTGTTGTAAAAATCCGGGAACATGGTCGGGCTATGGTTTCCCCAGACGCAAAGATCCGCGACTTCCTTCACTGGCACTCCAGCCTTCTGCGCCAACTGGGTCTTGGCCCGGTTTTCATCCAGACGGGTCATGGCAAAGAACTGCTCATTCGGGATATCCGGAGCACTGTTCATCGCAATCAGGCAGTTGGTGTTACAAGGATTTCCAACCACCAAAGTACGACAAGTACGTTTGGCGTTATTGTTGATCGCCTGACCTTGTTCGACAAAAATTTTGCCGTTGATGCTAAGAAGATCCGAACGCTCCATGCCCTTCTTCCTGGGCACAGATCCCACCAGCAAAGCCCAGTCTGCATCACGGAAACCTACAGACAAATCAGAGGTCTGCACAATCTCGGTAATCAAAGGAAAAGCGCAGTCATCCAGCTCCATGGCCACTCCGCGAAGAGCGTTCATGCCGGGCTCAATTTCGATTAAATTCAAGGCAACCGGCTGGTCCGTACCAAACATTTGCCCGGAAGCAATCCGGAAAAGGAGGGCATAACCGATGTTTCCGGCAGCTCCAGTGATCGCGACTCGGATGGGATCTTTCTTGGTCATGATAAAGTAAAATTCTGAGGTTAGGCTTTGAGTTGTTCCATGATGACATCGGTGATCTGCTGCACGAGTGCTTCGTCCGCATCACCTTCGGATGATCCGCTATCCGCTGGCGCAGTATTCTCCAGTGTGCAGGAGCAAGGAGTTGGCTCGGTCTGCACAGTGTATTCTCCGGCATCACAAAGCTGGCATTCCTGAAGCTCATCCAGGCGATAGTCCGGCATACCCAGCTTTTGACGAAGAAGGATCAGTTCCTTCAATTTGTCAGGACCATATTGTTTCGGCCCACCAATTTGCATTGTGACAGTAACCGCATGGCAGAATGCATCCGTATTTTCCATCTTCCAGTAGGCATCCTCGACATCCTTACCCCAGCAGATGACGCCGTGGTTTTGCATGAGAATGGACTGGTGCTTCTTGGCAAGTTGCCCCACTTCCAAGGCATTTTCCGGCGTTCCGGGAGTCTGATAACTGGCAAAGCCTATTTCACCGAGGAATACTTCCGGCTCAGGAATGAGGCAGGAAGGAGGGGTCACTCCGGCAACCGCAAAGGCCGTTGCATAAATCGGGTGAGCATGCACGCAGGATTTAGCTTTCGGCTCCTGCTTCATGATGCCAAGGTGCGTATTGACTTCGGAGGTCCGCGGACGTGTGCCAGCAACCTGGTTTCCATCCAGATCCACCATGCAGATGTCGTCCTCGGTCATGAAACCTTTGGAGATCAATGTGGGTGTACAAAGCACAAGGTTGTCCCCTACCCGGACAGTGATGTTGCCTCCGTTGCCGTCGACATATCCTTTGTTCCAGATCCGCTTTCCGATGTCGCAGATGCGTGTCTTAAGGGCCTGAATTTCGGGAGAGTAAAAGAAGGCTTCAATATTCTTGGCAGACTTGGGGTCAGCACCGGGCGTCCAGTCATATTCGTAGTTGGGGAGGACGGGCTCATGAATACGGGGAGTGCCGGAAGGCGTAGCGGCCTTAGGCTCTTCGGTTTTGCTTCCTGGATTCGCTTTGTGTTTGCGAAGGAGGTCTCTGGCCATGGGGCTAAACCGTGCATTGGCAGGCAATGCATTGAGGTCCTGACCCTGGTCAATCATTTGCTGGAGGGCTTTTTCTGTGTAGAATTGGCTCATCGTATATCTTTGTTATTTTTGTTTAAAAGTTGAATCAGTTGGGGGTGGAAAAATGATGATGGTCGAGAAGGGCGACGGTGATGGCGTCCAAAGGGATCGGGTGATCAAATGGTTGCGTAGCTTCGGCACCTTCAACGTAGAGAATGTCATCCCCGATTCCGGCACCCAGTTTGTCATAAACCACGGGGGAGGAATTCTGGGAAACGCCAGTTGGGTTTTCACCGGTCAGCTCGGCTTCTCCCATTGGAGATACCAATAACCAGCGGGCTCCACGGAAGGCTGGATCCGTTTGATGAAAGGTGACTTTACCAACAACTCTTCCCGGTTTCATCTTCAGTCAATCAGTCCTATAATCTGGTTACGGATTGGAGAGGTTTTATCATGAACGGCATTTTGTGTCCATGAACCGTCAGTCGTGATAAAAACATGGGTGTGCTGGCCTGCTCCGATCGGGTCAATCGCCGCGAGGGGAGAGCCTGTGGAGTTACCGTTTTCATCAATCGGGGTGCAAAGAGCGATTTTCTGGCCCCGAAGGCTGGGATGGCAGATTGTGCTGACTGCGTGTCCATCTACTCTTGCGTGAATCATGTTGGGTGGAGAACTTGGTTTCCAGAAATCGGTTTAGACGATGTTGAGCTGCTCCACCAATGCACATCGGCGGAAACGGGTGAACGTCTTGGGTGTGGTGATGCCCTCGCCGGTCGTCGTCGCAATGGAGAAGCTGATGTAGCCTTCCCCACCGATTCCCAGACCTGCCACACAGGGACCATTCTTTACATACAAAGTGGTGTCCATGGCTTTGCCCATCTCGGTCATGTGAGCCACGTTCAAAGTGTGCACCATCGCCGAGTGTTTGTAGCCATGCTCGGAATCTTTTGCCATGCGAATGGCTTCTCCGAAACACTTGGCCTGAATGAGCGGAAGCAATGGCATCATCTGCTCTTCGACGACAAAAAGGTCATCTTCGGCAGTTTCGGCAATAAGCATCGGCGTATCAGGAGCCACGGTCAATCCGGCAATCTTGGCCAGCTTGGCGGCATCAGCCCCGACATAATCCCGATTCAGGACGGCATGGGAGCAACCTCCGCCATCTTCCTTAAATGTGAATACCTCTTTCTTGATCGCTTCCAATTGCGAGGAGGTCAGCAGAGCCGCACCATTGGCGATGAGAGCATCACGGGTTTTGGCATAACTGTCAGCCACGGCAAAGATTTGTTTTTCACCGATGCAGAGCAGGTTGTTATCAAAGCCACCACCGAGAATGATGTCCTGGGCCACTTTGTTGTAGTCGAGCCCATCGGAGTCATCCACCACAACGGGGGGATTTCCTGGTCCGGCACAAATGGCACGTTTCCCCGTCTTCATCGCGGCATCCACCACCGCTGGTCCACCAGTGATGCAGAGCAGGCCGATTTCCGGCGCAGCACAAAGCTCATTAAAAGAGTCCAAAGTGGGCTTCTCGACGGTACAAACCAGATTGGTGATGCCGAGCTCCGCTTTGATGGCTTCATTGAACTCATGAATAGCCTGGGCCGCACAGGCCGCACCACCGGGGTGTGGATTGAAGACCACCGCATTGCCTGCCGCCACCATGTTGACGATGTTGCCGGCAATGGTGGGCACCGAGTGAGTAACCGGGGTAATGCTCCCAATCACGCCCCAGGGAGCATATTCTTCCAGTGTGATTCCAGCATCGCCACTCATTCCATAGGGATTGAGAAACTCTGTACCGAGAACGCTGCGAATGCCCTGAAGCTTCGCAATCTTGTGATCCAGACGGCCGATCTTCGTTTCCTCAAACTCGATCTTGCCCCAACGCTCTGCATTGTCTTCACATAGGGTTTTGACGATCTCAATCACCTTCGCCCTGGCATCCCAACCTTTTTTACGGAGTTGCTCAAAACCGCCCTGAGCCGCTTGGGCCGCAGTGGCAGCATCAGCAAACACGCCATGACGGGTTGGTGAGCTGGAGCTGGGTGTGACGACAGTGGTGTTGCCAGCCTGGAGCTTGGCAAGGACTTCGGTAACAACGTCCCGAATTGCGGATTCAGAGAGTTGGCTCATGAATTAGAAAGGGGTTACGAGGATTAACTGTTTTTGGCCTGATAAGTGGTTTGGCCTAAGATGCTTACGGTATCGACCAGGCCAACAATGGCCGCGTCGACAGGTACATTCTTCAGTCCTTCGGCTTGTCTGGCAGAGCTGCCCTGGGCAAACATGACCAGTTCGCCCTCTCCTGCCCCAAGCGTATCAATGGCAACAATGGTATTGCTACCCTGCTTGAATTTGGAGGGATCTTCGGGGTCCACCAACATCGGCCGCACCATCAGGAGCTTACGCCCCGTCATGCTGGCCTCTTTCTTGGTGGAAACTACCGAACCAATGACTTCACCGAGGTACATCGGAGCTTACTTTTTGGCCCGTGAGGAGGTCGCAGGAGCTTTGGGAAGGATGGTCTCAGTGTCATCGTGAGGGCGTGCAATCACATGCGCACTTACGACTTCACCATACTGTCCAGCAGCTTCAGCACCGGCTTCAATACCGGCTTTGACCGCGGCAACATCTCCGCGAAATACGGAGCTGACCAATGCACTGCCGACACCTTTCATCGGTCCGGACAATTGGATGTTGGCTGCCTTGAGAGCGGCATCTGTGCCTTGTACGAGGGAGATGAGACCCTTGGTCTCGAGGATTCCTACTGCTTCTTTACTCATTAGTTTTTTGGGTTTGTTTGGTTGAATTTGTTGAAGTTGTTAAGTTTGAATAAGTTTTTGGGGGCGGATTCAGGAGGTGGCATTCACCTTGCGGAAGACTTCCCTTGCGATGACGAGTTCCTCATTGGCCGGGATCACCACCACTTTGACTCTGGAGTCCGGTGTGCTGATGATGCCTTCCTCTCCACGAATGGTTTTGGCATTGGCCTCGGGATCGATCTGGATTCCCAGATCTTCGAGTCCGGCACAGACTTTTTCTCGAATGTCCGTACGATTCTCGCCGATGCCTGCCGTAAAGCTGAGAACTTCGGCACCACCCATTTTGAAGTGAAAAGCTCCCAGCCAATGGCGAATACTGTCTACCAGCACATCCAGGGCAAGTTGAGCTCCGGTATTTCCCGCTTCCACAGCTTCTGCGATATCGCGGACATCGTTACTGACACCCGAGAGGCCAAGAAGACCACTTTCTTTGGTCAGTTGTCTCTCTGCTTCTTCTACGCTGAGCCCTTTCATCTTCATGATGTAGGGCACCGCCATGGCATCAAGATCACCAACACGGTTGTTTTGTGGAAGTCCGCTCTGGGGGCTGAATCCCATGCTGGAACCCACAGCAATGCTGTTGTTGATGCCTACTACAGAACTGCTCCCGCCAAGATGACAGGACAAAATCCGCAGAGGCGGGCCACTGTATTCTCCCGGACCATCAATGTAAAGTTGACGGGCACGTTCGGCCAGAGCTTCATTTCCAAGAAGCTCGGGCACACGCTCCGAGATAAACTTGTGGCTGGCTCCATGGAAGCCGTAACGCCGGATGCCAAGGTCCCGCCAATTTTTGGGAATGGCATACTCGGAAGCTCCAGGCTCCGTCCATTGAAAGAATGCGGTTTCGAAAAGAGCAATGCGCCGAACTTGCGGCAGCTTTTCCCGAAAACAACGAATCCCTTCCGCATAGGCTGGATTGTGAGCCGGAGCCACTTCCTTGAAGCCATCCAGAGCTTGCATGACCTTGTCGTCTGCCTCCACACAACCGCTGAGATCTTTTCCCAGAACGGTCTTGAAGCCGACAGCATCAAGGTCATCGCCGGAGTTGAGAACCTTGTCCTCAATCAGCTTTTCCAACATGTCCCCGATGCATTCCGTATAATCCGTCACTCTCTCGTATCCACCATTGGCGAGAAGGTCGGCAGTCGAGCCATCCATCTCAAAAAGACGGTACTTGAAAGAGGTGGAACCCAGATTGGCTACGAGGACTTTCATGTGGTATTGAAGTTGGGAAGTGGGTCGAAAATTATCCGATCCAGCTGCCGAGTTTTGAGAGATCGTCGTGAGGACGAGGGATGACTTGGACGGAGAGTACTTCGCCAACAGCTCCAGCGGCATCTGCACCAGCTTCGACTGCGGCTTTGACTGCAGCAACATCACCAGTGAAGAAACCGGTAACCAGACCGCTGCCGATCTTTTCCCAGCCTGTCATGCTGACATCGGCGGATTTCAAGGCTGCGTCACTTGCTTCCAGCAAGCTGACAAGCCCCTTACATTCGATCATTCCAATTGCTTGTTTAGCCATGATATGGATCTTTCTAAAAAATTATAGGGTTGCGGATTGATTAACTTAGAACTGCTCCAGCAGATCTTCGTGAGGACGGGCGATGACGTGGGAAGCCACAAGCTCACCTACGCTGGATGCGGCTTGGGCACCTGCGTCCACTGCTGCTTTTACACTGCCGACATCTCCTTTGACCAGCACGGTCAGGAAACCGCCGCCAATCTGGACTTGTTTAACAAGGCTGACAGATGCCGCCTTGGCCATTGCATCACTGGCTTCAATAGAGCCGGTGATACCTTTCGTTTCGACTAAGCCGATTGATTCACTCATTGGTTAATTTGGGTTGAGGTTTTGTTTGGGTTATAGAGTTATAAATAAAGTTCTTATTTGATGAGATCTGCAGGGGTATCTTTAGAAAACCCACAGGCATTCCCTTCATCGGTATCAATATGTACTTCTAATTTGAAGGAAGGATCCACTCTTACATAAATGTTATCAAAAGTGAGCCCCAGATCTCCCCCAATACGGAGCTTCATAAAGGACTTGTTTTCCACACCATAGTATTCGGCATCTTCTGGAGCCATGTGTACGTGAGGTGCGGCACGAATCACGCCTTCTTTCATTTCCAGAAATCCAGCCGGGCCCATCAGCATACAGCCTGGTGTTCCCGCGATGTCACCGGAATTCCGGATCGGGATTTGGAAACCAAGAGAAATCGCATCCGTGTTGGCGAGCTCCACTTGGTCAATATTTCGGCAAGGTCCCAGAATGCGAAGATTGGAAATCACCCGGCTGCGGGGACCAATCAAAGTGACCGCTTCTTCAGCGGCA
>Ga0181580_10005015_pt1 | contig 10725 bp, 14 predicted proteins | sample 071ome_23_FD_132413 | JGI IMG/M metagenome (GOLD analysis project Ga0181580, IMG submission 132413) | Coastal salt marsh microbial communities from the Groves Creek Marsh, Skidaway Island, Georgia - 071403BT metaG (megahit assembly) | ecosystem: Environmental > Aquatic > Marine > Intertidal...
ACCTGACCTAATTGTTCTTTAATCTTTTCGATATCTGCTGCTGCTCCCATCTCCCCACCAAAACTGGATACAGCCTCACTAATTCCAAGTACAGTACCAATAAAACCCAGAATAGGAATCGCCCAAATAAAGACTTTAATCAGAACATAACTTGAATCGACCATAGTGGCATCAATCTCAGACTGGGATTTCAGCATATCAGCGGTCTCTGTGTGATTCTTGCGCACACTAAAATGTTCAATTCCACGAAGGATCCGTGTGAGAAGAAAGCTTTGTTGCGGATCAAAACCCAACCGCTTGATATGAGCATAAAATTCACCCATATTATCTTCCCTAATATCCTGTGATATATCCTCAGGAAGCAGCTTAAACTGCATTACATTTTGCTGACTCTTAAGTTTTCTATGTTTGAAAAATAAGATGGCAAAGGACCAAGAAGCCAAATAGGTCAAAACATAAGGTACCCATCCACGTTCATAAAAATAATCATAGATTATTTGGGTGCTGTCAGACAGAAGAAATACAAAAAGAAAAAGGTAAAATAAAATTTCAATGCCAAGGCCAACCAACGCAGCGATCGCCATAGGCACGGAAGTGGCCGAAGCATTGTCAAATTTCCCCATTTCATCGGAACTTCTCTGCATTCGATTGACCTGAGCTGCTCGGGCTTTGGCTTTGGCCGGAATTTTGGACTTAACCTTGGGATTTTTACTCATAAAATAAAATCATCCAATTTTGATAACTAATTACAAAGAAAATATGAGTTGATCGAAAACAGATAAATCGTTGAATATAGAAAACATGGGAGTAACTTTAAACAAAGACGGGACACCGAGGAAAGTTGGTAGCGGAAAAACCAAAGGTGCTGGATGCTATGAGAATATTTCTCTTCGGGAGCTCCGTAAACTTGTGAATGAGAATACGGAGATTTCAGTCAGTCGGGTTTGGCTTCGTAATGCACAAGCTGAAAAGCAAGAACATGCCCGGCAATTTGAACTACAACCTCCAAAGGTTAAGCCCGAATATACTGAGCCAGTTCCGGTTCCTAAAACTGTTAAAAAGGCAAAGGTAATCCCTGAAAAACAGGTTAGTACCAATACCACGGATAAAATTGAATCCGATGAAGACGACTACGAACCTCCCCCACTTTTCGCTTCAGATGTAGGGGTACAGAATTATTAGCAAGAATTATTACAAAGGAGGAAGCGGTGCAAAAGGATCCGAATCAGGTAAGACAGGATCTGAGCCATCAGAATTTGGTGCAGGAGCAAATGGATCTGTCATTTCAGGCACACTTTCCTGATTTGAAGGAACGGGAGCAAATGGATCTGTAGTCGCTGCATCTCCAGCAAAAGGGTCAGTGATGGGGGAACCAGGATCAACAGAATTTTCCTCCGTGATTACTTCTATGGCCGGGGTGCCTGGATCAGACTCACCCTGATCTAAATTAATCCCAGAAGCACCCAAGACTGGAGGTCTTGCGCTAAGATCTTCTTCATTTATCACTTCTATTTCAGTGGAAGGAGCAGCCTCCAGGTCCTCCACTTTCAAATTGCGTAACCACCAATCACGATAAACCAGATTTCCATCTGCAGTGTATTCCTGAACCGCGCCCCATCTGGATGCTCCAACTTTTGGAATGATCAATCTTCTTTGTTCGTCATATTGATGTCTGGCTAACCAAAGTTTTTCAATCATGGAAGGAGTATTGTTCATTGTTGGTTGCTGAACGTTTTTTACCTGACTCTGAGTTGAGCTGGAACAGGATTGAAAAATCAAAACTATAAGAAATCCAAGGGATATACAGACTAAGTATGTAGATCTAGGTTTTACATTCATAACAAAATAACAAATTAACGTGTGCTTGAAAGCAAGCGCAACTTATTAGAGGACATACTAAAACATTCAATTTCTCCAGTCATACGATTACAACGATAAATCCACCTTTCATTTTCATCACAAAGAAACTGGTACTTTAGATCTTGTTTATCTTTGAGAAAAACAACCAATTCCTTTTGAACAATCTGCTGAATTTGATCGGCATCTGCCGGATCAATCTTGGCAAGTTTTTCAGTTAGCTGCTCTTTAAGAATACTCATCTGTTTCAAAATAAAAGTTTCCAATTCTTTTGATTCGAAAGCAGGTAGCGGGGTGACTTGGGCAATTTCTGAAATCACGGGCAAGGATTCTGATGAATTTTTTTCCCCAATCGTCTTCGTTTGCTCGGAAGATAGCGGATTAAATTCGCAACTTGATAAAAAAGACAAAACACAAACAAATAACCCTAAAGCATAAAATCTTCTTTTACTCCGAAGTAATCGCATAATAGTGTGGTATGATCGTTTATAAATAATTCTTCGTCAACTCATCAAAGGACAAGGGAATAGAATTTAATATACATATAGCAATGAATAATCAAATAATCAGATGGGGAATTATTGGCACCGGTCGAATTGCAAGAGCGTTTGCTGAAGGACTTAGGTATACAAATAACGGCAAACTTTGTGCTACTGCGTCCAGGAATCTCGAAAAAGCACGAGTTTTTGCACAGGAATGGAATATTCCATATGCGTTTGGAACTTATGAGGAAATAGCTCAATCTGATGAGGTGGATGCCGTTTATATTGCTACGCCCCACTCTGCCCACGCTGAAAACGCAATACTCTGTATGAGGAACCAAAAAGCGGTCCTATGTGAAAAGCCTTTTGCGGTGAACGCCAAAGAAGTCGAGACCATGATTAGAGTTTCCAAGGAAGAGAATGTGCTCCTGATGGAAGGAATGTGGTCCCGCTTCCCGCCCCTGATGAATAAATTGAGGGATTGGCTTAAGGAAGGGAAGTTAGGTGAAATAAGAACTCTGCACGCAGACTTTGGCTTTTTGCCTAAAATAAAAGATCCTGATGGACGGTTATTTAATCTCGAACTGGCTGGTGGTTCGCTACTTGATTTAGGAATTTATCCAGTTTCTCTCGCATCGATGGTTTTAGGTAAACCTACTGATCTGCAAACACTCGCGAATATGGGAAATACCGGAGTCGATGAACAAGCCGCCTGGATCTTCAGGTATTCCAACGGTGCTTTGGCTGTGCTTCTTTCATCCCTCGAATGTGAAACGAGACAGGAAGCATTTATTGCTGGCTCAATTGGTAATGTCCGTATTCATAAACAATGTTGGAAACCTCAAAAGATGACTTTTACTGAAACAAATAGTGAAAAGTCAGAGACAATAGAGATGCCTTTCGAAGGGAATGGCTTTAATTATGAAGCAGAATCCTTTGCATCCCTTTTGCTCGAAGGAAAAAAAGAGAGTCCTATTATGCCGTTGGATGAAAGTCTACAAATCATGCAGCAAATGGATGAAATTCGAAAAGAATGGCCTTTGACTTATCCTATGGACTCAAAGTGATTCGAAGCTAAGGTCTCTTGTACCAAAAGCCGCATAGTTTTCTAAAACGTACGGCAAAAGGGAAAAAAAAGAACATAAGTAAGTAAAAAAACATCTGCCAATTTCCATACCAATCAAGTTTTCTTGAAGAGGTGGTAACAGGAAAATCAGTAATCATCAGAAATTTTGCTTCAGATTTTCGTTTAATTCTTTTCAGGTTTCTCACAAAGACTAGTTCCTCACCAGCATAAATGGACTCAGGAAATCCTCCGCAATCAACAAAATCCTGTTTGTGACAAAAAATAAAACTACCTGCGGCCATTTTAAAAGTCTTCGATAACCAATTCCAAAAAGAAGGAACGAGTCTCCCAAGAAAAAAGTTTTCTCTCTTTTTATCAAATTCAATTAAGGCTCCTCCTCCATAAGCAATTCCAGAAAGAAGAGATTTATAGGATTGTTCTATTGTTGAAACTGGAACGATCGTATCCGCATCAATAAACATTAGAAACCTACCTTTTGAAAAGGAAACTCCCGTATTTCGGACTTTAGAAATTTTGCGCTCCCGTTCAAATACTACGATATTACCCATCTCTTGTGCGACTCTTGCAGTATCATCTGTCGAATCGTTATCTACTACAATAATCTCATAATCTTTGATTTCCTGACATTCCCACAGAGCACTTTTAAGATGCTTTAGTGTAGTTGGTAGATATGATTCTTCGTTGTAAGCAGGAATGATAATGGAAAGATCACAACAGGGAGAATTATCTCCTGCTTTAATTTCCATTCGAACTATTTTTGAAATTTCTTTGCTCTTCGATTAGAGCCAAAACTTAAACCTGCAATCCAACCATCCAATCTGGAAGATGGGCGTTTGTTATAAACATCACAATCCCCTTCAGGAAACATGGGGTTGGACCCTTTGATATCAGACGCAATTTCATTCAAACTAGGAATTTTCTTTCCGCTTTCAGAAACTTTACCATGCAAAAATGTTAAGCGATCGAGTTCAACTTGCCTGGATAATTCAGATAAACTTTCCCTGAATTCACTAACACCTCCAAGGCTTTCAGAATTACTGGTAGAAAGTGGTTCAACTTCAGTAATAGCCGTTGCCTCAGTTTCCGAAGACTGAGGTATTGAATGCCCATTTTGCTCGGATTTGTCAGAGACTTGTAGTTCGGATTCAAAATCGTCTATGCTAAATGATTCATCTACAGAATCAGTGGTTTGCTCAGAAATTTCAGGTGGAATTCCTCCCTCCACAATACCCTCTTTTAATTGATCAACCGAATCACCTTCGGAATCGTCAATTATATTGGACAATTCGTCATCCAAGTTGTTATCGGGGTTGGAACTCATAAGTGGGTAGGTATTACTTAATTAACTCTTTTGATAGGTTACCTGATCTAGATAAGAGAACTTTTTCAAAATCGTCAAACAAGTTATTTTCCACATTTTTGTCAGAATCCATCAATTCAAGAAATGTTAGATTATCTTGTACAAGAGAGGCATTCATAAAAAAAATCTTTCGATTCGATCCTCTGCCTAGTGATGCCAAGAAGACCATGGATTCACGAAAGCCTTCGTTCTTACCAGAAGAAATAAATATACCATTTCCAGATGGTGAAATATTTTCAATGGTTACTTCAACCTCGTCACCATAATAAATAAAAGGTGGTTTTTGGATATCACTCAAAAGATTTTTTTTTCTTTCAAGAAAAGATTCTTCCGCAACTCTTCTTTTCGTCTCTAAAGCTGCAATTTCAGTGGAAAGAAAATTTTTCTCTTTAGTTTTTTCTGCTACTGATCCTTGCAGTTTTTCCAATTCCGCTTCCAAGGACTCAACTTTTTGAAGCGTAGGACCAATTTCAGCGTTTCTACTATCGATTTTTTGTTGCTGCTCGTTCAATTCTTTTTCTAACTTCCCTAAATCAACCTCATAAGCAGCTGATTTTTCTTCTAATTCAGGGATTTTAAGATTTAAAAATTCCACTTCCTGCACCAAGGTTTCTGTCGAAGAAATAAGATCACGAGCCTTCATTCTTAAATCTCCGCGTTGACGGAAAAGCCCATTTAATAGTTTGCTGGATTCATTTTGGTCACTCTCTAACTCTCGGGACGCAATTGCTTTTTTGTCTAGTGCCGCGTCAATTTTGGATTTGACTGAAATTAGTTTATCTTGGTTCAGGAAAAAGAAGACTCCTGAAACACAGATGAGCAGAAGTGAAATAACCCTACAAATGATAAAGAACAATTTCATCTAATTTCAAAAGTTTTGAGGGTTCTCCGATAAGAGGCAAGATGGCCGCTACCGATTTATCTAATTCTGATCTAACAATTCTTAGTTTGCATATCTGAACGCCATCTAAAACAACTGCGAAAAGTTTTGATTCGTATATTCCCTGCTCTTTACCGCCGAGAATTCCCAAAAATCCATTTTCTAGATCCAAAGACAACAATGGAACTGAAATTTTCTCACCTTCCTCTAACCAATCCCTTGATGCCTTATCTTCCATTAAGGAATCCAGAGTCCGGTCATAATGACTTTTTAGAAGTTCAGTTTCGCTTGCATATGAACTTTTAATCTCAGCAAGATTGTTCATTTCAAAGATTACTTCTTCGATGTTGCGAAGACTATTTATTTTAAGTTCTTCAATATCTGGAATTCGAAGCTTAGCACTTTCAAAATCGGTACTTAATTTTTCATAACTTTTAGCCCCTGATAGTAACTTAAGTTTTGCATCCGAAATTTCCCCTTTAAGGGCTTCAGATTTTTGCTCGAGAGCCTGAATTTGATTTTTGATTTTTTCGAGAGCTTTATTTTGATTGGAGAATTCTCTTTCGGCCTCAAATTTTTCTTCTTCCAGCAATTGATTCTTAGAACGCTCTTTCGAGAACTTCATTGCATGATCTTTTTTTACCTTTTCTCTTTGCTGGGAGATCGTTACTGCCTCTTTTTGTATTTCAGCAACTCTTTCGTTTCCACTTTCGAATGAGTTCACTCTTCCTAAAATAAAAAACAGGCTGTAAAAGCCCAAAATTAATGCACTTATGTTTAGGAAAATAGAGAAGATCTTTATCATTCTATACTTGGCAAAGGAGCAAAAGGCGACATTTCTTGAGTTTCTGAGTTCCCACTATTTTGATTTTCAACAGATGGAAGAGGAAGAAAACCCGATTGATTCTCTTGGCTTAACTCACCCTTAGAATTATCTATATTGGAAGGCATCGATATCAAGGGTGTAAATGTCTGGAAATTTTGATCCATCACCTCCTCTTCCTGATTGGTTACCTCTTCATTGACAACCTCTGTTTGATTTGAATCTAACCGGGCCAACCTATCTTCCACTTGCAAGAACCAGGATTCTCTCTCCTGCTCCCATTGCATATCCCTTTTCTTATCAAGATTTTCACGATGATCGATTAGCAAATTTTCGTCTCGGCCAAGTCCCCCTGAGTAATAATACATAAAATCCAATCTTCCTTGTTGATCACGAGACCAGGATAAGCCTACCGGTTTGTTATTTGAAACTGCATTCATTTCTCGTGTTAGTGGATCATATTTGTATCTCGCATTCCACGCGTCATAAATGACCGGATACCCATTTTGCCTGGTAACATTTTGCCTTGGAGTGCCCTCCTGGGAAGACAATTGCTTAGGGAGACTTAGCTTGGGAAGACTCCGTTGCGAAACCGTCTGGTTACATCCAAAACAAGCTAGACTTATTGCAATGACAAATATCCAGGGGTAAGTAGAGGCGAGCATATATGTAATTAAGCACTTGATTCAGGTTTTGAAAACCAAAATCTGTATGGTTTTTGGGCCCAATACTCTCCCGCATATGCTACCCCTACACGTGGTCCCGTTTTAATATCGAAACAAGCTGAGTTTTTCTGCTCAAACCAAAGCCCATTACTCCGGATCGCTGTTTTCCTATTTAATCTTCCATCTATACCCAACCTCTTGGTAAGGCGACCCGGTCCTTTCACCTCATGGGTTCCACGCAAAAGCACCGCAGCCGGGTAGCCATTATCGCCGCATACAATATTCAATAGCCAATGCATTCCATAGCATAGGTATAGATAAATCACTCCAGCCTCACCATACATTACCTCATTCCTTGGCGTCTTGCCCATGGAAGCATGGCAAGCTAGGTCCTTTTCACCATCGTAAGCTTCGGTCTCATTAACTGTCATCTTGATAATTCGCCCATTTTCTTGAATCACGCACAAATCATTCCCTAAAAGTTCCCGTGCAACCCGTTGTACCGGTCGGTTAAAAAAATCTTTTCCGAGCACAGCATGATCCATTTTTCAATAAGACTTATTTTGAGAATCAAGCCAGATCGTCACCGGACCATCTTCTTTCATTTCGATACTCATTTGAGCCCCAAATTCCCCCGTCTCTAAAGCTCCACAAAATGAATTACCTAAAATCTCCAGAAACTTTTCATAAAGTGAAATTGCAATAGATGGCGGTGCCGCCTTATTGAAAGATGGACGATACCCCTTTTTTAGATTCCCACAAAGTGTAAATTGGCTGACCACGAGGATTCCCATATCGTCTCTGATCGGTAGATTCATCTTTCCCTCATGATCGTCAAATATTCGGAGGCCGAGGACTTTTTTACTACCCCACGCCAAATCTGACACCTGATCCATCTTTTCAATTCCAATGTAAACCAGCAAACCATGATTTATCTGACCAGTCACAGAACCTGCCACCCGAACACTTGCAGTTTCCACTCTTCTTACTAGCAATCTCAAGATGGACCCCTTCCCCGCTACAGAAGGATAATTAATTAGAAAAGTTAATCTTCTTCTGCCACCGCATCCATGACTTCGGCAGCAGCCTTGGCCGCGAGAGGCGTAGATAGATAACGCTCTCCACAACTCGCTCCAATCACTACGATTCTTTTGCCAGCCATCTCGGGCTTTGCCGCAATACGTAGAGCCGCGGTAACAGTTGCACCGGTGGAAATACCTCCAAGAACACCTTCATCTAAGCTTAATTTTCTGGCCATTTCAAAGGCATCTTCACTGGTTACCTGTTCAACATCGTCGACAATATCCAAATTTAAATTCTTAGGCACAAATCCCGCACCAATACCCTGGATTTTATGGGGTCCTGGTTGGACCTCTTCGCCGTTTCGGGTTTGTGTGATAACTGGGCTTTCAGCCGGTTCAACCGCGATTGATTTCATCTCGGGGTTTCTCTGTTTAATCACTTCGGAAACTCCGGTAATCGTGCCTCCTGTACCAACTCCCGCAACCAAGCAATCCACTTTACCTTCCATACCTGACCAAATTTCTTCCGCGGTCGTTTTACGGTGAATTTCGGGATTTGCTGGGTTATTAAATTGCTGAGGCATGTAAGCTTTCTCTCCATATTTCTCCATTAACTGAGAAGCCTTTGATATCGCTCCACCCATTCCTTTGGGACCGGGGGTCAGCACGATCTCTGCACCAAGCAAGCGTAACAAAAGTCGTCGTTCCTTTGACATCGTCTCAGGCATAGTCAAAATACATTTGTAGCCTTTTGCTGCACAAACAAATGCCAAAGCAATCCCGGTATTACCAGAAGTCGGCTCGATTACCACACTTTCCGGAGTGAGTGAACCGTCTTTTTCCGCTGCCTCAATCATCGCTGCACCAATTCTGTCTTTCACGCTGGCCAGCGGATTGAAAAATTCTGATTTCAAAAATATTTGTGCGTCGAGCCCATTGGTTATCTTTTGTAATTCAACCAAGGGCGTCTTTCCTATTGATTCAATAATATTCATGGGGTTACTTTCCTTTACTTTTTGGACCATAGCTACGGATTGGAGCATTCCGGTTTACTTCTGCGTTCTTTAAACGATAAACAATACGAGCCTTCTCGAGATCCTGAGTGCTCATTTCCATCTTTACGATATCTCCAACCGTAATTTTGATAAAATGCTTTCTCAACTTACCAGATATATGGGCAAGTACTTTATGACCATTTTCTAGCTCGGCTCTAAACATAGTACTTGGTAATACTGCTGTTATCTTACCTTCTACTTCTACAATTTCTTCTTCTGACATAATTTATATAAACCAACCATCACACCATGTTGTTCGTTCAAGTCAAGATTCCTTGCTTAAAGCAGAGACTAAATTCCGAAAATGAATAAATTAACAGAATGCCCATTTCCCCGCCTTTTCCCATCCCAGCTGGAAAAGAATGACGAATTCTACATGCAACTAGCCTACAATGAATCAATCACTGCCTGGGAAAATGACGAAGTCCCTGTAGGAGCAGTCATTGTTGACTCCGTAGGAGAAGTGATCGCCTCTTCGCATAATCAAACTAGAAAATGCAAGGACCCAACCGCTCATGCTGAAATGCTTGCCATTACCATGGCTGCACAAAAGATCGGCGATTGGCGACTTAATGAATGTAAGCTCTATGTCACTAAGGAGCCTTGCCCAATGTGTGCGGGTGCCACAATCATTGGTAGAGTCAGGGAGGTTTTTTACGCTTTCGATGACCCCAAGATGGGAGCTATGGGAGGAGCCATATCGCTTCATGAACTACCCAGATCGAATCATAAACCTATTGTCCACCAGGGCATTTTAAAAGAACAATGCCTGCAGCTTACGCAGGCTTTTTTTCAACTGCGTAGACAAGAACCATATGGTAAAGTGGAATAATCTTCTCATATTCACCTAGCAAGCTTGACCTTTACCGACAGGTGATTTTTATGGGATGTTTTAATTCAACTTACTTATTATGCCACATACATTACCCGACCTTTCTTACTCTGTAGACTCTCTAGAACCACATATTGACGCAAGAACTATGGAGATTCACCATGGCAAGCATCATCAAACTTACATCAATAACCTAAATGCTGCACTCGAAGGAAACACAACCCTAGCCGAGAAACCAGTCAATGAATTGATAGCAGATCTTTCTCAGATACCGGAAGGCATTCGCGGAGCGGTACGTAACAACGGAGGCGGTCACTCCAACCATACTTTTTTCTGGGAAGTTATTTCTCCATCCGGTGGCGGAATCCCTTCCGGGTCTTTAGGTGAAGCCATCACATCCGCTTTTGGTTCGTTTGATTCTTTTAAAGATGCATTTACGAAGGCTGCTCTCACCCGTTTTGGGTCCGGATGGGCATGGTTGATTAAATCCGGTGATTCTGTGCAAGTTACCTCAACCCCTAATCAGGACTCACCATTAATGGAAGGCATCGCAGACGAGACGGGTCTCCCCCTTATTGGTCTTGATGTGTGGGAGCACGCTTATTACCTGAATTACCAAAATCGCCGGCCAGACTACATTGGTGCTTTTTGGAATGTTGTGG
>Ga0181580_10005016_pt1 | contig 10724 bp, 9 predicted proteins | sample 071ome_23_FD_132413 | JGI IMG/M metagenome (GOLD analysis project Ga0181580, IMG submission 132413) | Coastal salt marsh microbial communities from the Groves Creek Marsh, Skidaway Island, Georgia - 071403BT metaG (megahit assembly) | ecosystem: Environmental > Aquatic > Marine > Intertidal zone...
AAAGTCGTTGGCATTTTTAGATTGAAACGCCCTGGGGAAAGAAAACGCCATTGGGTTCCCATGCTGTGCACGCCGCTCCAATTCAGCCCCCCCTGGATATGGGATGCCCAGAAGTTTTGCCCCTTTGTCCAATGCCTCTCCGGCAGCGTCATCCCTCGTTCTTCCAATAACCTGGAAAGCCTCATTTTCACTAATTTCAAACAATAGAGTATTTCCACCTGAGACTAATAATCCAAGATGGGGAAGAAGTTCATGAAATTTCAATCCTTTATCTGCAATATTCATAAATGTGGAAAAGGCATGTGCTCGCAGATGATTAACTCCTACCACCTTAACCCCCCACAAACTTCCAAGCGTTTTCCCCAGGCTAAGTCCCACTCCCAAGCATCCTATTAAACCTGGCCCACAAGTCACCGCGATCTCAGTCACTAATTGGGATAAATCTTCCCCCTTTGACGCCAGATCAAGTAATGGAAAAAAGTTTTGTAAATGCTGACGTACGGCAAGGTCAGGAACAACCCCGCCATACTCTGCATGCTTGGCAATTTGCGAATGCACCCATTCCCCCTCCAACCCTTTTTCCCGGTCGTATAACGCAAGGGCTGACTCATCACAGGAACTCTCGATTCCGAGTATCATCACTTTCCTCTATTGCTGGATAAGAAAACAGAATTCACTTCACTTATCTACCCCCCTTATCCGTCTCTTTATTAAAGCCGGACCCTGAAGAACTTACTACTGATATCATGCTGCTTAATCGTTTAAATTTAAAAAATTATTCCTGTAATTCTTAACACTCAAATGTGCCATCTTAGCCACACAAAGCTGTTTTTTAATCAGTTTCTTTTGGGGTTGTGAAGTAGTGAGTTTGAAAAGTAAGCACTTGAATAATACCAATATTAATCTACAGAAAATGCATGTCCTTGCCAACGCCAAAGGCTCCCACAAATACGATCGAAGCATTTAAAAATGCACTGGGAAATAGCAGTTTTTTAACTTTCGATGCTTTTGTAGATTGGGCATTATACAATGTTCCATTTGGGTATTATGCCTCTAGCCGTCAACGCGTTGGGAAACAGAAGCAGTCTGATTTTTACACCTCCTCCGTTTTGGGGTCCTTGTGGGCGGAACTCGTGGTCGAATCTTGTGTGGATTTACTGGGAAATCAAAATCCATCGGATTTCACTTTCGTTGAAATTGCAGCGGAACCCGGAGATTCCCTGATCGAGGGAATTGAACATCCTTTTGGCGGTCAACAAGTTATCCGACTGGGAGACCCAATCAAATTATCCGGTCAGGTAGTTGTTTACAGTAATGAATGGTTAGACGCCCAACCTTTTAAGCGCTTTCGCTTTTCCCACCAAAAAAAAGATTGGGTTGAAATAGGCGTCAGCCTTATTGGAAATGAATTGGTAGAAGTAGAAATTGACCTGCCCGAAAATCACAACCGAAATCTGCCTCCCTATGGACAACCGGAAGACTTATTTGATTGGCCCTGTGGAGCACGTTGTGCCCTCGATAGTCTTTTATCTGATCGATCTTGGAGTGGTCTGTTCCTGACCTTTGATTATGGATTACCTTTGGAAGTCCTCCTTCATCATAGACCACAGGGAACAGCAAGAGCATATTACCGCCACAAAATGAATAATGACTTACTTGCAAGACCATGTGAACAAGATCTCACCTGCCATCTTTGCTGGGATGATTTACAGGAATGCATGAAAACAAACAGTTTTTTTGATATCGGTCTTAAAACTCAGGAAGGTTTCTTCCTCTCCCATGCAACCAAAAGAATAAAGTATGAATTTGAGAAAGAATCAAAATCCCATCCGTCTCAAATGCAAACAATGAAAGAACTTTTGCACCCTGCACATCTAGGGCACGCTATGTACGCCCTATGGGGAAAAAGGTAAATATTAATTATAGTCTGAGCCTATTTGCATTATGGCAGACGGGCATCGAGTTCAAAATCAATATCAACTGGAGCACCAACCTCATACAGTTCTCTGATCTGCTCCTCTGTCCACGCACTATTAAAGATAACAAATTCATCGATTGAGCCTTCCAAGGCAACATTCGGATTATATCCGCGGAAAGCCTGAGTGTGTCCGAGCAGTCCTTTTTTCAAGGATATTTGATCAGCAAACCCAATTTTCTCACGGCTGAAAGATCGTCCATTAACAAAATGACTCACCCATTTTTTATTGGCATCAAAACTAGTAGCCAAATGAACCCATTTCCCCATTCGCTCTTGGGTTATGGCTACGGGTGATGAATATTTTTCCAAACCCGATGGAGCATTAACTGCCAAAACAAGCTGACCGTTCCGGTTCAGCGACCAACCAACGGCTCCGGGCATGTGGGGACGAGTGAACATGATTGGTGCGACCGGATTTGACATTCTGTCGACCTTTACCCAAGCACACATAGTTACCGAGGTTAAAGGGTTTGGTACATTCAAACAGACACGATCATTATTTTTCGAAAACTGCAGGGCACCTTTACCGGGCCATCTTCCTTCAGTCCATTTACAGCCAATCACAGCTCCATTCCCGCTACCACCTCGCTTTTGAGTCTCATCCCGTAAAATACGTGCCCAGGAATCATGATTATCAAAAACATAGTGGAGTATGGTTTGAGGATCGGCGGAAAGCTTTTGGCTAAATTGGAGCCAATCGGTCATTCTTCTTTGTGCCTGCTCAATCGACCTGATGGCTAAGTCGGAGGATCCAAGATAATTTCCAGTGGGCATATCAAGTAATGAAGCCGTTCCTTCTTTGTCCAAGTAAAGTGCCGCCCCTCCGCTTAATTCACAGGTAACTTCCCGGCCAGTAAGATCATTTCCCTGATACTTCACCTTCCCTCGATAAACATAAACCTCAGCCGATCCGTCCTCATGGACATGAATCCCAAAGTCTGTACCCAAATCAATTACTTTCCCCCTCGGCAAATCAACGCTGAAACCAACTGCCACCTTTGGAACATGAGCACGTATCTTTCCTTTATGCAGGATCGCAGCGTTTGAGTTCACAAATTCCGCATGTACCGAGCCCTCAAAAATTACCGTTGCTCCTTGCATAAATTCAACTTGGGCGACCCCCTTTTTCATTTTCCAACTTCCGGTAAATATAGGAGCACCTACATCAAATTTTCTAGAAGCATCTTCATTCCATCTAAGACCGACCGCGTTGGTTAAAACTGCAAGAGCTTCGTTTTCTTCCTCGGAAACATATACAGGTTGATCTTCATCCACAGAAAGATGAGTTGCCAACAAATCTGGTTGCTCAGTCATGAGCGAAAATGGCTTGTAACTAAAGAAAATGTAGACGCCGAAGAGCAGAACTGCGGCTAAGGGTATCCAAGGGAGAAATAGTTCTATAATTTTACTTTCCCGGTTATTTCCTTCTTCCGTATCAATGTCAGATAAGCTTTCCTGAGCGTAGTGACAAAGGCTGGCATGCATATCCATAAAGGATACATAAATTTTCGTGGCATCATCGGACTCCGCGAGTATCCTTTCCAACTTTTTCTTTTGGTCGGATGACAGGTTATTTTCAACCAAGCGGTCAAAAAGTTCATAAATCTCCAGAATTTGTTCGTCTGATAAATTCATAACTCACGGAGACTCCGATGCGACTTCAAGGTTTACGCAGTCATACAGATTCTTGCGAATACGGGTGAGCGCTTTGTAGGCACCTTGAATGGTTCGGCCGCAAGCCTGAGCTGCAGCTTTTACATTATGGCTAGACTCATAGCGTACTAATACCATCCGGCGGTCCCGTTCGTTTAATTTTTGTAAACAACGGGATAAAGCTCCGTGTCGATAATCCAATTCCTCCTCAAGCTCGACCCGAGTCTGAGAAATTACCTCTAGGACCTCTTCGTTAAAAACCACCTTGGATGTGGCAAATTTTTTCCGTGCAGCCCGTACTTTCCAATAAGCAATTTGGCAGGCCCATGAATAAAAATTAGTTCCAATCTTAAAATCAGAAAATTTCTCACAGATCGTAAGGCTTGCCTCTTGTAATATATCTTCAGCATCTGACCGAGACGGAACAAGGGTCATAATGTAGGCAAAAATCTTGCGCTGATTTTTCATCATTAGTTGAACCAATTCGGCAGAGTTATCCTGCATTTTCATTACCCCAAGTTACAAGAAGACGATCGATAACTTAATAATCAGGCAGAACAATTTTCAAATTTATTCAATCCTCTGCGAACTACTTCTTTTTCTGCTTTCTGGAGGGATTTCGAGGCTAGTTTAATCTTACCGGTCTTTACCTTGCCAGATTCCCTGCAAAGCAAGTGATTCATTTTGAAATAAATCGTACCCCCAGAGGATTGTATTAATTGATCGCTAAGATAGACATCCCGCTTCCTTCTTCTGCGTAACCTCTTGACACTCCCCGGTGAGTGTTTTTCCGTGCCATCGGAATCATCTCTGCCGAGATCACCTCCTGACTCATCCAGTAAATGTTTTATGGTCTCATCGTCCAGGTACTTATTTTGCAGATCAGTACAGACAAATCCATCCTCATAAGAAACCTCTCCCATCGGATCATTAATCATTAGGGTTTTGTGAGGGTGTCCAAGAACTGGCTTTAAATGTTTGTTGTACCATGCGACTACTTTTTCGACCGCCATACGCCTGTTGCATCCATAGAAGGATTTTGTAGCAATAAAACAACGCTCCGGTGATAACCTTGCTTCGATAAGATATTTGGTTTCATAAATCAGTTCGAAATATTTTTCATACGGAATTCTAAGAGTTGCTTCATATTTCTGAAAGTCATTGAATTTCATCATGTCAGGTATCTCCTTTACGCGTTAATGGTTGAATAGTTACAATACTCAATAGGCCTTTTTTCTGATTTTCGGACAAAAACCTAAAAAAAAGCCCAAAATATTCTGAGCATGTAATTATCTATGTGTTCAGTCAGGTAATTTTTCCTGAAGTAATTTGCCTAAAAGTCTTTTCAAATCGGTGCCCTGAAAAGGAGAAAAACCAACCGATACATCGCGAACAAATCCAGCTGCGTCAATGACCACTGTATGAGGCATTCCTTTCACATTATACAATGGGCCAACCCTCTTGCTTTCATCCAGGGCGACCGTCAACTCAACCAAATCAAAATGATCAATAAATTCTTTTACCTCAGATACCACCTCACCCTGATTTATAGCAATGAGAACCACCTCAGACTCATCGAACTCTGCCACTGTATCCAAAAGCATGGGTAGTCCACGTATACAAGGACCGCACCAAGATGCCCAAAAATCAAGCACCACTATTTTCCCTCGCTGTGACAAAAGATCGAACTCGGTTCCATCAATCAATGGTGTAGTGAAGGTTGGTGCAAGCTTTCCTTCCAAGAACTGAAATTCTTTTTTCGGGATTCTAAGTTGTGGAGGCTTCAATTCTTTAAGTGCTTGATCAAGCATAGCTTGAATCGAGCTGGAATTCATCTCCAAGGAAACAACAAATTTCTCGTCCTGAGATTCAGTTTTCATATTCCCCAACAAATCAACGAACGGTCTCGCTGTGGGGTCTTGTGCCATAACCAACTGGGCCATTCCAACTGAGCCCTGCCAAAGAGATACCAATGCAGAAGCCCTCTGAGAATCAGTGCAAAGCACAATGCTTTTAATCAAGATACAATCATCACGAAAACTGACTGAGCAGGCAATTTCTCGCACTCCCTCCACGGCATCAAAGAAAGGGTTAGTGTGGCTTGTCCCCCCAGAGTAATCGGCCGCAAGTGCATCAACAGGAACTTTCAGGAGTAACGAAATTTGCCTATCAACGGGTAATTCGCTGGAAGTTGAAAAATTTAAATCAGGTTGCACAGAAAAACAGAATTCCTTCATCGAGGCAGGAACGGCGGCGATTAAAATGGATGAATCATCCACTATATCAGCACTTACACTTAGGTTGGCATCAAAAAGAATTGATTGATTATCCAAGCCCGAATGATTGGCATCACTTAGATTGAAAGAGAACTCCAGATGGTCGCTAGACAGGATTGGGGTCGAAAGAATTTTTCGTGAATGATGAGGTCCAAATTCCTTTTTCACCTTCTGCTTAACCCATCCATAAAATTTTGTAAGATTCATGGGTTTTACCGCAGTCAACCCAATGGAAAAACCAACTTTTTTCCCAATGGCTTTTAAGTTAGCTCCCGTGGAGATAAAGTTATCCAAACCGGACACAACAAACTGAATCTTTGAAATATCCTCTTCCAATAAGTCCATTGCTTCGTAAAACTCATTACTCTGATTGATCTCCTCCCCCCACTCTTTTGCCCATTCACGAAAATCTGGATACTTCTTTTCTAACCATTTTGAAATTCCGCTCTCTTCAATCGCTAAGGCATCCACACCAAAAAAAAGGTCAGGCTGATCCTTTTCGCCATTGGCAAAAGTTTGAAGATATAAAATTAGCAAAATGAGTGCCCATCCAGATATGCCTCCTGACATGTGAGTAAAATTTGCTTTTAAATTAGCTGCTTTTAAAACGGTATACATTGGTTTCTCTTTTTTTAAATCCAACAGACTGATAGAGTTTATTGGCTGCTTCACGACTGGGTCGGGAGGTTAAATCAATCGTCAATGCACCATATTTTTTTGCTTCCTCTAAAGCATGGTGAGTTAGAGCCCTACCCACTCCCTTACCTCTGCCTTTAACATCAACGACAACATCCTCAACCCATGCACGAACCCCAGTTGGTATAGAAAAAACAACCAGCGTTAGGCAGCCGACAACTTTACCATCAACTTTGGCAAGATAAAGGTGAACGGCATTGCTTTGAACCAATTCAACAAGCGAATTCATACTCATCGGTTGAGCAGAGGCAGACAATTGCGGGAGCAAATGATTAAGAGCCTCCAGAAAAGAATCATTTGGCTGAGTGACTTCAAAAATTTTGACCATAGCGAAGATTGTATTGATGCCATTGGATTTACGACGATAAAAACTGCTTTCGCGTTACCAATTCATTTGGTGTTGATCATTCGGAGAAATAGAGACATGATTTGTTCGTTAAATACGCTCCGGCAATTCGAGGTTAACGAAGAAAGATCTGATTTTTCATATCAACAGACTCGCCTAACCAAAAAGAGTCTCGTGCGAATAATTAGAAATCATAAAAAAGAATAAATAATGGAAATCTATGTGGGAAATCTCCCTTGGTCTGTAAGTGACCAAGACCTTGCCGATGCATTTAGTGAATTTGGAAATGTCGAACGTGCCAGCATAATCGTCGAACGTCCATCCGGACGATCCAAAGGCTTTGGCTTTGTAACCATGAACGATGCTGAGGAAGGCAATCGTGCCATTGAAGCAATGAATGGCAAAGAGATGCAAGGCAGACCGCTAAAAGTAAACGAAGCCCGCCCTATGGAGGATCGACCTCCCCGTAAATCCGACTGGTAAATCATTCCATGCCGGCTTTTTCCGGCTTCAGTCCATTATCGATTTGATTCCCGATCAGTTTTCGGGCAGTCAGGCACTATGCCTAATCACAAACCCGTCTCTTTTTTAGACAGTGTAAATCGCTCGTTTGATCGTGCGGCTGAGGCTATTGAGTTGCCGAAAGGCCTTGCTCGGCAAATCCGCACTTGCAATGCAATTTGCGAAATGAAGTTCGGGGTAGAACTTCGTGGTACTTACGAAATTTTCACTGGGTGGCGAGCAACCCACAGCGAGCATGTTTTGCCAGCCAAGGGTGGCATTCGTTATGCCCCATTTTCTGATCAACAGGAAGTGGAAGCACTTGCAGCACTCATGACATATAAATGCTCAATCGTGAATGTTCCCTTTGCCGGATCCAAAGGTGCTCTTTGCATTGACCCTAAAAAGTATACACTGGATGAATTGGAGCACATAACCCGTAGGTTTGCACAGGAATTGGATAAGAGAGGGTTTCTTGGCCCTGGACTTAATGTGCCTGCTCCAGACATGGGGACGGGTCAACGTATGATGTCATGGATTGCGGATGAATACCAGAAGTTGCATCCAAGCGAAATCAATGCCCGTGGATGCGTAACCGGCAAACCTGTCCATTTTGGTGGAGTTGAGGGCCGGATCGAAGCTACTGGCCGTGGTGTTCAATACGGCATTCAGGAATTTTTCCGGCATCCTGATGATGTCGCACGAGCTCAATTGGAAGGCGGATTGGAAGGCAAAACAATTATTGTTCAGGGACTGGGAAATGTTGGTTACCATGCTGCCAAATTTCTCCAAGAAGAAGACGGTGCAAAAATAATTGGGGTAATTGAACGCGATGGTGCATTAATCTGTGAATCCGGCGTTTCAGTTGAAGAAGTATATCAATACAAGCTTAATCATGGAAAACTCGAAGGGTTTCCACATGGAAAATTTCATACTGATGGCAGTAAAGCATTGGAGTACCCATGCGACATTCTCATACCGGCTGCCCTTGAAGGTGTGATCACCAGCAAGAATGCCCCAAGAATTCAGTCCAAGGTAATCGCCGAAGCTGCCAATGGGCCAATCTCTTATGATGCCGATGAAGTCTTACAGCAAAAAGGAATCTTCATTATACCGGATGCATACCTCAATGCCGGAGGGGTAACCGTTTCTTACTTTGAATGGTTAAAAAATCTTTCCCATGTACGCTTTGGACGCATGGATAAAAGATTTGCTGAGGCTCAAAATGCAAAGATTTTACGCCTTATTGAGACTGGCATCGGTAAGCCATTGGATAAAAAATTAGCGGAAGACTTATTGCAGGGGCCGAGCGAAATTGCCTTGGTACGATCAGGCTTGGAAGACACCATGCGCGAATCCTACCAGGAAATTAAGGAAATGGATGACTCCAACAAAAAAATCACTGATCGCCGTACCGCTGCCTATGCTTTGGCTATCCGTAAAATTGCCGATACCTACGACAGTATGTATTTATAATTTCTCCGCTCAGCCCTTTCGACAATTTTTCAGGCAGGTTTAACTGTCCATCCTTTCCTGTAGGGTTTGGTTAACATTGCATTAGTATCGATGCGGCCGGTTGAAAACTTTTTCTCATCCCATGTAAATTTGCCTCCCTTTGCCATCGCCACATTACCGAGCAAAATCCATTCGTTTAGCCGGGCAGCATAATCAAAATTTGCGATTGGGAGTTGTGGGTTTTTCTCTCTGATTGCCATAACAAGTTCCTCTTTCATGCCAGAATCTCCACGACCATTACGCTTAAGGGATTGAGGCGGCAGCGACAATTGATGCGGCAACAACCATTTTTTACCCAAGTTTACCTCCCAGGAAGTTCCAAAATGAGAGGATGAAAATAGGGTTCCCTTACTTCCTACGATAATACAACCCTCAGGGGTTGGTTGTTTGCCAAGGAATAAATCCCTCTTTGGAATATTGGGGCTTCCTTTGGTCTCGGAACTTAGATGCCCCACTTTCCCCTCATACCAAAATAAAGAAATACCCCCCCTCGTGGAGGGGAAGTCAAAACGGACAGTTCCCCAACCTGGAAATGTTTCTTGGTGATAAGGTGCACGAAGTAAACAAGTTACTTTTTCTGGAGAAGTTAACGAGCAGCCCATTGCCGGAAGATTCAAAAGGTGCATTCCGCTGTCTCCAATCGCACCCGTACCAAAGTCCCTCCAACCTCTCCATCTGTATGGCTGGTAGCAAGGATGATAGTCCCTAGGCTGGGATGGCCCAATGAACCCATCCCAGTTTATCTCATTAGGTACAGCATGTTGTTCATTGGGGCGGGCGGTAATAATTGGTCCCTGCGGCCAGGTCGGCTGATTCGTCCATACATGAATTTCTGATACCTGACCAATTCCTCCTGCCTGCAAATATTCAACCCCTTGGCGGAAGCCGTCGTGCGTACATCCTTGCATACCCACCTGCACACATGCACCCAACTCATTGGCCAATATTCTTAATTGTCTGGCCTCCCAAACTGTATGAGCCATCGGCGACTGTACAAATACTTGCATTCCTGCCTTTAACGCCAATTGAGCGGCATGGGCATGAGTATGATCTGGAGAACTAATCGTGATGGCATCAATCTTTCCCGTCCAATGTGCAATCAGCTTTCGATAGTCGTTATACCCTGCTGCCCCCGAATACGATCTTTGGGCAAAATCAAGTTTCCGGCTATTGATATCACAGAGTGCGACCACCTTCCCATGTTTGGCTAGTTGATCCAAATCACTTCGGCCTTTACCACCTACTCCTATCGCACCAATACTTAATACATTACTTATCTCTCCACGGACTTTGGGAATTATTGCAAAAGCCGAAGAGGCTATTGCTGTATGGACAAATTTTCTGCGGTTCATCAGGTAAATCTCTTCGTTCTATCCCTCAAGCAATAGGACATTTTTTGCAGGAATGAATGAAGAACTCAGGGAGTCAGTCCCACCACCTGAATAGCATCTGCAACCACATAGCCCTCAGTATTCTCGTTAGAAAGAATCACCTCATAACTCTTGCCTTTCTTAAAGGTGAAAGTACCCAATGAACTCCATGTATCATTGCCAAGATGTGGCTTGCGCTGGTCAAGCAGGACCTTGGCCAGGCCTTCCTCATGCATGACTTCATAGCGTATATTACCCGCCCGATTTCCGGATGCTGGATAGGAAACCTTGATTTCATGAAGTCCATTGGAAGGTGCAAAAAATGGAAATTTTATCTGCCTCATACCCTTTCCTCCATTTCCATCATGAAAATAGGAAGAACCTACAAA
>Ga0181580_10005028_pt1 | contig 10715 bp, 6 predicted proteins | sample 071ome_23_FD_132413 | JGI IMG/M metagenome (GOLD analysis project Ga0181580, IMG submission 132413) | Coastal salt marsh microbial communities from the Groves Creek Marsh, Skidaway Island, Georgia - 071403BT metaG (megahit assembly) | ecosystem: Environmental > Aquatic > Marine > Intertidal zone...
GATGCTTTGTTGCAAGACTATGAACCAGATATAAAATCTGATTATATTGATACTATTTTTGATACACTGAGACCGGCGCTAGTCGACTTGAGGGCTCAAGTGCTTGATCGACCACCTGTCCAAGAAATAAATGGCCATTTTCCTATAGATAAGCAGAGGGCATTATGTAACGAAGTTGCTGCTACTTTTGGATATGATTTTTCGAGAGGGCGCATAGATACTGCTGTTCATCCTTTTTGTTCAGGCAGTGGGAATGATGTAAGGATTACCACACGCTTTGATGTAAATGATCCTTTGGGTAGTATATATTCTACCATTCATGAAGTTGGACATGCCTTGTATGAGCAAAACATTGAAAAAGAATATAACTTTTCCAGTATTGGTCGAGGTGTGTCGATGGGCGTTCATGAAAGCCAGAGCCGAATTATGGAAAACCAGCTAGGTCGATCCGAAGCGTTCTCTGAATGGCTATTTAAAAAGTTTTTGGATTATTTTGGTGATATTGGCATTGAGGACAGTGCTTCTTTTTATAAATCTATCAACTCTGTTAAAAACGGTTTTATAAGAACTGAATCAGATGAATTACAATATAATCTCCACATCTTATTGAGGTATAGGATTGAAAAATGGTTAATTGATGGTCACCTGAATGCTGATGATCTTGAATATGTCTGGAACGAGGAGTTTGAAAAGGATTTTGGATTATCCATAAAATACCCCAGTGATGGTGTTTTGCAGGACGTACATTGGTCTGAGGGGCTTTTCGGTTATTTCCCTACCTACTCGTTAGGTAATGTTTATGCTGGATGTTTGTTTGAAGCTATGCAAAATCAGCTGCCTTTATTAAACAAAAATTTAAAAATTGGTAATTTATCGGAAGCTACCGAATGGCTTTCAAGCTCAGTGCATCAGCATGGTTCGTTGTACTCGCCAATTGAGTTAATCAGAGATGCTAGTGGATTTGAAATAACTGCGAAACCGCTAATCTCCTACATCGAGAAAAAATACAGTTCAATTTACTGTTTAGGATAACTTGTCCGAACTAGTAAATCTTTTTTGTTTGGTTTCTTAGGTAGGGTCTTCTGCTTCTAGTTCGTTTTCGTCAGCATCTTCTCCCTTTTCGGCAATCCAAGCGACCGACACCACTTGTTCCTCTTCGCCAGTATTGAATACTTTTACCCCCCCGGCAGAACGAGAGCGAAACGAAATCCCTTCTACTGGCACACGGATTGATTGTCCATTTGATGTAGCGAGCATAATTTGGTCCTCTATTTCTACTGGAAAACTGGCGACCAAAAGACCACCTCGCATTTTTTTATCTATCGCCGATACACCCATACCCCCTCTACCTCTAACTGGGTAATCATGGCTTGATGAAAGTTTACCCGACCCACTTGCGGTTATAGTAAGTATTAAATTTTCAGCAGCTGACATCTCTGCATATCTTTCCGGTGTTATTGTTGCGTTGGCATTAATTTCCTCGTCTTCTTCTTCTGGTGAGCCCACTGCATCATCTGACATTCCTGCCACTGCTCTCCTCATTTTTAGATATGCAGATCGTTCGTCTGGTGAGGCCTCAAAATGCCGAATTATTGACATTGAAACTACTTTGTCATCTCCAAGAAGTTTAATCCCCCTTACGCCTGTAGACTTTCTTCCTTTAAACACTCTCACAGCCGTAGTTGAAAATCTAATAGCCCGGCCACTATCTGTAACCAACATCACATCATCATCTTCATTTGCAATCCTAGCATTAACCAATGTTATATCTTCTGGAAGATCCATTGCGATCTTTCCATTTGATCTAACATTTGTAAAATCTGACAGTGCATTTCTTCTAATATCGCCTGAAGACGTGGAAAAAATTATTTGAAGCTTTTCCCATTCTTCCTCTGGTGCATCTACGGGCATTACTGCTGCTATAGAAACGCCTGTTTGTATTGGTAAAATGTTAACAATTGCTTTTCCTTTAGCAGTGCGGGCACCGAGTGGTAACCTCCAAGTCTTAAGCTTGTAAGCCATTCCATCAGTGGAGAAAAATAATAACTGCGTATGCGTATTCGCTACAAACAAAGTAGTCACAACATCTTCATCTTTTGTTTGCATGCCAGCTAGACCTTTGCCACCGCGTCTTTGAGCTCTAAAATCTGCCAAGGGCGTTCTTTTTATATAGCCGCCAGATGTAATAGTAACGACCATGTCTTCTCGCTCAATAAGGTCTTCATCCTCCATATCGCCAGCCCAATCGATTATTTCAGTTCTGCGATTTGTGGAAAACTGATCTTTTACTTCATTGAGCTCAGATGATATTATCGCCATTATTTTTGATCTTGATGCGAGTATTTCTAAGTATTCCTTTATTTTCGAAGATAACGCCTCCAATTCATCTGTAACTTCCTTCACGCCGATCTGCGTGAGACGTTGCAGGCGAAGCTCTAAAATAGCTCTGACTTGAGCTTCTGATAAATTATAGGTTCCATCATCATTTATTTTGTGTGTTGGATCATCAATCAAAGCAATATATTCTCGAATTTCGTTAGCTGGCCAACTTCGTTGCATTAACTTTTCACGCGCTTCTGATGCATCGGATGACGCTCTTATAGTTGCAACTATTTCGTCAACATTAGAAACCGTAACTGCCAGCCCACAAAGAATATGGCTTCGCTCTCGGGCCTTCCTCAATTCAAATGCAGTCCTTCGAGCAACTACCTCCTCACGAAATGCGATAAAATTCGTTAGAAATGTTCGTAGCGTGAGTTGTTCTGGGCGGCCGCCATTGAGAGCTAGCATATTGCAACCAAAGGATGTTTGCAGGGGCGTAAATCTAAATAACTGATTTAATACTACATCGGGCGTAGCATCACGCTTTAGTTCAATAACGACACGCACACCATTTCGATCGCTTTCATCTTGTACATGGGAAATCCCTTCAATTTTCTTTTCCCTAACCTGTTCAGCTATTTTTTCAATCATTGACGCTTTATTGACTTGGTACGGGATCTCATCCACAATTATTGCATAACGGTCCTTTTTAATTTCCTCTATTTTAGTTTTTGCCCGTATTAAGACACTGCCACGACCTTCAGTGTAAGCTTTCCGTGCGCCAGTTCTGCCAAGAATTATGCCTCCTGTTGGAAAATCGGGGGCAGGTACAAAATCTACAAGGTTTTCACTAGTTAAGTCTGGGTTTTCAATCAAAGCCAATGTAGCGTTGATCACTTCACCAAGATTGTGTGGTGGAATATTGGTAGCCATCCCAACCGCGATTCCCCCAGCTCCATTAACCAACATATTTGGATATCGGGCTGGTAACACCGTTGGCTCTCTATCTTTTCCGTCATAATTATCTTGAAAACCAACAGTATCTTTTTCAATGTCTGCGAGTAGAAAACTTGCGGGTTTATCCATGCGAACTTCTGTGTATCGCATTGCGGCAGGATTATCTCCGTCCATTGATCCAAAATTACCTTGTCCGTCTAGTAGCGGAAGAGACATAGAAAAAGGTTGGGCCATCCGGACAAGTGCGTCATAAATCGCACTATCTCCATGAGGGTGGAACTTACCCATAACGTCACCAACGGGACGGGCAGACTTTCGATAACCTTTGTCGTGTGTGTTACCACTATCGTGCATTGCGTATAAAATGCGTCTATGTACCGGTTTTAAGCCGTCTCGCAGGTCAGGTATCGCACGACTAACTATAACACTCATCGCATAATCCAAATACGACGTTTTCAGTTCCTTCGTTATCGAAACGCTTGGACCGTGATAGATGCTGATAGGCTTTTCATCATCGCTTGAGGTATCTGTATTTTGAGTCTCGTCGGTCAAGTTTTTTCCACTTTTTTATAGGTAAAGGCCATCAGTAAATTTAGCATGCGAGTTACAAATTCATCTTCTTTAATATCGATTTTGATCAATGTTAAACTCTACTCTTTTTGCTGTTATCGAAAAGCTATAAAATTCGTCATGGTATTATTTTTGTATACTTTGTGCCTTCAATGGTTGCTCCAATTTTGAAGCCGGCCTCACCAAAAACCAAGCCGATGATTGGTGAGTTTGCTTCTGTTGTATTGGCTCTGAAACTTTCTCCTGATCGTCTGTATGCGTACTCAATGTCACCTCCAGCTGACCATCCACTAGAATTTCTAAATTCGTTCAATGCGCTTTCTGTCATGAAAAATAGAACATGAGCGTATTGACTTGCTCCAATTTGCAACCCGTAGCTTGCATTAGCTGCAGAATAATAATCAACCGTCGCTTCGTTAATTAACAGCGCACCTCGTCCATACCCGACACCGAAACCAAAGCCTCCCTCGGTAATCAATGGCATTATAAGCATTCCTGCTGCTTGATTTTTTAACTCTAAAGTTTCTGGGAATTCCGCCTGCATTTGCTGAATTGTTTGCAAAACACGTGCGTCTATTTTATCAGCACCATCTTGTCGGTCACGTGATCCACTAAATGGTCGTAGAGAACAGGCGCTGATTGTTGCTGACAACAATCCCAGTATTAGTGCGTTTCTACGTGTTATATTTTTCATTTATTTACTGCTCCAAATGTACCCATGGAACATATTATAGCAGTACTTAGATCTCGACGCTAGATGTAGTGTTAATTATTAAGCTCTTTGGCAGCTATTGGGGCAAAATAAGTCAAAATACCATCACATCCTGCTCTTTTGAAGCAGTATAGGCTTTCCATAATAACCTTATTCCCGTTTAGCCAACCATTCTTTATTGCCGCTTGAATCATCGAATACTCTCCTGAAACTTGGTAAGCAAATGTTGGAGCTCCAAACATATCCTTTGCTCGCCTACAAATGTCCAAGTAAGGCATTCCTGGTTTAATCATAATCATGTCTGCGCCTTCATCAAGATCTCTCGCTATTGTTCGGAGTGCTTCTTCTCCGTTGGCTGGATCCATTTGATAGGTACTTTTATCTCCCTTAAGTGCCCCGGAAGCTCCAACTGCATCTCTGAATGGGCCATAAAAACCACTTGCATATTTGGCAGCATAAGAAAGTAAAATTACATCATGAAATCCTTCAGTTTCTAAAGCAGTACGTATCGCTGAAATTCTCCCATCCATCATGTCTGACGGACCGATTATATCTGCGCCTGCTTTTGCTTGAGATAGTGCCTGTTTTACTAACGCTTCAACGGTTTTATCGTTAACGATACGACCATTTTCTACAAACCCATCATGTCCGTCTATACTATATGGATCCAAAGCGACATCAGTCATTACAGCTATATTTGGTACCGCCTTCTTTATTGCCCTCGTGGCCTTATTGGATAGGTTTTCTGGATTCCAAGCTTCAGCACAGTCCTTGGTTTTGAGCTTTGGATCTGTGTATGGAAATATACATATAGCAGGAATACCCAAATCTGCTGCAAGTTTAGCTTTTTCGACTAAAAGGTCTACACTATATCTGAAAACGCCCGGCATAGACTCGACGGGGACCTCAAGGTTTTTACCCTCGCAAACAAATATTGGCCAAATCAAATCCTCAACACTAAGTTTATTTTCTCGCGATAAGCCTCTAATTTCAGGAGATTTTCTTAAACGTCTATGTCGAGTTTTAGGATACGGTGCTTGTCGAAGATTCATTCATAGGTCCTCTCTTAAACTTAGTTCCTGAAAAGTGTCACGCTTTGGGACTCGTAACAAGCTTGATTAAATATCTTAACAGTTAACTTGTCTTTTGGGTAACATACACTTTATTTGATGAATACTATAAACGGATATAAACGGTGCCATTTGAATATCTCTTTTTAACATCAGTCAGTTCCATTTGGTTTTGGTTATTTTTAGCTATGATCTGGTACTTTTCAATTAGCAATGTGTTTGGTGTACCTTATAGAGCGTGGTTTATCGCATCAAATAATGAAGACGAACTAGCAGATCTTTGCCGTTTTACACGATTTATTGCTGCTCATTTCACTAAAAAGTATCGAATTCTGAACCATTGGTGTTACATCTTGCTTATTGCTTTTTTAATCACCTTTCTCACACTAACAGGATTTCTTTATAAGAGTGAATTCTTACAATTATCACTGTTTTTATTTGTTCCAATTATAGCCTTAATCCACTTTAGGTTAAATTTAGCAAAAAAGTTTATTGCACAACAATTAACGCCCTCAGAATTACATGTTCAAATTTTTTTACACAGGCGGAACACAAAAATTTTAGGATTTTTATCCTTAATTACTATTTTTTGCTGGTTTATATTTACAATTATCAAGCATCAAACTATTTGAAATTACACTATTTTAAGATCCGCTATTGCACGTCGACAATGCAAGATAACAATAATGTATACCAAACTATAAGTGGCCAAACCTCCTGATGTCTACTGAAATACTGGTGAGCGGCACCCCAGAAGGGTACGATGCCAAAATAATTTTGAATGAAATAAAGCATCAAGGAAACTCAGTGATTCATATCGCTAGAGATGACAAACGCATGCGCGCTATGGGCGATGCGCTTAAATTTTTTAAACCTGACCTTTCGGTTTTCGAGTTTCCCAGTTGGGATTGTTTACCCTATGATCGGGTTTCTCCAAATTTAGAGATATCATCGGCCAGAATGGGAATACTTTCTAAATTTGCAGATAATATAGCCAAAGAGTATGTTGTTTTAACCACTTTGAACGCTGTTTTACAGAAAGTGCCGTGTAGTTCCGTAGTTAAAAGTTATGGTTTCAAAGCAGCGGTGGGGCGAAACATTAATGAAAGTAATTTAAGAGAATTTCTCGTGAGGATGGGTTTCACCAAATCCTCGACAGTTAGGGAGGCTGGTGAATATGCAATTCGTGGAGGAATTATTGATATATTTCCTCCAAGATATTCGAACCCAGTTCGCTTAGATCTTTTTGGAACTATTTTGGATGGTGCTCGTCTTTTCGATCCAGAAACTCAACTGACAATTAAAAAACTGCATGAAATTGAATTAGCACCCGTTTCAGAAGTTATTCTTGATGAATTTTCTATTAGAAATTTTAGGCAATCTTACAGAGCTGAATTCGGATCATCTCTGAGTAATGACCCTTTGTACGAGTCTGTTAGTGCGGGTCGGAAGTATCAAGGTCTAGAACATTGGCTACCTTTATTCTATGAAAAACTTGATACTTTCTTTTCTTATTTTCCCTCAGCAACAGTAACGATGTACAAGAATCTCGAAACGGATCTCTCTTCACGTTGCAAATTAGTGGCGGATCAATATGAGGCCAGGAATTTTGCAAATGATAATAAGCCCACAAAAGACTACGCATACAAGCCATTAAAACCCACAGCATTGTATCTCGACGAGGCTGATTGGGTCAATTTGATTAAAACGCGTCGAACCTTGATTTTTGATCCTCTTCCACAACCTTTGGGGCCGAACATTATAGACTCGGGCGGGCGGGCTGGAAGGAATTTTGCGCCTGAGAGGCAATCTAATAATCTTAATCTCTTTAGCAGTTTGGCTGATCATTTGAAAACTAGATTGCAGTATGGGCCAGTACTAATTGCATCCTATTCGGAAGGATCGCTGGAGCGGCTATCAGGACTTTTAACAGATGAGGGGCTTGATCGGCCAGTAGCCGTGTCAAACTGGAGTATGGTTGCGAGCCCAGTCGTACACATGAGCGTTTGGCCACTAGATCAAGGTTTTCAAACTCCTGAATTTACAGTGATATCAGAGCAGGACATTTTAGGTGAGAGGTTAATAAGGAGGCCAAAAAAGAGAAGACCAGAAAATTTTCTTACGGACGCTCAAAGTCTCTCTATTGGTGGGCTTGTTGTTCATATTGATCACGGCGTTGGCCGCTACATGGGTTTAGAAGTGTTAGATATCGGTGGGGCTGCACATGAATGTTTGCTGATCGAATATGCTGAGAATTCTAGACTTTATTTGCCAGTCGAAAACATAGAACTTTTAACATCCTATGGCCACGATGAGGGCCTTTTGGATCGATTAGGAAGCGGTGCTTGGCAAGCTAAAAAATCCAAATTGAAGGACCGAATAAAAGACATAGCAGAAAAACTTATTCGTGTAGCAGCCGAAAGATCGCTGCGTCGTGGTCAAATATGTGAACCTGTTAGTGGAATGTGGGAGGCTTTTGCTGCAAGATTTCCATATGAAGAAACAGATGACCAATTGGTGGCGGTAAAAGAAGTAATTAGTGATCTTGGATCTGGCAAGCCAATGGATCGGTTGATTTGTGGCGATGTAGGGTTTGGTAAAACTGAGATAGCGATGCGGGCAGCTTTTGTCGCTGCTATGTCTGGTTTCCAGGTTGCATTGATCGCACCGACTACACTGCTTGCCCGACAGCACAAAAGGAGTTTTGAAGAGAGGTTCAGGGGATTCCCTGTTGAAGTTCGCGGATTGAGTAGGTTTGAAAGTTTAAAAGAGAATGAGCGAACTAGAAAGGAACTCACGGAGGGCCATGCTGATATAGTAATAGGGACACATGCCGTTCTGGCAAACTCTGTAAAATTCAAAAATCTTGGTTTGCTGATAATTGATGAAGAGCAGCATTTTGGTGTGCGACATAAAGAGCGATTAAAGCAATTAAAATCTGACATCCATGTTCTAACACTGACGGCTACTCCTATACCCAGGACTTTACAGTTATCACTTTCGGGAGTTCGAGATCTTTCAATTATTGGGACACCACCAGTCGATCGACTCGCAATCAGAACTTATGTAAGTGAATTCGATGCCATAGTTGTAAGGGAGGCTTTACTAAGAGAACACTACAGAGGCGGCCAGTCTTTTTTTGTTGCTCCGCGCATATCTGATTTACAAGAAATAGAAAATTTTCTGACGGAGCAAGTTCCAGAAATAAGATTTACTAAGGTTCACGGCCAGATGTCTTCATCAGAGTTAGATGAGCGCATGAATAAATTTTATGATGGAAAGTTTGATGTTCTCGTCGCCACTTCAATAGTGGAATCTGGGTTAGATATTCCTAGAGCTAATACTTTAATTGTAAGTAATGCTGATATGTTTGGGCTGGCTCAATTATACCAGATCCGGGGTAGGATAGGTCGTTCTAAAACCAGAGCATTTGCATTTTTAACCACAAAGCCCAGAAAGAAACTTACAACTGAAGCAGAAAAAAGATTGAAGGTAATAGCGTCTTTAAGCACATTGGGAGCTGGTTTTACTCTAGCTAGTCAAGACTTAGATATTAGAGGAGCAGGCAACTTGCTGGGTGACGAACAATCGGGTCAAATACGTGAAGTTGGCTATGAACTGTACCAGTCTATGTTGGAAGATGCTCTTAGTAAAATGAGATCTGGGGAACTTGAGGGTTTGTCGGATTTTGACGATAATTGGGCACCGCAAATAAATTTAGGGGTGCCGGTTTTAATTCCTGAAAAATATGTTTCAGATCTTGATACAAGACTTGGCTTGTATCGTAGATTATCAGGTTTGACTTCAAAAGTTGAACTTGAAGGATTTGCTGCAGAACTTATTGATCGATTTGGGGAGTTACCTAGAGAGGTGAATACATTGCTTCTTGTTGTTAGAATAAAAGCGATGTGTAAAAGGGCTCAAATTTCTAAATTTGATGGCGGTCCTAAGGGAGCAACTATTCAATTTTACAATAACAAATTTAAATCACCTTCAGGTTTGGTTACATTTATAGATAACGAAAATGGTTATGCAAAAATTCGTGATAACAAACTGGTGGTTATTCGAAGTTGGGCAAAAGATCGTGATCGAATTAGAGGCTCCTTCAATTTAGCGAAAGATCTAGCCAAATTGGCTCAGGCTAAAAATTAAGCACTAAGCCTGTCAATTTTTTAGATAAATCAACGTGTAGTCTCAGTTAAACGTCTTTTAACGTACGAGGTTACTGTGTCTAGCATTTCGTCCATATAAGGATCTTCAAAAAAATGGCCTGCTCCCTCCATTTCATTATGCGTTACTGTAATACCGCGCTGTTCTCTTAATTTTTCGACTAGCTCAACAGTTGCTGAAGGTGGGGCAATTCTGTCAGCTGCGCCGTTTATAATCATCCCTGAGGATGGGCAGGGAGCTAGAAAAGAAAAATCGTACATGTTTGCGGGCGGAGACACTGATATAAAACCGGTGATTTCAGGCCTACGCATTAATAATTGCATCCCTATCCATGCACCGAAACTAAATCCCGCAACCCAGCAATGTTTCGAATTGTTATTCATTGACTGCAAGTAGTCGAGGGCAGAGGCTGCGTCCGATAACTCTCCCACGCCTTGGTCATATTCTCCCTGGGAACGGCCAACACCTCGGAAGTTAAATCTTAAGACCGTAAAACCCATATTGTAAAATGTATAGTGCAAGTTATAGACAACCTTATTGTTCATCGTACCCCCAAACTGTGGGTGAGGGTGCAGTACAATAGCGATTGGGGCATCTCTATCCTTTTGTGGGTGGTAACGTCCCTCGAGACGCCCTTCAGGTCCGGGAAAAATTACCTCAGGCATACACTAATACTCCAAATAAGCGTTCTATTACGTTGACAGTGTTCGGTATAAACTTTAGAATTATTCTAAACTAGACTGATGCGCTGCCATACAGTGCACTTAAGCATTGTTTGAGTTAACGTCAATGAATTTAGAAAGGCCGGTTTATGAAGCTAAGCACCAAAGGACGTTACGCGATGGTAGCATTATGCGATATTGCTCTCCACGGTGGCTCTGACTTAGTAACTCTGTCAGATATTTCTAAGAGGC
>Ga0181580_10005035_pt1 | contig 10707 bp, 9 predicted proteins | sample 071ome_23_FD_132413 | JGI IMG/M metagenome (GOLD analysis project Ga0181580, IMG submission 132413) | Coastal salt marsh microbial communities from the Groves Creek Marsh, Skidaway Island, Georgia - 071403BT metaG (megahit assembly) | ecosystem: Environmental > Aquatic > Marine > Intertidal zone...
ACTTCTTATCTAGACACACGATACTATTCAACTTTAAAAAAGACACATATTTTTTTGGCCTACTTTAAGAGATTTTTTTCATTACTGACAAGTTCACAGATTTTATTAATAGAGTATGAAATTTTTCCTAAGATTCCTTATTTAATTGAGTCTTTTTTTTTGAGGAATAAGAAATATGTGATCTCTTTTGATGATAATATTTGGGCAAAATATGAAAATTCTTTGTTTTTAAAAAACAAGCTTAACAAATTGGTAAAAAATGCTGATGGTGTTATAGTTGCAAATTGTTTTTTATACAACAAAATCAAAAATCTTAATACAAATATAATCAAAATACCAACAGCAATCGACCCAAAAGGTTACTCCTTTAATTGTCATAAATTTGAGAAGTTTTCTATTGTATGGATTGGCACTCCAATTACATATAAATATATAATTTCGCACTCAAAGATGTTAGAAAATTTAGCAGAAAGAATAGATTATGATTTAATTATAATTGCTTCCAAATCACTTGAAATTCAAAAAATTGACAAAGTAAATATGAAATTTTACGACTGGTCTCCAGAGGTCGAATCAAAGCTATTATGTAAGTCAAATATAGGAATAATGCCCATTGATAGTGATGATTTTTCTCAGGGAAAATCAGCCTTTAAAATTATCCAATACATGGCTGCAGGCCTCCCCATAGTTGCGTCTATGATTGGTGAAAATACAAAAGTCTTGGAGCACAATAAAAATGGTTTCTTAGTTGAGGAACAAGAAGATTGGATTCAAGCAATAACTAAATTATACAAAAACAATGAACTTGAAAAAAAGTTTGGCGCCCACTCCAGAAAATTATCAACTAAGTATTCGATTGGACTTTATCAAAAGAAATTAATTAATTTTTTGATGTCTTTATGAGTGATTCAAAATTAACCTATTTAGCACTATTCCTGATTTTATCTGCTGGTATTTTTCTAAGATTCTATATGCTGGAAGATGTTTATACAGAATATGATGATGTTGGTGTCGTTTCTTTGCATCAGGCATATACAGGTCAGGATGAAAAAAATGTCCTAGATTACAAAAATGGCCTAATAAAGATTTCTGTTGATGGGCAAGCACTAAAAGAAAAGTTAATTGATTCGATTTTATATCCAGTTTATATAGGTTTTGTTTGGACATATCCTCCAGGTCAATATATTTTCACTCCGCTTCTTATCAGCGAAAAAGATACTTATTTTTCGAAAATATTCAAATCAAGACTACTGTCAGCAATTTCATCATCATTAAGTCTAATAATTTTTGCAATTTTGATTTATTTGATAGATGATATGAAGATTCAACTGGGAGGGCTAACTGCAATTTCACTTATGGCCTTTTCTAACAACTTAATATTATATAGTCATCATGCAAGTCCATATTCCACTGTGGTATTAGGAATAGTAGTTTCTTTGTTATTGTATTTAATGTATTTCAAGGAAAAGATCAATTTATCTAATTTATTTTTTTTTCATGGCATTATTTTCTTGTTCAATTATTTAGTTATTTTAATGTTACCAATTTATGCTTTTCATTTTCTTGCAGAGAATAAAAACTATAAAAATCTTCAGAAAGCTAAAGAGCTAATTAAGGCAATCTCTTACTCGACAGCAATTATTTTGCCTATATGGCTTATTTTCTTTAAGAGTGATAGCGGCATGAGAGGGTTGGATCTGGAGAGTTTCCCAACGCTAGTAGATTTTCTTAAGCACTTGTTGCTCTCTTTGAACTCATCAATTAATGGACTAATTATTAATGATAATCTCTCTTCAATTATAACACTGTTTGTAATTCTCTTATCTTTTAGGATTTACTTTACCGAAATAAGTATTTTGGAAAAGCGTTATTTGTCATCTTTCTTAATATTATTCTTGGGCTGGTTGTTATTGTATTACTTTGATCGTTTGCCTGTTGACTCCACAAGACATATGTTGTTTTTTGCACCAATGCTATCAATACTTTTTTATGTAGTTCTTAAGAATTTTAAAAGTGATAATAAGTTTCTTATACTTACTCTAATCGTTTTTTCAACAATTTCTTTTTTTGAAAATATTAATATCTTAAATTCTAAGAAAAGCGTTTTTGACTTTAAAAAAGTCGATGAAAGTAATATTGAGTTTGTGTACACTTATAGTTCGACATTGGCTCCACTTATTGCTTTCGAAAATAAAAAAGTATTTAATTTAGATTTTAATTCTTTTAAAAATGTTGTAAAAATTCTCCCAAATAGAGCGTTTCTTCTTTCCCAGAATGAAAATTTAAATCAATATTTGGCTGGAATTCCAGACATCACTGACTACAGAAGAAAGTTCCTTAGTAATTACTCAATTAAAACTATCGAAGAAATCAATACGGGTATTTTTTTTCCTTTCAATAATAATTCGGTATCTTCAAATCAAAATGGTTTTTATTTGTATGAACTTAATAGAAAAAATGAAGTGTTATAGAAATTGAAGAAACGATCTATTGTTTTGATATTAATTTACCGTATTTCAAATCACCATCTTCTGTGAAAATATCATTTAATAATCTCAATGAAAGTTTTTTACTAGGATGACTAACCTGATCAATGAAATTCATAAAGTCAGAGTTTAATTCATGATCAATCATAAAGTCATAAACAGGATGAATTTCTGAAATCATTAACTTAAGGCTTGCAAGTTTATTCTTATTATCAATATTTAACCTATGCAGGTGCTTTTGATACAGTGGAGGAATAAATAGCTTTAGCTGAATATTTTTTTTTCCGCAAAGACTTACAATTTTTTTTAGGATATTAAGTTTAGCTTGGTCCACTTGAAAATTTTTCGAAATCTCATAGAAATAATTAGGGCTAGATTCGACATTTTTTCTTGTCCATGAAATAACTTCATTTTCTGGGATATTATAGTATTTAGCCCTATCAACAATTTTTGTACCACTTTCATTATATATTTGCTCAAAATTGGCAAGATTTTTATACAGAGTTTTTAATGAATCCACAAGAGATGAGATTGAGAAATACAGAAAAAAATTATTTGTTTGGAAGAGTTCTGTCGGCTCAATATGTCTATAGTTTGGACTATCCTTGCTAAATTTTAGTGGGTTAAGTGAAATTATTGCGATTTTTACATCTCTAGTTGTTGCTATTCTTTCAAGATATGCATGAGTCTCAAATATCTCTTGCTCATTTACTGCCATATTAAAGAAATCATAATCAGAGATTTTTTTCGCCATGTCAGTATTTCCAATAAAAGTCATTTCAGAACTCCCCAAGAAAACACCATCAAAATCCTTATTTTGCATTAAGGAAAATTTAAAACGTCTGCTTTGTCCATCAGTTTGGGTTTTGTTCTTATTTATTCCTTCTAACTGAAAAAGATTATTAAGACCATATGGATCAATTAGAAAATTTACTGAAATTAGTAATGATGCAAATCCAAAAAATAAAACAAATAATAAGTAAAACCAACTTTTAACTTTAATCATATCAAAACTGAAAATAAATGAAGGTTGAGGGCTCAGAAATTGAAGCGAAATTAATCACCATAATTACTGCTAAGAAAACCGCAACTTTAAAATTTGATTTAACTCCATTTTCATAATAGAAAGTAGAATTTCTTGATGGGAAAATTAATAAAAATGCAAATATTACAATTATCAGTTCAAGAGTATTAATTTCGTTAAGATGGCTAAAACTGAACATTGATAAGATAATATTAAATGACCCAGTTAAAGTTTCAGCTCTAAAGATTACAAAAGCACAATTAATAAAAATAAAAAACAATATCCAGCTCAAATAGCGATTCAACCTTAACCTGTTTTTTCTAAATAAATGATTTGCAATCAAAGCAATTGAATGCACTAGGCCGTATAAAAAAAATGACCAGGCGGCCCCATGCCAGATTCCAGCAATCATTATTGAAATAAATGTTGCAAACATTGCCTTAGAAAAACTAATTTGTTTAAAGCTTAAAAGTAATGGATTGTAGATATAAGCATTGATAAAGTTTGTAAGTGATATGTGCCATCTACTCCAAAATTCAATAATGCTTGTGGATTTTAAAGGTGAGTTAAAATTTATTGGCAACTTAATATTGAACAATAAAGCAGAGCCAATTGCCATATCAGCATATCCAGAAAAATCAAAATAAAGTTGAAGAGAATAGGCAACTGCGGTAAGCCAAGCTGAGTAGAAATCATGTGAATAATATTCTGTAAAACCAGGATTTGCAATTTCAGCTAAATTATCAGCTAAAACTATTTTTTTAAAAAGTCCAATAGAAAAAATCAAAATGCCCACTTGGACATTTTTCAAGTTGAGTCTTTTATTTTTAATATCAGAAAATTGGCTTAAAGTATTCTTGTGATGAACAATAGGACCAGCAATAAGTTGAGGAAAAAAGACTACAAATAATGAATAATTAATTAGGCTTTTTTCTTTTGAAACACCTTCATAACAATCAACTAAAAAGGCTATCTGTTGAAGGGTAAAAAAACTAATTGCCAAAGGAAGAGCGATATTCATCAAACTCATATTAGAGCCACTAATATGATTAATATTGAAAATGATAAAATCAAAGTATTTGAAAAATCCCAAAATAGAAATATTTATGATTATTCCTACAAGAAAAATAATTTTTTTATCTAGGTTTTTTTTTCTTCTTACTAAGAATCGACCTAAATAAAAATTTATTAATATTGATGAAATAATAAGTGGCACATAATCAATATTCCAGAAGCCGTAAAAAAATAAAGACGCAAGAATCAACCAAATTTTCGATATTTCAAATAGCCTGATTTTTGTAAAAAGGAAATAAACAGAAAAAACTGTTGGAAGAAAAAAGAATATAAATTCAATAGAGTTAAAAAGCATGAAGATTTTTGGAGTTTATTAACTAAGTATAATTTACATACTTTACTAATTAATGTTTTAATTTGAAATGGACAAAGAAGATATTTTAATTACTCTTTACGAAATTATCTCTGAAGTGGTTGACGGATTAGAAACACCTTTATCTAGAGAGGTTGAGGCCAAGGATATAAATGGATGGGACTCGTTAGCTCATATAAAGATAATCGTTCTAACAGAAAAAAAATTCAACATCAAATTTTCTCTCGGTGAGATTGCTGAAATTAGTAATGTTGGCGAATTTGTTGACTTGATTGAAGTGCATTTAAGAGATTAATGTGGATACCTTATCGTTAAGAATTTCAAAAATTCTTGATTCGCCTGATTTCTTCGGCAATGAATCTAAAATACCCTCTCCAGAAAGAATAAAGAATGAGTATTTATCAGTTAGAAATTATCTTATTGATAGAAATAGTAAAGATACTCTTATTGCTCTATCGTTAGATAGAGATTATAGATATATACTAGTTATTCTAGTTTGCATGGAAGTTGGTCTGGCTTTTATTCCTCTAAATTCTAAATACCCTGAAAGTTATAATAAGAAGATAAAAAAGAATGCTAAATTTGATGCTGTATTTGACAATGAAAGCTATGAGATAGCTATAAAGAACTCCAAGCGAGGGAAGTTAGCAAGCTTTGCTAAAAATAATAATGATGCACTTTACATAATCTTTACTTCAGGTTCTTCAGGCGACCCTAAAGGAGTAATTATTACCAGGGGCTCATTCATAAACTTTGTTAATTGGGTGGAAGTCTTTTTTAGCAATATCACCTCACAAGACAGACTTCTAAATGTTGCTGAATTCACTTTTGATATGTCCTTTTTAGACATTGCATTATTAATAACTAGAAAACCGACAATATTTGTATCAAATTTCAAAGGCAATATATTTAAGCTCGCAGCTGAGATTGAAAATAATAAAATTTCAACAATAGCAACAGTGCCTAATAACTTGTCTTTCCTTGCATCAGAAGATATTTATGATAGAGCTGATTTTTCTTCAGTGAGAAATTTATTATTGGGTGGGGCGAGATTTTCAGAGGGGCTATACCATCTTCTTAGTAAAAACTTTAGAGGGACAAACATTTATAATCTATATGGTCCAACTGAGGCAACAGTATATTGCACAGCAAAACAGATTAACTTCGATTCGTCAGAAATTATCAATGGTGTTGTAACTGTAGGCCAAAATATTTTAAACTGCGCAACTTTTATCTTTGATGATTTAAATAATACCTGCAAGCCCTATCAAAAAGGAGAAGTATTTATTTCAGGTCACCAAATTATGAAAGGGTACATAAATAACCCGAAGAAGAATAGTGAGTCATTGCAAAAAATAAATAATGTAACTTACTATAAAACCGGCGATATTGGGTTTAAAGATACTAATGATAATCTTTTCATTACTGGACGGATGGATGATACGATAAAAGCTGCTGGATATAGAGTAAACTTGTCTGACATTGACTCTTATATTTCGTCAATATCTGGAGTAATCGAAGTTGCATCAATTGCTATTGAGGATCAAGATGAAGAGAATAGGGTAATTTGCTTTATTCGTGGGCATGACAAAGGAAAAATTTTGAATAAAATTGACTCAACACTTCCCAAGCATATAAGTCCAAAAAAGGTGATTTTTATAGAGTATTTCCCTCTGACCAAATCTGGAAAAATAGCGAAAAAAATACTTAAGGAAAATTTTTCTAATGGCGAATACGAATAAAGAAAAAGTAGCTGTTTTAATTCCTTGTTTTAATGAAGAGTTAACAATCGGCAAAGTCATAAAAGATTTTAAATCAGTTTTGAAGGATGCTGAAATATATGTATTTGATAATAACTCTACTGATAAATCAAAACATATTGCAAAAAAATCTGGAGCTATAATTTTTGATGAATTTTCGCAAGGAAAAGGAAATGTAATCAGATCAATGTTCAGACTAATTGAAGCGGATATATTTATTATGATTGATGCAGATAACACTTATCCTGCAGATCAGGTTAAAAGTCTTATGCAACCCATTATTGATAAAAAAGCTGATATGGTTGTTGGAGATAGACTATCGAGCGGGAAATACGCATCAGAAAATACTCGACTATTTCATAATTTTGGGAACAATCTTGTTCGCTTGTTGATTAATACGCTATTTAAATCAAGCCTTAAAGATATCATGAGTGGATATAGAGTTTTTTCTAGAAATTTTGTCAAAAACATTCCTATCTCAAGCCAGGGTTTTGAGGTTGAGACGGAAATGACTCTTCATGCTTTAGATAAGAAGTTTAGAATCACAGAGATTCCTATAAATTATCGCGATAGACCTTTAGGAAGTTATTCAAAACTTAATACTGTTTCTGATGGACTAAAAGTTCTGAAAACAATTTTTGTTGTGTTTAAAGATTTCCGACCATTGTTATTTTTTTCAATCATTTCATTAATCTTTTTTTTCTCAAGTTTCTTCATTGGACTCCCGGTAATCAATGAATTTATTGAGACAGGTTTAATTTTAAAAATACCCTCTGCTATATTAGCTACAGGACTTATGCTTGTATCTGTTCTTTCTTTGTTTTCAGGTTTCATTCTTGACTCAATCGCCAAACAAAGAAGGGATACTAGTGAAATTCTATTAAAGCGGCAATGTTAGATCTTATAAGTCGAATTAGGGTAAGTTTTATATTTTTAACTGCTTTTGTTACTTACCAGTTCTTTAATTTTTTTTACTTTCCTGACAACATCATTTTCGGAGATGAGGGAAGATTTATTGAAGAGGCTATTAATCTTTATCAATCAGGGGAATTTGTAACATTTGGCTCCTCTAGAGCTTGGGAAATGCCCCTTACAGCAATAATTTACTCGTTAATTTTAACTTTTGTGGGAAATGAAGATTATTTAATACATGCGGTCCGATTTTTCCAGTCACTGCTCTTATTAATTCAAGGTCTATTAATTAAGAAAATAAGCCTTGAAATTTTCAATAATGAGCTATCATCAAAGTTAGCATTATTAATATTTCTTTTTTATCCCTTTTTTATTTTTTATCAGGGGCTACTGTTAAGTGAAAATCTTTTTATAACTTTTTTACTTTTGTCCTTTTATTTTTTGTATAAATGGGGAAAACATGAGCAATTTTTAAATAAGAACTTTTTTATAACTTTGATATGTTTTTCATTAGCTATATATACAAAAGCTACAATTTCATTCTTGCCAATCATTCTTATGGCGGTTTATTCATTATTTCGAAGCAGAAATTTTATTAAATCAGCACAAGTTCTTATCTCAAGTTTTGTTTTCTTATCAATTTTAATGAGTCCTTGGTGGATAAGAAATTATTTAATTTTTGACAGTTTTGTTCCATTTACTACAACCAGTGGCAAGAATATGTATTTAGGAAATAATCTCAAGAATAAGACTGGTGGAAACGACCAACGCATAGACTGGGATATTAAATTTTCTGAAAGCGTAAGCCAGCTTACAGAACTAGAACGTCAATCTAAATACAAAAATGAGGCTATAAAGTTTATGATAACAGAGCCACAGAGGGCAATTGAACTTGCTTTTCTTAAATTAAAGAGATTTTATAGTTTTACTCCTAATGCCCCTGAGTATGGTAAAGGAATATATTTTTGGGCATCACTCTTAACTTATTCACCTATTTTTATTTTATCCATAGGCTCAATTCTCTTTTATAGATTTAAATTATCTGAACTAGTTCCAGTATATGGTCTTATTTTGTATTTCACCTTTATTCATATGATCTTTATCGCATCTTTAAGATATAGACTACCTCTAGAACCTTTTTTTATAGTTTTGGCGGCACAGTCAATGATTCTTTTGAAGAGTAGATTTACAAATTAGATGAAAAGCGAAATATTAAAATTTGTATTAATTGGTATTGGTGCTGTTACTTTGGATTTCTTGTCTTATATTATTTATTTAAATATAGTCACCATATCAATTGCTAAAGGAGCTTCATTCATTACTGGTTCTATTCTGAGTTATTTTGGCAATAAGTTTTGGACTTTTAATCAGCAATCTAAATCATACCGAGAGGTTCTGAGGTTTTATCTTTTATACTTTTCGTCGCTTGTAGTAAACGTTTCTACTAACAGTTTTTTACTTGAATTAGTTAGTAACTATATTTTACCTTTTGTTATTGCAACGTTCTTATCAGTCTCTATTAATTTCTTAGGAATGAAGTTTTGGGTATATAAACAATGAAAGAAATTCCAAACACAATCTTAGATGAATTTGTAAATTTATCCAGAAGAATAGGTGAGCGATTAGATTTAGTTCAAGCAGCTGGAGGAAACACCTCTGTTAAACACAAAAATTTATTAGCTGTGAAAGCCAGTGGAGTTCAATTATCAGATATGTCTTCTAACTATGGCTATTCTATTGTTGACAACAATAAAGTTCTGGAAATGTTAAAGTCTCGCGATTTTAGAAATCTTAGTTTTAATTCTAGAGAATTAATCATAGAAAAAAAAATGGAGGCTGCAACTGTTAATAAAATTAGAGCATCTATAGAAACTTTCTTACATTCTCTGTTCTATAAGTTCACGGTGCACACTCACCCAATTGTTATCATGTCAGTCTTATGCTCAAAAAATTCTGAAGAATTCTGTAAAGAAAATTTTAAAGATTCAATCTATGTAAACTACTTCACACCAGGCTATGATTTAGCTCAAGGGCTAGTAGTTCAATATGAAAACTTTATCAAAAAGCATGAAAAAATACCCAAAATTGTCTTTCTCGAAAATCATGGTTTAATTGTTAGTGCAGATACATCAGATGAGGTGTTAGAAGTCCAAGATAGTGTTCTTGGTATATTTGAGAGTTCATTAAATTTTGACTTATCCAAATACAAATATACTAATGATATTTCGGCCCTTTACAACAAGGTTTTTAACCGAGAAATCATTACTATGTTAAGTGAAGATACTCATATTAACAATTATTTGCTCCAGGACGATTTTCGTTCAGAGCCGTTATTCCCAGATTACCAAGTATATTGTGGATACAGGATTTTAGAACTTCAAACGTTAAATGAACAGGAGTTTATTAAATATTTTAAAAAATTCGAGGACTATCCCAAAATTCTAATTTATAAAAAATATGTTTTTATTTGTGGACTTAATTATAAGAAATGCAAAGAATCAGAAGACGTATTAAAAGCTTACATTTTATGTCAACACAGTTCTTTAGAGAAGCAATATATCTCCGAGTCATCTTTAAGTCTTCTTTCAAATATGAACTCAGAAAAATATAGAAAAAACTTGAAATAAAAATGAAAATAGTTATTCCCATGTCTGGAATTGGTAAGAGATTTATAGATGCTGGCTATAAAAATCCTAAACCATTGATCTTAGTAGATGGCTTGCCCATCATTTCATATGTTGTAAATATGTTTGATAAAGATGATGAATTTATTTTCATTTGTAATGAGAATCATCTTAACGATAAAAGTCTCAACCTCGAAGGAAATTTAAAAAAAATATGTAAGAAGTTCCATATCGTTCCAATATCTGAACATAAGCTTGGACCAGTTTATGCTGTTTTGAAAGCAGAATCTCTTTTATCTGAAGATGAGCCAGTAATAGTTAATTATTGTGACTTTACATGCGACTGGGATTACCTTAATTTCAAAAACTTCATAAAGGAGCAAGGACCAGATGGAGTTATTCCAGCATATAGGGGGTTCCATCCTCATACTATTTGGAGTAACTATTACGCATACTTGGACATTAATAAATCGAACCAGGTAATAGACATCCAAGAAAAAAAACCATTTACTGA
>Ga0181580_10005038_pt1 | contig 10704 bp, 10 predicted proteins | sample 071ome_23_FD_132413 | JGI IMG/M metagenome (GOLD analysis project Ga0181580, IMG submission 132413) | Coastal salt marsh microbial communities from the Groves Creek Marsh, Skidaway Island, Georgia - 071403BT metaG (megahit assembly) | ecosystem: Environmental > Aquatic > Marine > Intertidal...
CGGTGATTTGCTCAAGCCGGTGCTGGCTGCGCCGCTGCACCGTGGCTTGCCGAAAGTCCAACCATTCCTCTAACAACGCACGCAGCGATTTTTGTGCCGGTCGACCGTCGCGCCCCACGGCGGGTAGGTTGACGCTGACCGAGGTTTCTAAACTGGTGTGCGCCAGCAGCGCGGTAATGAACTCGTCGACCGAAATATTTTTGCTGCGCGGCTCAAACACCAAGCGCACCGCCGCCTCTTTGCCAGATTCGTCGCGAACCCCGTCAAGCAAGGCCAGCGTGGCGGTTTTAAGCTGATTTTGCTCGGCGGTGAGGGCTTTTTTGCCGGCGCGAACCTTGGGGTTGGTGATTTCTTCGATTTCCTCAAGCACCTTTTGCGCGCTGGTGCCAGGCGGCAAGGTGTGCACCACCAGTTGCCATTGGCCGCGCGCCAAATCTTCCACGCTCCACTGCGCGCGCACTTTTAAACTACCGCGCCCGGTGCGGTAGGCTTGCGCAATGTCTTGCGGGGCACTGATGATTTGTCCACCGCCCGGGAAATCAGGGCCCGGCAGGTGCTCGGCCAATTCGTCGTCGCTGAGTTTGGGCTTTTTTAGCAGCGCCACCGCCGCAGCGGCGACCTCGCGCAGGTTGTGGCTGGGAATTTCGGTGGCCATGCCAACGGCAATGCCCGAAGCCCCGTTGAGCAATACAAACGGCAAACGCGCTGGCAGCTGCGCGGGTTCTTCGGTGGAGCCGTCGTAATTGGGCACGAAGTCCACCGTGCCTTCGTCGATTTCATCCAACAGCAAGCGGGTGATGCGCGACAACCTGGCTTCGGTGTAACGCATGGCGGCGGCGCCGTCGCCGTCGCGGCTGCCAAAGTTGCCTTGTCCGTCGATCAGCGGGTAGCGCTGCGAAAAATCTTGCGCCATGCGCACCAAGGCGTCGTAGGCCGCTTGATCGCCGTGCGGGTGAAACCGGCCCAGCACGTCGCCCACCACGCGCGCGCTTTTTACTGGGCGCGCCGCGCCGCCGCTGCCCACCCCAAGCCCCATGCGTTGCATGGCATAAAGCAAACGGCGTTGCACGGGTTTTTGGCCGTCGCAGCCGTCGGGTAAGGCGCGCCCCTTCACCACGCTTAAGGCGTATTCCAAATAGGCGCGTTGCGCGTAAGCGGCCAGCGAGTCGTCTTCGGCCAGGGGGGGCTCAGGTGTTACCAGTGGGGTGTCGGTCATGGTTAGATGTCAATGTCCACGGCGTCGCCGTGCAGTTCAATCAGTTCGCGGCGGGCTGCGGCTTCGCCCTTGCCCATCAAGCGGCTCATGGCTTGCGCCGTGCCTGCAAAATCCAGCGTGCCCAGTTGCACCGGCATCAAGCGTCGGGTGTCGGGGTTGAGTGTGGTTTCCCACAACTGCTCGGCGCTCATTTCACCCAGGCCCTTAAAACGGCTGATGGCCCAGGCGTTCTCGCGCACCCCGTCTTTGCGCAGCTTATCGAGCATGGCTTGCAACTCGCCCTCGTCCAGGGCGTATTGCTTGCTGGCGGGCTTTTTGCCGCGCGCCGGGGCATCAAGACGGAACAGCGGCGGCCTTGCCACGTACACGTGGCCGTGGGCAATCAGCGCAGGAAAATGCTTAAAAAACAGGGTGAGCAACAGCACCTGAATGTGGGCGCCGTCAACGTCGGCGTCGGACAAGATGCAAACCTTGCCGTAGCGCAAGCCGCTTAGGTCGGGCTGGTCGTGCGGGGTGTGGGGGTCCACCCCCAGCGCCACAGCGATGTCGTGCACCTCGGTGTTGGCAAACAGGCGGTCGCGGTCAACTTCCCAGGTGTTCAGTACCTTGCCGCGTAGTGGCAAAACTGCTTGAAAGCTTTTGTCGCGCCCCATTTTGGCGCTGCCGCCGGCCGAATCACCTTCTACCAAAAACAACTCGTTTTCAGCCGTGTCGCGGCTTTCGCAGTCGGTGAGCTTACCCGGCAACACCGCCACCCCTGAGCTTTTGCGCTTCTCAACCTTCTGCCCAGCGCGCTGACGCGCTTGGGCGGTGCGAATCACCAACTCAGCCAAACGCTTGCCCCAGTCCACGTGCTGGTTTAACCACAATTCAAGCGCCGGACGCACCATGCCACCGACCAAGCGCACCGCGTCTCGGCTGTTGAGGCGCTCTTTGATTTGGCCCTGAAACTGCGGGTCGAGCACTTTGGCTGAAAGCACGTAACTGGCACGCGCAAATACATCTTCGGGCACCAACCTTACGCCCTTGGGCAGCAAGGCGTGTAAATCAATGAAGCCACGCACCGCTTGAAACAAGCCCTCGCGCAGGCCACTGTCGTGCGTTCCACCGGAGGTGGTGGGAATTAAATTCACGTAGCTTTCGCGCACCAACGCGCCGTCTTCGGTAAAGGCCACGCACCACGCCGCGCCCTCGCCCTCGGCAAAGCTTTCGTGTTGCGCGCCCGCAAAGCCCTGCCCCTCAAACACCGGCAGTAACAGCGCACTGGGCAGCGTTTGCTGCAAATAGTCACTCAGCCCGCCTTGATAAAGCCAGCGCTCGGTGTGCCCGGTTTTTTCTAGGGTCAACGCCACCTCAACCCCAGGCATCAGCACCGCCTTGCTGCGCAGCATGTGCTCCAACTCGGCTTGCGGCAGCACCAGCGAATCAAAGTATTTGCCCTCGGGCCAAACCCGCACGGTGGTGCCGGTTTTGCGCTCGCCGCTGGCCAAGGGGCGCGTGGCCAAAGGTTGGGCGACATCGCCTTGCTCAAAGACCATGCTGGCCACGGTTTTGTCGCGATGGCTTGAAACCTCGAGGCGCTTGGCCAGGGCGTTGGTTACGCTGACGCCCACGCCGTGCAGACCGCCCGAGAAGCTGTAGGCACCGCCTGCGCCCTTGTCAAATTTGCCGCCCGCGTGCAACCGGGTAAAGACCAGCTCAAGCACCGGCGCGCCCTCTTGCGGGTGCACCCCAAAGGGGATGCCACGTCCGTCGTCGGCCACCGAAACCGAGCCGTCGGTGTGGCAGGTTACAGCGATGCGGCGGCCGTGTCCCGCCAGAGCCTCGTCTGCAGCGTTGTCAATGACCTCTTGGATCATGTGCAGCGGGCTGTCGGTGCGGGTGTACATACCAGGGCGCTGCCGAACCGGCTCAAGCCCCTTGAGTACCCGAATCGCACTCTCTTGGTATGCGTTGGGTGTGGTTGCCATGGCGCCGCATTCTAGCCGCTGGGTGAGCAAAGCATGGATATCTATACAGTAATGCCCAATCGGCAGGCTTGGTGGGTTTACGTTACAGTCGCGCCCATGCAACATACCAACGCTCCCCTTACCCTTGCCCGCGTGGTGCTGTGCGGCGCTTTAATTGCCGCCATGTCACTGGGTATCCGCCACGGTTTTGGCTTGTGGCTGCAGCCCATCACCGAGGCCAACAACTGGTCGCGCGAAACCTACTCGTTGGCCATTGCGATTCAAAACATCACCTGGGGGATGGTGGGCATTTTTACCGGTATGTTGGCCGACCGGTTCGGCGCCTACCGCGTGCTGCTTGGCGGCGCCGTTTGTTATGTGCTGGGTCTGATCGGCATGGCCAGTGCGTCGTCGGTGTGGCTGTTTATGCTCACCACCGGTGGCTTGATTGGCGCGGCCCAAGGCGCAACCACGTTTTCTGTGATTTACGGCATCATCGGGCGCAACATCGCGCCAGAAAAACGCTCGTGGGCCATGGGCATGACGGCCTCGGCGGGCTCGTTCGGGCAATTTTTAATGGTGCCGCTGGAGAGCACGTTGATCCTTAACATTGGGCCGGCCAACGCGTTGTACGCGCTGGCCGTGCTGGTGATGGTGATTGTGCCGCTTGGCTACGCCTTGCGTGAACCGCAGTTTGGCTCTGGTAGCCTGCAACGTGACCAAACCATTGCCCAAGCCACGCGCGAGGCCGCGGGTTATCGCAGCTTTCAGTGGCTGACGCTGGGCTACTTTGTGTGCGGCTTTCAGGTGGTGTTTATTGCCATTCACATGCCCAGCTACCTGAAAGACGAGGGACTGCCCCCGGAGGTGGCGGGCTACGCGTTGGCGCTGATTGGACTGTTTAACGTGGTTGGCACCTACGTGGCAGGCTCCTTGGGGCAGCGCTTTCCACGGCGCTACATATTGGCCTCCATCTACGCCTTGCGGGCAGTGGCCATCAGCGCGTTTCTGTTGGCCCCGCTCACCCCTGTCAGTGTGTACGTTTTTTCAGCGGTGATGGGTGCCTTGTGGCTTTCCACTGTGCCGCCAACCAATGCCATCGTGGTGCAGATGTTTGGTGTGCAGCACTTCACCATGCTCAGTGGCATGGTGTTTTTCAGTCACCAATTGGGCAGCTTCCTGGGTGTCTGGCTCGGTGGCCGTTTGTACGATGTGTGGGGCAGCTACGACGGCGTGTGGTTGCTCACCATTGCCTTGGGTGTGGCCTCGGCGTTGGTGAACTTGCTGGTGCGCGAAGAGCCTGTGCAACGCCACCCACCGCATGGTATGGTTGCCACATGAATATGGCGTTTCAGAAGTTCCAGCTGGGTCAATGGCCATGGCGCTGGGCCTTGGCGGGGCTTGCCCTGGCGCTGGTGTTTGCGCTGTACACCCGTGGCGAGTTTTTGTTTGTGCTGGCCAACCAAGCCTGGGCCTGCTTTTAGAGCCGCACGGTAAGCCCCATGCATGGCGAGGGCGCACCCTCGGATTGGATTACGCGCTGGGGCGCACAACTGCCTGCGCCGGGCTGCGCGCTTGATTTGGCCTGCGGCGCGGGACGTCACACCCGATGGTTGTTGGAACGCGGCTACCAAGTCACCGCCATCGACCGCGACCCCAAGGCGCTAGGCCAGTTGCCAGCCGGCGTAACTGGCTTGCAAGCCGATGTGGAGCGCGGGCCGTGGCCCATACCGGGCGCCGCGTTTGAGGTGGTGGTGGTTACCAACTACCTGTGGCGCGCATTGCTGCCCTTGCTGCTGCATACCGTAACCCGCGGCGGGTGGTTGCTTTACGAAACCTTTGCCAAGGGCAAGAGCGTTGGGGTAGGCCCTCGCGCCCCGAATTTTTGTTGGCTCCAGGCGAGCTGATGGGGCTATGTGCCACCTGGCACGTGCGAGGCTACGAAGACACCACCCTGCACGAGCCCACCCGGCGCGTGCAGCGCATCGCCGCGCAACGACCGGGGCGGTAGAATGCGGGGTTTATGACTGGACGCGTCAGCCCGAACGAGGAAGGCAGATGATAAAAGGCAGCATCGTGGCGCTGGCCACCCCCATGCACGAAGACGGCCAAGTGGATTTTGATGCGCTGGACCGCCTGATTGATTGGCACATCACCGAAGGCACGGACTGCCTTTGCGTGGTTGGCACCACCGGCGAGTCACCCACCGTTAAGGTGCAAGAACATCAAGAAATCATAGGTGCCTGCGTGAAGCGGGTGGCGGGTCGCGTTCCCGTGATGGCGGGTTGCGGCGCCAATTCCACCGCCGAAGCCATTGAACTGGCACGCTACGCCAAACAGGTCGGGGCCGACTGCCATTTGCAGGTGGTGCCCTACTACAACAAGCCCACCCAAGAGGGCCTGAGGCGCCATTTCACGGCGATTGCCGAGGCGGTGGAGCTGCCCATGGTGCTGTACAACGTGCCCGGACGCACGGTGGCTGACATGCAACACGACACCGTGATGCAGCTGGCCCAGGTGCCGGGTATTGTGGGCATTAAAGAAGCCACCGGCGACATGATTCGTGCCCAGTGGCTGATCCGCGAGGCGCCCGAAGACTTTGCCATTTACTCCGGCGACGACCCCACCGCCGTGGCCCTTATGCTGCTTGGCGGCCATGGCAACGTAAGCGTCACCGCCAATGTGGCCCCGCGCCTGATGCACGACTTGTGCGCCGCGGCACTGGCCGGCAACGCGCCGCTGGCAAGCAAGCTGCAGCAGCAGCTGCTGCCGTTGCACAAACAATTGTTTGTACAAGCCAACCCGATCCCCGTGAAGTGGGCCATGGCCAAGCTGGGCCTTTGCTCACCTGGCATTCGCCTACCCATGACGCCGCTCGAACCTGAGTACCATCAAGCGCTTGAGCACGCCCTAAAGGGCTGCGGCTTGCTGCGCTGAACCTTTCCCATATCCATGACCCGTCTTTTTGCTACGCGCTTTTTACCCATTGGCCTTGTTGTTGCCGCCTCGCTGGCGGGCTGCTCTGGGCTGCAAGAATCCAAAGTCGATTACCGCAGTGCCGATCGTGGCCAGGCGCTCGACGTCCCGCCCGACCTGTCGCGCCTAAGCAACCAAGGCCGCTACCAGGTGCCGGGCCAAGCGGCCTCGGCGACGCGCTACAACCAACAAGCGCAACAAGACAAAGGCGTGGTACCGAATGCGGTGGGCACCGTGCAGCTGCAACGCGAGGGCCAACGTCGGTGGCTGGTAACCAGCGAACCGCTGGACAACGTGTGGGCCAAAGTGAACCAGTTTTGGCAGGCCAACGGCTTTAACGTGGAGGTTAAGCAAGCCCAGGTGGGTGTAATCGAAACCAACTGGGCCGAAAACCGAGCCAAACTGCCCCAAGACTTTATTCGCGAGTCGCTGGGTAAATTGTTTGAAAACCTTTATTCCACCGGGGAACTCGATAAATTTCGTACCCGCGTGGAACGCAACCCGCAGGGGCAAACCGAAATCCGCATCAGCCATCGCGGCATGATTGAGGTGTACACCAACGAGCGCAGCGACCGCACCGTGTGGCAACCCCGCCCCTCAGACCCCGAACTGGAAAACGAATTTTTGCGTCGGTTAATGATTGCCCTTGGCAGCACCGAGGTCAACGCCTCGCAAGCCGTGGCCAGCGCCCCTGCCCCCAAGGCAACCGCCACGCTAGAGACCGCCAACGGTGCACCGGTGATTCGTGTGGCGGCAGGCTTTGACGACGCCTGGCGTCGCGTGCTGCTGGCGCTGGACCGCACCGGCTTTACGGTGGAAGACCGCGACCGCAGTGCCGGGGTGTTCACGGTGCGTTATGTGCCGGCGTCTTTGCCCGGTCAAAACACCGAACCCGGTTTTTTTGACAAGCTCTTTAAACGCGATCAGCCGCAACTTAGCACCGAGACCCGGCAACTGGTGTTGCGCCGCGCCGGTGAGCAAACCACCGTCTCGGTAACCGATGCCCAAGGCGGCGCCAGCCCAGCGGCTGAGGCGCAAGCGGTATTAACCCTGCTGATGCCCGAGCTGCAGTGAACCACGACACCCTTTGGCCGCTTTAAATTAAACCGGTAAGCCCGGTGCTTAGGGTTCGCAGCTTGGCCAGTGGCAGCGGTGGCAACGCCACCCTGGTGCATGCGGCGTGGCAGCAGCGCGATACCTATGTCTTGATCGACTGTGGACCAGGGGTGCGCGATATCACCGAGCGCTTGGCGCAACTTGAGCTTACCCCCAAGCACCTGAACGCGTTGTTTATTACGCACGAACACGCCGACCACGCGGGCAGCGCGGTGCAATTGGCCAAACGACACGACCTGCCACTGATCACCAGTCAAGGCACGTGGCAGGCCATGGGCGCACCGCCAGACCTGTTACCCCAATGGGCCAGCGATGGCCAAGCCCTGCCAATTGGTGACTTGGTGCTGAAGCCCTTTACCGTGCCGCATGATGCCCGCGAGCCGCTGCAATTGCGCATTGAAGCCCCCAGCGGACACCTGGGGCTGATCACCGACCTTGGCCATGTTTCCTCGCACGTGGTGCGCGCCTTGCAAGGGGTCACGGCGCTGCTGATTGAATGCAATCACTGCCCCAGCCTATTGGCGCAAAGTCGCTACCCGGCCAGCCTCAAGCGGCGTATCGCCAGCGACTGGGGGCATTTATCCAACGAGCAAGCCGCTGAGTTGCTGCAACGGCTGCGCCACCCTGGGCTGGAGCGCGTGGTGGCCGCGCACTTAAGCGAAGAAAACAACCGCCCCGAGCTGGCGCAACATGCGCTCGGGCAAGCGCTGGGCTGGCCAAGCGAGCGCGTTGAAGTGGCCACGCAGCTTGAGGGCACCGGCTGGTTTGAGGTGGCGCCTGATACGCCTATGCCGTTGGGCTAAGCCAGCCCTGCTCAACCCACGCTTTTAGCGCTCGGCGCACATTGGGCGGTGCCCGCCGCACGTCGGCGGCATTCAAGCGGCGTTGATTCGCCAGGCGCATCAACCACGGCGCGTCAGCGGACCCCATGCGGTAGCTCTCGCCGTTGATAAAAAAGTGGCCATCGCTGTACAACACGCGCGTTTTGGCGTGTACCGTCACGGCGCCGCGCACCCAATTGCCAGCCAACGGCTCAAACCAGGTGCGGGGCTTGGGTTCGGTCAGGCTCTCGCCTAACGCCAAAGCCATGCCCTCGGTGTCTTGCATCAAACCACGCAGCGCCTGTTGCGCAAAGCGTTGCAAAGAAGCCGGCAAACGCGCGGGCTCACTGGCAGGCAAGGCACCACGGTCGCGGTACCAGACCTCAGCGCCGCTTGACTCGTCGGCCTGGCGCAACAACAAATCCAACGCCAACGACTGGCTTTGCGGCGCCCTAAAGCCAATCGAATACGTCATGCACGTGTTGTCTAGGGCCACCCCATGATGCGCCCAACCGGGGGGCAGATACAGCATATCCCCGGGCTCAAGCGTCCATTGGTGGGTGGCCTTAAAGCCCACCAGTTGCTTGAGCGGCACCCCGGCTCGCCAACGTGGCGCAGCCGGTGGCGGTGCGATCGACCAACGCCGGGTGCCACGCGCTTGCAATAAAAACACGTCGTACTGATCCAAATGCGGCCCCACACCACCCCCTTGAGTGGCCCACGACACCATCACGTCGTCCAGCCGGGCATCCCCCACAAAACGAAACGCATCCAATACCTGGCGTACGCTAGGCCAGTGGGTATCTACGCCCTGCACCAGCAAGGTGGCGGCTGGGGTTTGCGCCTTGTGTTTCAGCCAGGTACTGGCCCATGGGCCGTGATCCATATGCCACTTGGCGCCTTGTTTTTCTACCCAGCGCGCTTCTACGTCGTCACGCGTGGCCAATGCAAACAGTTGGGCGCGTGTGATCCACGGCCCACCATACGCCTGACGCACGAGCAACGGTTTGCGCTGCCAGTGTTGCCGCATAAACGCCGCTGGCGTCAGCCCACCCAACCACGCGCTGGGCTGTTCGATGGCCGCGTTCAGCGGCGCCGACAAAGGCTGGGCACGCTTAACCAATCGAACACCTCATGAGACAATGCAACACATGCGCATCATAAAGCCCTGTGTGGTGGCTCTTACCTGGCAACTCAGCGACGCCCAGGGCGAGCCACTGGACGAAGCCCAAAGCCCTGTGGAATTTTTTGTTGGTGGCCGCGATTTGCTCGCCAGCATGGAACAAGGCCTGCAAGACGCCGAACCGGGCGCGGTGATTAAGCTGCAGCTTGAACCACCCGATGCGTTTGGCGATTACAACGATCAGCTGGTGTTTTTGGAGCCGCGCGCGGCGTTTGCCCAAACCCCAGAGCCTGGCATGGTGCTGAGCACCCTGCCCGAGGGTTGCAGCAACGAAGCCAAAGCCTGCGGCTTGCTGTTCGTGAGCGATGTCTACCCAGAGCACGTGGTGCTGGAGGGCAACCACCCGTTGGCGGGCATGGCCTTGCGCTTAACCCTTACCGTTCATGCGGTGCGCGAAGCAACCGAAGCCGAGCGCCAAGCCAAGTCCACCGGTCAGGGGTTTCTTACTGTGGCCAGAACCGAGCACTAAGCCGCGCCGGTGGAGCCATAACCACCGGCACCGCGTGTGCTTTGGTCGGCAAACGTCTGCACCCGCTCCCACTGCACCTGCACCACAGGCACCACCACCAGCTGCGCAATGCGTGCCATGGGCTCGATCACAAAAGGCTGCGTGCCGCGATTCCACGCGCTCACCATGAGTTGCCCTTGGTAATCACTGTCGATCAGGCCCACCAAATTTCCGAGCACCAAGCCGTGTTTGTGCCCCAAGCCTGAGCGCGGCAAAATCATGGCCGCCAGGGTTGCGTCGGCCAAGTGCATGGCAAGGCCGGTGGGTATCAGCTCCACCTGACCTGGTGCCAGTGTGATCGGCGCCTCAAGACAGGCACGCAAGTCCAAGCCCGCGCTTCCGGGCGTGGCGTAGGCGGGTAGCTGATCGTGCAGGCGCGGGTCAAGCACCTGCACCTGAACTGAAACAGGCGATTGACCCATGGACGACACCGTTAGTCTTTGCTGCCGTAGTCCTCAACCTTGAGGTTGAGTAACTGCTGCTGCACGTTTTCGTCGCTTAACTGCTTAACCTTGGTGATCCCGCTGGAGACCAGCCCTGGGTTAAAGAGCACCACAGCCACCATGATGATTTGCAAAACGATGAAGGCAATCGAACCCTTATAAATTTGGCCGGTGGTGACCGCTGGAATGCGCTCTTTGGTGACCTCGTCGGTGTAATCGCTGCGTGCCGCCACGCTGCGCAGGTAAAACAGCGCAAAGCCAAATGGCGGCGTTAGGAACGATGTTTGCATGTTCATGGCAAGCAAAATACCGAACCAAATCAGGTCAATACCCATCTTCTCGGCCACAGGCGCCAGCATGGGAATCACGATGAAAGCGATTTCAAAGAAATCAATGAACATGCCAAGAATAAACACCAGCACGTTCACGAAAATCAAGAAGCCCAAGTTGCCTCCCGGCAACTGATCGAACAGGTGTTCAACCCAAATATGC
>Ga0181580_10005039_pt1 | contig 10701 bp, 8 predicted proteins | sample 071ome_23_FD_132413 | JGI IMG/M metagenome (GOLD analysis project Ga0181580, IMG submission 132413) | Coastal salt marsh microbial communities from the Groves Creek Marsh, Skidaway Island, Georgia - 071403BT metaG (megahit assembly) | ecosystem: Environmental > Aquatic > Marine > Intertidal zone...
CGTCGTCGTCGTCGTCGTCGTCATGGCGTACGTCGCGGCGTCGAACTCTGACGCAATCGGCAAAGCCGTCACTTTTAGCCTCGCGAACGAACGAACGAAATGTCTCAGGTGTACTCGCTCGAACCCCCGACCGAGGGCAAGTGCGTGATACACACCACGCACGGGGAGATTGAGATCGAGCTCTTCCCGCGAGAGGCGCCCAAGGCGACGCGCAACTTTGTTCAGCTCTGCCTCGAAAACTACTACGATGGGTGCGAGTTTACCCGGTGCATACCCGAGTTTATGATTCAAACCGGGGACCCCACGAACACGGGTTCCGGGGGTGAATCGACGTACGGAGGGACGTTTAAGGATGAGTTTCACTCGCGGTTAAAGTTTAACGTGCGAGGGCGGGTGGCGATGGCGAACGCTGGGAGGAGGGATAGTAACGGGAGTCAGTTTTTCGTCACGTTGGGAGAGTGCGGTTGGTTGGATCGAAAACACACGATATTCGGGAAAGTCGCCGGGGCGACGATGTATAACGCGATTCAGATTGGGCAAGTTGAGACGCAAGGGGATAGGCCGGTGGATCCGGCGCCGAGGGTGCTGAGAACGGAGGTTTTGGGGAACCCGTTTCCAGACATCGTACCGCGCGCAAAAGCCGCGGAGGAAACGGCCGAGGACGATTTTCGCAAAGTTGAGGCACAAGGGAAGAAGAAGAAGAAGAAACTTAATTTGTTGTCTTTCGGTGAAGAAGCTGCCGAGGAAGAGGCGACGATCGAAGAGGTTGGATTGAAGGGAATGAAGTCTTCTCACGACGTGGGCGGCGACGCCACGTTGGTGGACGCCGACGCGGATGAGACAAAGGAGATGCTCGAACGCACCGCCCGGGAGAAGGCGCTGGCGCGCGAGAAGAAACAACGCGTGAAAGAGCGACTCAAGGATATGGGGGAGGATGTGAGCGATGAAGAGAGGGATGAAGATGGAGGCGGTCGCGGATGGGACGAGGGCGCAAAGGGTGATGCCGCTGCTTTCCAAGATCAAATGCGCCGTAAAATGATTGATAAGCGTCGCGAGTTACGCGACGTTGAGGGCGGTCTCGAAGATATTGAAAAGGATATCCGTTCGCAGGCGGATGCCCTCAACTCTAAGCGCGACAAGCGCGAGATCAAAGAGAAACGTCGAGCAGAAAAGGCGGCTCGCGAAGCGGAGCGCAAAAAGAGAGAGGCAAGTAAATTGAAAAAGCTCGGTCTAGGCAAGCGGGCTGTGAGAGAAGATGACGCCGCGCTCATGACATCGGACCAGATTAAACGAATCGAGGCCAAGGCTCGCAGGAGCCGAGTGGTTGATCGCGAGAAGGATACGCTTGCTCGTCTCGCCGCGTTCAACGCCAAGCAGTCTCAGGCGGCTCCATCGGCGAGCAACGCCGAGAACGCGAAAGACGAAGGACGTGAAGGCGCCGTCGGCGTCTCACGTTTTGTCCCGCAAGGTCTCTACTACATGGATGACGAAGAGGATGACGACAGCGATTGGCGCTCGCACAAACTTGCCTTTGTTCAGGATGCAAAGAGAAACGCCGGCAGTTACGAAGCCAACGTGAACGATTACGAATACCACGATCCGCTGTTGGAAAAGGGCAAGGGTAAGTTTGCCAAGAAGACAGACTGACACTTATTAGCTTGATTGTAATGTACTAGCACACCACCGGTAGCCCACGTAGTGAGACTTCCAAACAAATTTCTGACGCGCGCAAGTGACCTGGCGGTCCTCACAACCGAACACGATGACCTCCTCGCCGGACGACATGATTCGTCCGAGACACGCCGACGAGTTTGATTTGCCTCAAGAATGCGACGTCTGCATCATCGGCACCGGTCTGACGCAGTCCATCCTCGCCGCGGCGTGCGCGAAGAGAGGAAGAAACGTTTTACACTTGGACGCGTCGACATCTTACGGTGGAGCTTTCGGCGCCTTTAAACCGTCGTGCGATCTCGGAAAGCTCTTCGAGACCGATGAGGAGCTCACGGAGAACACTCATCGTCATAAAGCAGTCTTTGGCGCGTGCGTAGACGCGACAACGGGTCGTGTGATCCCGGAAAGATTATCGAGATTACGCTCGGTTGCCGAAGCGACGTCTTTGGCGTCGCCGACGCGCGGGTACTCGATAGACTTAAACGCGCCGCGGTTGGTCCTCGGTGCCGATGCGTTTTGTGAATCCATCGTTCGATCGGGCGCGCACAGGTACTTGGAGTTCAAGGCGGTGGAGCGGACATTTGTGTACATGGATGGTTGCGCTCGCGCCGTGGCGAGTAACCGAAGCGACGTGTTTAAAGACGCGACGCTGTCGGGCGCGGAAAAACGCGCGTTGATGCGCTTTTTGAAACTCGTGCACAGCGCGGCGATGCAAGACGAAGTGGCGAGACGAAGGAGCGGGAAGAATGGCGAGGAGACGAACGTCGCAGTGGGGGCGCCGGGGAGCGAGTGGGGCGGGAATGAAATCGTAGAGGAGGATGGATTGAGAGTGGAGAAAGGAGAACAGATGGATGCGTTTTTAACGAGGCACGGTTTGACTGAAAAGTTGAAAGCTGCCGTAATGTACGCGCTGGCGTTGCAAACGCGCGCCGATTGCGACGCGTTGGAGGCGCTCGAAGCTTTAAAGGTTTACATTTCCTCTGTGGCCAAATACGGACCGCAAACGGGAGCGTGCTTGATTCCGCTCTACGGCGTGGGCGACATTCCGCAGGCTTTTTGTCGGGTCGCCGCTGTGGAGGGCGCGACATTCATTCTGCGCCAAGGGATGAAGGACTTGACACCGAGCGCGGACGCCGTGACGTCGATGACGTCGGTTGGAGGACAAGACGTGCGAGTAAAACACGTCGTCGCGCCGGCTCCTCCAGGAAGAGCAACCAGCACGTTGGCGCACGCAGTTTGCATACTCGACGCCCCGTTGGTTTCTTCATACGATCAAGTTTTCGTCGTCTTCCCGCCGCACAGTCTCAGAGCCGAACAAAAGAGCGTCGTCCGGGCGCTTCAAATCGGTTCGCACACGGGGTGTTGTCCAGATGGAAGATACTTGTTGTACTTGTCCAATCTCGTCGACGACGGATGCGACGAAGACCCATTCGTCAATCTCAACGCCGTGTTGGACATTGTTGCGAAGTGCAGCGACGAGGACGAATCGAAATCGAATATCTTTGGGGCTGACGAGGAGAGGCGACCGACAATCTTGTGGGGGACGACGTACACGCAAGCGTGCTGCAACCAACCAGTTGTCGAGTGCGCAAGTCCAAACGTCATCCTTTGTCCTGCACCGGACGACGCGGCCACGTTCAACGGTATAGTTCGAACCGCGGAAATGGCGTACTCAAAGTTATTCGGAGACGAAGAATTGTTTGAGGAAGAGAGCCAACATTCGCCAGGGGTCGACGACGACGATAATATGGACTTATGAGATCGACAACTACAACCTGATGCCTATGCGCTAGTACATTTAATGAATAGACTAAAAATTTCTCCAATTTATCTCTTCTTCATCTTCGGGTTTTTGCAAATGCGAATGTTGAGCGGCGTGACTTCGACGAGTTCGTCTTGGGCAATGTACTCGACGCAATCATCCAAGCTCATGTCCTTCGCCTCGTTGAGGACGACGGTCGCATCCTTGTTAGAACGAACGTTGGTCGCAGCCTTCTTCTTACAGACGTTCACCTTAAGATCGCCGGAACGCTGGTGGATACCGACGACTTGGCCTTCGTAAACTTCAGTACCCGGCTTGACGATGAGGATACCTCTGTCTTGGGCGCTTTGAACGGCGTAAGACGTGACTTGACCGGTTTCGTGCGCGATGAGAGAACCGTTGTCGCGCATGGCGATTTCACCCGCCCACGGACCGTAAGAGTCAAAGTTGGTGTTCAACACAGCGGTACCACGAGTGGCGGTCAACACGGCGTTGCGGAGGCCGAGTAAACCACGAGTCGGAACCTTGTACTTCATCTTGGTTTGTCCCTTGTCGTCGGTGACGAGGTCGAGCATTTCACCCTTGCGGTTGGAAAGAAGTTCGACGCAAGAGCCAGTGTACTCCTCCGGCACTTCGACGTAAGCTTCTTCGTACGGTTCAACCTTGGCGCCGCTTTCGTCCGTCTTGGTGATGACTTCCGGCGGGCCAATGGTGAACTCATAGCCTTCGCGGCGCATGGTTTCAATCAAAATGGTAATGTGCAAAGCACCGCGACCGCAGAGGATGAAGGAATCAGCCGTGTCACCCGGTTCAACCTTGAGAGCCAAGTTACGCTCGAGTTCTTGGTCGAGACGAGCCTTAATATTACGAGAGGTGACAAACTTGCCCTCTTGGCCGGCGAACGGAGAGGTGTTCACGTTCATGGACATGCGCACAGTCGGCTCTTCGACTTCGATGGTCGGAAGAGGAGAGGCGCCTTCGACCATGATGGTTTCGCCAATCATGACGTCTTCGAGGCCAGCAATGGCGCAAATATCGCCCGCACCGACGGAATCGATGGGAGAGCGCACAAAGTTGTTGTAAATGAACACTTCGTTAATCTTACCGGCGCGAGCATCCTTGCCCGGGACGCCAATCTTGACTTGCTGCGCCTTCTTGATAGTGCCCGCGCGCACGCGACCGAGGGCGATGCGCCCCTTGAACTCGTCGTAATCGAGGTTGGTGACCAACATTTGAAGCGGGGCGTTCACGTCAGCAATCGGAGCCGGGACGTCGTTGCAAATCATGTCAAACAACGGCTCGAGGTTGTCAGCCAATTGGTCCGGTTCCATACCGGCGATACCCTTGAAACCAGAGGCGTACACCACCGGGAATTCGCACTGTTCATCAGTCGCGCCGAGGTTGCAGAACAAATCAAACGTGTTATCCACGACGTAATCTGGTCGAGCACCGTCGCGATCAATCTTGTTGACGACGACGACAACCTTGAGACCAATCTCGAGCGCCTTTTTAAGCACAAAGCGCGTCTGCGGCATCGGGCCTTCGACGGAGTCCACCAAGAGCAACACTCCGTCAACCATGTTCAACACGCGTTCAACCTCACCACCGAAATCAGCGTGACCCGGGGTATCAATGATGTTAATCTTCTTATCCTTGTACGTCACCGCCGTGTTCTTGGACAAAATAGTGATACCGCGTTCCCGTTCGAGGTCGTTCGAGTCCATGATGCGTTCTTCAACCTTTTCGTTGTCGCGAAACACCTTGGATTGCGCCAACATCGAGTCAACGAGCGTCGTCTTCCCGTGATCGACGTGCGCGATGATGGCAATGTTACGAATCTCATCTCTCGCCGTTTCGTTTCCAGTCACAGCCGCTGTCCGTCGCAAAGGAAAGAAAAAGTCAGTCTTCAGTCAAAAAAGCAACCGCGGATAAGGCTGGCCGGCGGCGGACGCATTCCGAATCGACCATAGGGGTCCAACGTCGTCGCGCGCGTCGCCGCGTCGGTGGTCCCGTCGCGCATCGATCAAACTCGGGTCGTTTGTCTTCACCCGCTCCTCTCGCGCGCGTCGATCGAACGCGCGCGCGCGTGGCGACGGTCGAAGAGGGTGACGTACGTTCAGCGACGGCGCTGGTGCGAAGCGTCGCGCGTCGCGCGGCGGCGGGCTTGCGCGGCGCCGCGCCGGTGCGTCCGCGGGCGGCGACGGCCGCGACGGTGGATTGGTGGGTTTGTGCGCGCATTGGGTGGTTCGTGCGGGTGGTTCTGAGACGACGACGACGGGCGCGTGACTCGGAATGACGTCGGTGTGACGTCGATGAGTGCTTTGCTTTATTCCTTTTACGCGCCTGAGCGCGCGGACGCGGGTGCGCGTGGCAATCAATCGCGCGGGCTTGTCGCGTTTGGAACTTCTAAGGGATGGAAATGCGAATACAATGGATTGACGACGGATGACTATCGAGATGAGGTGACGCGACGGAGGTTTTCCGTCGCTGGTTCGCCTTCGATGAGCTTCCAACGAGACGCGGTTTCGGCTGAAGGCGGAGCGGCGCCCGGGAAAAGACGCTCGTGTGGCCGCGGAGCGACACCGAAGGATCGCCAGAGGGCGACGACGGATTCTTCAATCTTTCGAGCGCTCTTGATGGAGATGGATTCGCCTTTGGTGGTGAACGGGGCGACTCTGATGGTAAACATGCCGTGTCGATTGCCGTAGACGACATCTGTTAAATACCTATCCCCGACGAAAATCAGCTTTTTCGCCGAATCACACCCGGGAAAGTGCGCGACGACGTCGTCGACATCTCCCGCGGGTTTCTTCGTCGCGTGACGAATGAATTTGATCCCGAGCGCGCGCTCCATCGCGTCCGCTTCGGCGCCGTCTGGGTCGTATTGCTTCAATCCCGCCGAGTTACTGTACACGGCCACGTTCTCTCGTCCGAACGCCGCTTTACACCGCTCGAGAGACTCTTTCACGTTTTCATGAATCTCCAACGCGTACGGCGTCGTCAGGGTGTTATCCTTATCGAAGACGACGCCGACGAAACCTAAACTCTTCAAGTGCGCCCAATCCACGCTCGACGCGTCCTCGCACGAAACCTGCGGCATGGCGAGCGTTCTATCCGTCACGGATGACTTGAAAAACAGTGCGATTCCCGCCGCGTTCACGCTCTGCATGAGCTTGCCGTACATCGTCGGTCCGTGAGACGACGACGACGACGACGAGCTTCCGCGTTGTTCGTCAACATCTACATCGCTCGAAGCCTTGGTTCGCATCGCGCTTCCTCGTCCTGTTGTAACCTTGCGCACGCCCGTTTTGAACGACGCGTGTCTCACCCTTTGATTCGTCGTCGACGCTCTCGGGTGGTGTTTCAGCCTGTCTGCGCGCGCGATCGCGGCAGCCATCGACGGGGTCTGACGATTGCCAAGTCTGAGAGGTTGAGTTGAACGTCATCGAAACCGACGACGTTGACGCTTTCACTTACGGTAGGGGCTTGAATACGCTGTGATTCGACGATTCGAGACTCGGACATTTTTGAAATGCATGTATAAATACAAAGCGCGCTCGGTGTGAGCGCGCGACGTCCGTCACGTCCGACTGACGCGACGACTACGGCAGAAAATTCACCGCTCCGCTCGCTTGCACGCGACCGAGCCGACGAAGCTCGAGCATGAGATCATCCTGAGACATGTGTTCCAACGCGTGTAAATCGTTCGCATACGTCGACACGTCAAAATTCAACGCCACCGCTCCTTGTTTTTGCGGCGAAGACACCCCACTCGTCGCCAATTGCGACGCGTGCATCTCGCACCACAACATCATCCTATCGTACGCCTTGGCCGCCTCTTCCTCCCTATCGAAGCATCCCAACGACGTCGGTTTCCCGTTTCTTCTAAACTGCGCCTCCCAACGACCGGTGGGAAAAGTCTGATGCACCCCGCGGTACTTGCTCGTGTACTTCCGCCCGCTCGACACGCCCTTGGACCGAGCCACTTTTTGTACGCTCTGTCTAATCTCCCCTCTCCCCGGCGATCCCGCGACGCGCGGTCCCAGACCGACGCCACCGACGCCGAACCCGCCTCCGATCCCGCCCGGTTTCCACGCGCTTCCCGCGGATACCCGCGCGGCGTCGACGAGTTCCTTCTCGTCCCACGTTCGCACGCAAACGAGCGTCGTTTCCGTTTCTTCCGAGTCATCCGCTTCCCCGGCGTCCGTCTCGGTCTCGGTTCTCATCTTCTTCTTCGTCGCGCTCGCGCGACGTTCCCCGATCCTCAGCGCGTTACACCGTCGTCCACCGCCGGCGCGTTTCGCGCCCACCGTCCCCGCGTTCGTCGTTTCCCGCGACCTCCCGCCGCGATCACCGACGCCGGCGTCGGCGTCGGCGTCGGTCACCGGTGGTTCCCCTCGCGGCGCTTCGCGTGCCATCGTCTGATTTAGACGGACGTCCGCGGGGTCTCGCGCGCCCCGCGATCACCGACGCGATCGACGACGCGATCACCGACGCGACCGAATCGATCCCGCCGTCCGTGTCCCGCGTCTCGCACTGTCGTCGCGCCGTCGTCGCGAGATCGCGTTTCGTTTCGTTTCGTTTCGTTTCGTCGTCGCGCGCCGGTTCGATTTCCCATGGACGGAACGACGAGTCATGACTCAATAAAACGTGTATGACCCCCCCCTCCTACTCCTACTCCCGCTCCCGCTTCCGGGTGAGGAGACGCGCGGACGAGACGGACGCGGGAACTGGGAACCGGGACGCGGAAGAGACGGACGCGGACGAGACGGACGAGACGGACGCGGACGAGACGGACGAAGCGCCGGCGCGCCCGCGAGCCGTGAGCCGTGAAACTCCATCGTGATGGGGTACACCGATCGATTTGACGAGTCATGACTCAAGAAATAATAAAAAACCGATGGCACACGCCGATGCTCGAGCATTGGCACGCGCCAAACGTCGGCGCGCGCGCACGGCACACGCGGACGACCGGTTTTTGAGACGAAGGAACTGCGGTGATGACGACGACGACGACGAACGAGGCGATGACGGACGCCGAGGACGCCTCGCGCGTCCCGCGCGTCCCGCGAAAGAGGTGCCGGCGACACGCCCTGGCGCTGACGGCGGTGTTCGGCGTGTCGGCGCTGCACCTCACGCGCGCGATCCACGGCGTCGACGCCGCGACGGACGCGGCGGGATACGCCGGAACGACGGGAACGTACGTCATGCAAACCTACGATGGGAACGGGGATAATAAACTGAACGCGACCGAGTTGGACGAACTGTTTGAGGCGCTTCGGGAACGCATGGAAGGCGGCGACGAAGAGGAGGGTCACGCCGGTCACGGACACGGACACGATGAGGAACACGATGAGGACGTCGTCGTGCTCACGCCGACGGAAGTTTTGGCGAGCGCTGCGAACGCAAACAGTGATGGTGGCTTGGATGCGACCGAGTTTGCGAACGCGTGCCTCGGGATGCTTCGTTGCGCCGCGGACCCAGAGTGCGAGTTTGACACGGTGGACGGTCACGACGAACACGCGGATGAAGAAATCGGCGCCAAGAAACACGTCGGGTATAAAGCCTGGATGGGCGCCGCGATTCTCGCCGAGGGTTTCCTCGGTGGTCTCGCCCCGTCGTTTCTCGCCAAGGTTTTGACGAGTCGAATCGATCAATCTCTCGGTCTCATGAATGCTTTCTCTGGCGGTATTTTCCTCTCCGCCGGGTTGACGCACATTCTTCCGCACGTTCTCGAAGCGAGCGCGAGCGTCAAGTGGTCGCCCTCGGCGTATCCTCTGCCGTACGCCCTCGTCACGCTCGGGTACATGATGATTTTCTTTGTCGAACGCGTGTTGTTTCACACGCACGGACACGCTCTCGAACACGACGACGAACACGGTCACGGTCACAATCACGGACATGGGCACGGAGGTGACGAAACTGCCGGCGCGGACGTCGAAGACGCCAACGAGAAGCACTCGCACTCGCACGGCCGGAACCCGACGAAAGACAAGAAGAAAACCATGTCCAAGGATGATATGGCGCCCTACGTCTTGCTCATCGCCATCAGTCTTCACGCCATTTTGGCTGGAGTTTCCCTCGGCGTGCAGAGCTCAAAGACGAACGTCACCACCGTGGCCGTCGCGATCATGTCCCACAAGGCGCCCGCGGCGTTTTCCATCGGCTTCGCCTTTTACAAGTCGGGCGTGACGGCGTTCAGGAATATTTGCGCCATAATGTTTGCGTTTTCCATGGTGACGCCGATTGGGATCGCCATTGGCGTTGCCATCGGTTCCTCTTCTCCCATCGCCTCGCTCATCCTCGAAGGCTTGGCCGCCGGTTCGTTCATTTACGTCGGCGCGACTGAAATCGCGACGGATGAGTTTGAGACGTCGACGGAAAAGTGTAACGACGTCCACGGTATGAATGCCGGCTCGCAAGTGTCGCACACGCATCGCGTTCACGAAGCGCCAAAGATGTCGGTTCGGATGCAAAAGTTTCTCGCATACACGGCAGGCGTTGGCGTCATTTTGCTCGCCGGTCTTGCCACGCACGACGAACACGACTAATAGACGAGTCACTATAGACGAGCAGTACATTTGTTGAATGAATTCATGAATTGATAACCATCACACACACATCTACATAGAGTTGGTCGTTCCCATTTTGGTTTCTTTACGAGTGCAATTGTCGAGGTGTTTTCATTTTGTCGCTGTCCGGCGAATCGTCGCTCGTCGGCGTCGGCGCTTGGGCGTGGTCATTCACAGCCGCAGCGGCGGCGAAGAGAGCTTGCATCCGCATGGTGGCTCTGCGAGCAATCTGCATGGCGGAAAGCCGTTCTCCGCGCAGGGAAACGCCGCGAACGTCCAATGCAGCATCTATACTCCCCGTCGCCACGGCTTGTCCATCTTCTTCCACCTCTTCACTCGATAGTTCTTCCTCCTCCGATTTATTGCGCTCTTCTTCTTCCTCCGCGTCGCTCGGCTTTTGCGAAGCGGCGTCCATTTTAGTCGGCGGCTTTTTCGACGGTAAATGGCGTTTCAATCGTTCGAGCTCTTTCGCGCACTGATCGAGACGAGTCTGCGCCTCTCGGGCAAAATCCTCGGCGAGTCGATCTGGCGTCACGGGCGTCTCCTCGGATGAGACTCCATACTGTTCAAGTTTCAAATCCTTCCGCAACAACGCAATCGCCGCATGCACTCCGTACAAATCGCGCCGAATCGCTTCGTCTCGATGCGAGAGAATCTGCTTCAAGTAGTCCCAAAACGCATCGTTCCGATGCTTGA
>Ga0181580_10005040_pt1 | contig 10697 bp, 6 predicted proteins | sample 071ome_23_FD_132413 | JGI IMG/M metagenome (GOLD analysis project Ga0181580, IMG submission 132413) | Coastal salt marsh microbial communities from the Groves Creek Marsh, Skidaway Island, Georgia - 071403BT metaG (megahit assembly) | ecosystem: Environmental > Aquatic > Marine > Intertidal zone...
GGATCCTGAGCTCACCAGATTAACCGTGGATCATGCGGGCGAGACCATTAACTGGTTGGCTGCAAATGGATTTGAGGTGATGGCAGGCCATCCGGTCACCGGCATCGGCCACGACCACTTCAACACCCGGCGCTACCAGCAGGGTGTTCGAAGCGGCTTGTCCATTCTCGATGCCCTCATGCCATCACTGGAAGCCTGCATCGCTCAAGGTGAGGTCACGCTGGTTACCAACACGGCGGTCACCGGCCTGATGCAGCGCGCTGACAAAAAAGTGATCGGCGTAACAGCTGTTAGCCAGTCGGGCAGTCACGATATTCTGGGCAACCACATAGTACTGGCGACGGGAGGCTGCGCCGCCAATCCGCGACTTTTCGAAGAGCTCCATGGCGTGCCGCTGTATGCCAAGACCGCTTACCCCACGTCACAGGGAGACGGGCTACTACTGGGCATGTCTGCCGGCGGCGCCGTCGTTGGCGGTGAGAAATACGCGAGCCTACCTGGACTGATTCCGGACGCTTTTCAGTATCCGTGCCAAATGTATGCCTGGGCGCCACTGAATCCCGCCATCCGTCAACCCTGGGAAATTTTAGTGAATGCCTACGGAGAGCGGTTTGTGCGGGAGGATCACCCGAGCGTGCATCAGATAGAACGCAGTATCTACCGGCAACCCGGGCATCGACATTGGGCTGTTTTCGACAGCGCCGCTCTGGAATCTGGCGAGCCAATCATTCCCGATTGGAGTCGGGAACGGCTAGCCGCCGAACACCGCACACACCCGATGTTTTACAGTGCGATGACCTTGAGAGATTTGGCTTTTCGCGCAGGACTCAATGCCGCGACGCTGACCTCCACGGTTCAGGACTACAATCGCCAAATCGATGCCGGCGACGTCGACCACTTTGGCCGCGTCCACAGACCCGGCACTCTGAGAAAACCTCCGTTTTACGCCATCGCCATGCAAGGGTGGACGCTGGTCTCATTTGCCGGGCTCAGCGTGAATCGACACTTACAGGTCCTGGATAACGAGCGACGGGCCGTGGCAGGCCTCTATGCCATTGGCGAGGTGATCGGCGCAGGCGCCACCTCCGGTGCAGCGTATACCAACGGCATGCTGGTGACGCCGGCACTCACCTTCGGTCGACTTCTGGGCGCCTCCCTCGCGCGAGCATAAGTGTTGCCTTGATAGCGATCACACGATCTATACGGGCACGCGCGAACGGACGGTTAATTAGCAAAAGGTGACACGCCAAGGCAGTTGATTGCGCCACTCAGACTGCCTTGTTACGTTCTACGTGAGGTCAAACAAGGAGATCCCATGAAACTCAAAGGTTTTGTTTCGTTCGCAAGCGCCCTGCTACTGGTATCGCCATTCGCGTCAGCGGGCAGTCCGGTTCAGATGTGGAAGTGCAACATTAACGGCGACGTAGCCGAAGAGGCTGTGATGGCCCAAGCGAGCGAGTGGAAAAAAGCAGCGAGCGCCCTGCCTGGCGGCGAGGGGATGAATGTGTGGTCCCTGTATCCGGTGGCTGTTGGTGCAGACGGTGACGGCACCGACGTTATGCTGGTCGTAGGCTGGGAGTCTTTTGGTAGCTACGGTCAGTGGTGGGATGCCTATCCCTCGTCTGATGTCGCGCAAATGGAGCGCGAGACCATGACCTGCCACGGCAGCGCGTTGTGGGAGAGTGAGTCGGGTTGATCCCCTAACTCAATGATGTCAGGGGTCGCCTCCGGGCGGCCCTTTTTCGTTGTGTCGACCCTAATCAGTGCAGACAATATCTGCCTGCCCTTATACGCAAGAGTAGTCAACGATGTCTCAAGTCTGGAGTTGCAATGAGTGGGATCCTCTCGAGGAAGTCATTGTGGGAGATCCTCTGGGCGCTCGCTTCCCTTTTGCCGATCCCAGCACCCGCCTGGCAGAGTATCCGGATCGTGAGCTGGCAGACATCCCTCAGGGCCCATTCCCCGAGCAAATCATTCGCGAAGCGGAAGAGGATATCCAGCGCTTTGTAGAGACCTTGGAGGAGCGCGGCATCCGGGTGCGCAGGCCCGCACCCTGGCCCCATGAGCAGACGATTAAAACCGTGCATTGGGAAACAGAGGGCTACTACACCTACTGCCCCCGGGATGTGCTACTGGTGGTGGGCGACACCATCATTGAGACACCCAATGTGATTCGCGGTCGCTCTCTTGAGACGGGCGCCTATCGCCCTCTGCTCATGGAATATTATGAAAGCGGCGCCAACTGGTTTAGCGCGCCGAAACCGCTTCTTGAGGATGCACTGTTCGATTTCGATCCCGCCGCACCCACCCCACAGAATTTCGAACCCGCTTTTGATGCCGCGAATATTCTGCGGTTCGGTCGTGATTTGCTCTATCTCGTGAGCGCGACCGGTAACGAATTGGGGGGACAATGGCTACAGCGTGTACTGGGTGATCGTTTTCGCGTGCATTTCATGAAAGACGTGTATTTTGGCAGCCACATTGATTCGACTCTCGTCGCGCTGCGCCCTGGCTTGGTACTCGCCAATCCGGAACGCCTGTCTATGGAAACCATCCCCGCATTTCTGAAGGATTGGGAGATCATTTTCAGCCCCCCGATGGAGAATCAGGAACGCCACAGCCGTGACTATTTAAACCAAGCCATTGGTAGCGAATGGATAGACATGAATCTTTTCAGTCTGGGACCGGACGCAGTCGTGGTCGACAGTGACCAACGCGCACTGATCGCACTGCTGGAGTCCAAAAGGCTCGAGGTCATTCCGCTCAAACTGAGGCATTCGCGTATGCTGGGAGGGGGATTCCACTGTGTCACGCTGGATACGCGGCGCCGTGGCACGATGGAATCCTACTTTTCCTGACCTGAGCACTGAGGAACGCTCGGGGGAGCGCCTATGACGCTATTGTGGACGCTACTCATTCCGGCTGCGGTAACGGCCGCCTGGGTGCGCTACCGGTCTGTCGTCGCCGATGAACAAACGGAGCCATCTCCCAGTCTTACCCTGACGCAGCCTCCTCCGCGGGACTCATGGGGCACCCACCGACATCAGCGGGGTGCACGCTGGCTCCACGAAATTTTTGAGCGTTCTGCCGAAAGATTCCCAGAGCTGACAGCGCTGTCGGTGCCCGATACCGGCGAGTCGCTCACCTACGCGCAACTCAACCGCCAATCAGACCAGCTGGCCGAGGCCATAAGTCCATATATAACGGGGCCCGATCAGGTGGTTGCGGTCTGTCTGCCGCAAAATAACGCTACGATCGTCGCGCTGCATTTGGCCATTCTCAAGGCTGGCGGGGTTCAGTGTTTTATCGATAGAGAGTCGCCGGCGGCTTTGATCGAGCGGGTACTGGAGGATGCGCAACCCGTGCTGCTCATTACCGACTCGCAAATTACCGATTCGCAAACAGCAGCGTGGGGGACGCCCACTCTGTCGCCCACCGAGCTGACCTCTGGCGACATACCTGCCAAATCGCGTGCTGTTGCGGCACCGTGGCTTGACGAGCCTGGCGAGCGACTGGCATCTCTCTTCTACACAAGCGGGACCACCGGCTCACCCAAGGGGGTGGAGTGCCCTCACGCGGGCTACATCAATCTTGCTCAGTCCTACGCTACCTTCTACGACTTCGTGCCCGGTAGCGACGCCTGTTCGCTGACTTCGTCTCTGGGATACGACGGCAGCATCTCAGAGATGTACAGCGCCTGGACCGCTGGCTGCGAAGTCGTACTGCTCAGCAAGGCCACGCTACGCTCTGGTCCCGACTTAATCCCGGTGCTTCGCGCGAGCCACGTCACCGCACTGTTTTGTCCACCCGTGCTGTTATCGACTTTGACAGCACAGCCCGAGTCAGACCTTCCCTACCCCATCTGCCGCTACATTGTGGCTGCTGGAGAGGCTTTCCCGGCATCACTGGTGGAGCCCTGGTCGAGGGCCCGACGGCAAATTGTTAATACATATGGTCCCACCGAGGTCAGTACCGACACCAGTCGACAATTGCTGAGACCCAACGAGCCCGTCACGATAGGAAGCCCCTTTCCCGGGGTCAGCTATACCGTGGTCGATGCCGAATCGCTGACGCCACTCCCCCACGGCGAAGAGGGGGAACTTTGCATTGGCGGCGTCCAGTTGGCCCGCGGCTATCGCAACCTCCCGGAGGTCACCGAGGCGCGCTTTATCGATCATCCTCTGCTGGGGCGGCTGTATCGCTCTGGAGACCGATGCCACGTCGACCCCCTGACGCACCGCGTTCATTTTCATGGCCGTATCGACGCGCAGCTAAAGGTTCGCGGTTATCGCGTAGAGGCACAGCCGATTGAGTCGTTGTTGCAGGATCACTTTCCCGCCATCGAAACCGCGGTATTGGACTGTCAAAACGATGAACTGGTGGCCCTGCTCAGGGCGCCCTCACTCCTTCCAACAACCGCATTGCCTGGCAACATTCACAGACTTGACCATGACTTGATTGATGACGCGCAACGACTGATCTCGGAGCGCTACCCTCCTTATAGTGTACCCAGCCGATTTTTTGTCGTGCATGAATTCAAGCTGGTTTCCGCCTCAGGGAAGATAGACCGCCAGGCGTTACCCTCTGTCAACGACGCGATCAATCTCTCGGAGCCGCCGGTATCGTCATCGACGCCGCCTCACGCGGAAACCGATCCCTCTCTGTCGCCAAAGATCCTTGAAATATGCAGGGCCGAGCTGGGTGCGACGCTGGACTGGCACGACGACTTTCTAGACTGGGGCGCACACTCCATCGCGATCGCACGCCTGTCGCAGCGACTTCTGGAAGCGGACTGCTTCATTTCTGTGAGAGACCTGCTGACCGATGCAAGGAGCGCCGCAAAAATTGCCCGTCGCGAAACCTCCGGTTCTGCTGCCATGCCGGTGACCGGCAATGCTACCGAGATCGGCCGTGAGGCGAATAACCCTGCAGTAACCCTCACCCGACAATTCACATTTCGTCAATTCAGCCTGTTTCAGGGCTTTGCGGCATTGCTTCTGAGGGTGCCGCTCCTATTCATGGCAGCGCTCGGCTTGGCCATCGTCGACCCTGAAGAACTGCTCCTTGCAGGCGAAGTACTCGGCTTTCTGCAAGCAACGGTAATTGGCTACTGCATCTATATGTTTGTGCCGTTTACGAATTTGGGTTGGGTACTCTGTATACGCACCATTCAGCGTCATGTTGGGGGGGCGCCCGATATGCGCCCCGGCAAATACCCCAAGTTCTCAAGCCATCACCTGCAGCTCTGGTGGCTAGAGCAACAAACGGACTTTGTCATCAAACCACTCGTGAGCGGGTTGCGGAGCCCCATACTATTTAATTGGGCGCTCAAATCGCTTGGCGGCAGGATCGACCCACGCGCTTACATTGCACAATCCACGGAATGGTACGGACCCGTCTCGCTCATAACGATTGAGTCGAACGCGATCGTTCAAGCGGGCGCGCAATTGAGTACAGCTCGCTGGGAGGGAGAACACTTTTTTCTCGGGGAGGTACATGTCGGTCGAGGGGCGCGCGTCGGGAGTCGGGCAATGCTGTCTGGCGGGGCTTCACTGGGAGACCACTCTTGGCTCACGCCGCTGTCGAGCCTCAGTACCGACTGCGGTCACAACCAACAGGTGAGCGGCGTGCCAGGATCAGTAGTGGGAGCTTATTGCCCTCCCCGCACCCCCCCCGCGCGAGAGGCTTCACAGTCAGTTACGCACCTGATCGAAGTACGCAATATATTGACCCAACTGTCGCTGGAGCTACTGCTGGTGGTGATCCCCGGTGCTTTCATCGCGCTGCTCACCACTTGGTTTCTGGGGTTTGACGCGCTCAGCAAGGTGAATCTGGACTCTCAGACTCTGACCGTTGGTGACATGCTCGTGATGAGCGGATCGGGCATCCTGGGTATTTGGCTTGGGGTGCTGGCGAGTTCGCTGATCCTGTGCACCTTTTTGCGACTCACCCCAACCCCCCCAGGTTGGATCGCTGCCTCCAGCCTTACGGGCACGCTGGCTCGCTTTCGGCAAACCAAAATGAATCAGGTTCAGCAGATGTGGGGCTGGAGTCTGACTGGCCAGTATCTTCGCGCCTGGGCGGGCATCAAGTTTTCTAGGGTGGGCGCGTCAGAATGCGATGCACTGATCAATCTGCTACCCGAGCAACTGAGTGCAGATGCCAACGTCTTCATCGCCCAGGGCTGTTATTGCAATGTGCTCGATGAACACGGCGCCTTTCTGCTCACGCGCCCAATGACCATGCCAGCCGGGTTCTTTGCCAGCAACAACGCGATGATCGAACCAGGTCCGGTTCCCGGCAATATGTTGCTGGGGGTATCGACTCCGCTGGGGCCGCACCTGTACCGACAACAGTACTCGAATCGCCATGATCCTCGGCGTGTCATCAGCGGCAACCCACCGCTTGAGATGGGCGGGATGAACCCGCTGTCGCCGCCCGCGCACCCATCGCCGTCGCTGGGGATTTTTCTGGCGCGCTTTGTACTCAACGACGTGGCATCGGTAGGCATCATACCCGGCGTCACGATTTTCCTGGCCACCTGTCTGCTTGTGACGCTCAACCTATACGGCTTCAGTAATATTGCAGCGGCCTTGCTGGCCAGTGCCATTGTCCCGATCTGTCTCCCTTTATTCGCCCTCGCCATCAAAGTCCTGTTGGTGGGTAATCGATGGGGTCAACAGAACACAGCTGCCTTTTGGTCAGTACGTCACTTCACCTACTTCCTCGCGCAAGACTGCTTCTTCAGGCTGATGGCGGGATTCATGAGCACCGTCTCGGGCACTGCCCTCGCCAACCCTATCCTGCGCCGTTTTGGATGCCGAATCGGACGACGCACCCTTATTGGCCTGCCGCTGCAAATGTCTGACTGGCATGCAGTCGATATTGGTAATGACTGCGTGATTAATGGTCAGATGCAATTACACAGCTTCGAGGATCGAGTCCTCACTGTCTCGCGCACGACGATTGGCGATGGCTCGGTGATCAACCACGGCACCATGCTGATGGGCGGCGCAGAGCTCGCTCCGGGCACATCGGTCCAGCCACAGGCTCTGGTACTGAAATCCATGCGCCTGGAGGCGGGTATTCATGACGGCAGCCCGACACAGTGGGTCAAGTAAATGAGTGATTTTGGATAGTCGGGAAGCGTCTTCGATTAGCAAACCTTGTCATGCGGCGAGGCGCCCATTGAGGGTGTTGATGGACTTCTGTGGCTGTGCGACCGGTTCCCCAAGGCGAGCTTAGCGCCGTTTTTTCATGGGTTCCCAGCGCCAGTAGGTGAGCGATCGCCAGACCCACTCGCAGGGACCACTAACAAAGCGTGCGCACCACCAGTGAGACACTATCAGTTGAGTCAGGTAGATCACCACGGCAAGGCAGGCCACCTGCGCAGGCCCCCAGAGAAAGGCTACACCCATTCCATAGCCATAAAATACGAAGGTGAAAATGAGCGTTTGACCAAGGTAATTCGTCAAACTCATTTTGCCCACGCAAGCAATCCGGGCTTTCAAGCCCGTGCTGACTTCGCTTAACACCCACCAATACACGCTGAAGAACCATGCGCTAGCGAGGCAGACGCTTGCGCTAAGATAAGTCACATCAGCGAGAAGAATCCGCCCGGGCGACGCGTCAGTGCGATCAAACGGTCGGTAACCGATGGTGGCGGCCCAGTAGCGCTCAAGGACCATAAGCAGTAGTCCTGCACACCAACATATTGCAGTGATGCGAGTGAGTTGCGCTGGCGTTAATCGCTGAAGATACCCCCAGCCATCTCGCATGATGGCAACTCCGAACAAAAAGCAGGCCAGTACCAACCACCCGGAATCCGGGTACTGCCAATCTATCCAGAACCACTCCGGTATAAACCCGGCATGTTCGGTCACGACGTCAGCGAAGCTACCGGCTACCAGAAATGATTCCCGCCGCTCCTCCTCGAGCCACTGCGCGGCCTCAATGGCACCCTCAGGAGGCAGCTCATCTCCCCTGTCTCCTCCCAACAGATGTCCAAGTGGAAAAGTGCTGCAAAGCAACAACCCGACTAACAGCATCAGCCGGGGGGGAAGACGATACAGGACGAGCAAGAGCACACCGAGTTGGGCATAGAGCATCAAGATATCCCCTTCAAATAACAGGGCGTGCAGACAACCGAATATCATGAGAATGCTCAGGCGTCTGATGGACTGGGTGATGTGGTATGCGCTCGACTGAGCTTGCAGATAAAAACCCATTCCGAATAACACGCTGAAGAGCATCCAAAACTTGGTCTCAAAAATCAGATGTTTGAGAAGCCAGATCGTTTGATCAGGCTTGGCTTTCCAGGCGGGGATATCGGCACCAAAGCTGAATACGTTGACCATCAGGATGCCGAACAGCGCCACACCCCGGAGCACATCCAAAAATTGGATGCGGTTGTGATCAAAGGGGTGAGTGATCAAAAAAGGACTTCCCACTCCTCATCGACCAGATTCAAATGCTGGCCCAGACCTTTAGCCAGAGCCCGCTCATACAAAGCTGATGCGACGGCAATATCTTCAATCGCCAGGCCAAAGGGATTCCAGAAAATTCTCTCGTCATCCCTCTCGCGTCCGGCAATGTGTCCCGCCACTACTGCGCCGAACTCGCCGTGAATCGTGTCACGCGTCACCAAACCCTCCCGATGCATCCGCGCCAGCACACGGTCAGAGTGAACGCTCTGATGCCAATCGTCGACGACGATTTTATCTGCCGCGGAAACCAGCTCAAAGGTCGGATCCATCAGCGAGACATTCATAAATAACGAGCCACGTTTAAACTCAGCCTCGGTCACGTAGGGCTCGGATTCTGTGGTCGCCACAATGCCGATGTCGGCATCACTCAACGCGCGTTGAAAGCTCGATTCGGCTGTTACGGTAATACCCTGCGCTGCCATATGTGCCACGAAGGCGTTGAGTCGCTCCGCGCTTTGATCATAAGCGCGGTAGGTCGTGATTTGCGGGAACCAAGACGCCAGCGCCCACAGGGTCAACGCGCCGATCCGACCTGCGCCCACCAGACCGATCGACTCCGAGTCCTCTCTGGCTAGATATCGCGCCGCCAATGCCTGCACCATTGCTGTGCGCATGGCGCTAATCAGGGCGCCTTCCATGATCGCCACCGGAAGCCGATGAACCGGGTCATTCAACACGATCACGGCATTCGCCCGTGGGAGCCCGAAGTCAGGATTAACATGCGAGCTCGCGATCCATTTCATGCCTTCCATGTTGAAAGGCTCGCCCACGTGAGCGGATAGTCCGATGATCCTATCGGCCACGTGCGGGCACTCGGGTCTTTTCAGAAAGCTACTGGGGGGCGCAGTAAAAGCCTGTTGCTCGTGCAGCAGGAATACCTGCTCCAACACGCTTCCAACCCATTCCGGGTCGGTCGCGCCCGCAGCCATCACATCCCGCTGACTCAGAAATAATGTACTGCCCAGTGTCACGCCCCCTCGCCAGGGCTGAGTGCCGGCACGTCGATACCCATCTCGTCAAGCCATTGCATATCAAACTGGGTTTGAGTGTAGCGGCTACCGTGGTCGGGGATGAGCGATAGCAGGCCCGCACCCTCGCCATACCGTGGGGCAACGTGCTCTCGCATAACATGACATGCCGCTCCCCCTGACCCCCCCATAAGGATGCCCTCGGAGCGCGCAATTTGAGCGGCCGTCGAAATTGCTTCCCCCGCTTCGATATACACAACATGGTCTACAAACTGATCGAAGGAGGCACCGGCATAGTTAGCCGGCTGGATACTGGTTCCCATTCCGTTTAGGAACCGCGGTTTTGGATCCTCACTACCGGGCAAAGCCAGCGAGCCGACCTCATCCACCAGCCAGATTTCCGTTTTTGGCGAGTGCTCCCGTAACCACCGGGCCACCCCCATGGCGCTGCCACCCGTGCCAGCCACCATGATCATGGCATCGAGTTCCCCACCCGTTTGTTCGAGGATTTCCCGCCCTGTGGACATGCGATGTGCCTCGATCGCTGCAGGTGAATCGTACTGGTCAAGATAGATCGCCTCGGGACGCTCGACTTGTAATGTCTGCAGGCGCTCGAGACGGGTCAGGTGATAGCCGCCGGTGTGATCCCGCTCGGCAACTTTTATCAGCTCAGCGCCCAGCAATTCCAAACTGCGTTCTGTAGACGGATTGAGTTTGGGGTCAACCAGACAGACCAGCCGGTAACCCTTCACAGCGCAGATCATGGCCATACCAATACCCAGGTTTCCCGAGGTAGAGATAATGATCTCAGCACCGGGGACTAGTCCGTGCTCACGCTCTGCCCACTCAATCATGCCGAGGGCTGCACGATCCTTCATGCTGCCACCGGGGTTGGTAAACTCCAGCTTCGCCAGCAACGAGGGGCTCACCCCTGCGCCAAAACGATTGAGTTCCACGATGGGCGTATTGCCAATCGCCTCCAGAACAGAGGCACTGAACCCTGCCATATCGGCTCTGATACCTTCTCGCGTAAACCTCGATGTAAGCCCGCCCAGACAAGATTTGAAAGCGCAAAAGGTGACAGGCTTCCGCGTATGTCCAGCGCCTCAATGCCGGTACCATGGGCGCTTCGAGTTTATGGGCACTTCACCCCGGCCACCACACGGATCACAACGACAATGCAAACCTCCCTTACCTCCACCACCCTAAGAGGTTCATTCGACGCGCTACCCCTGTTTATACC
>Ga0181580_10005045_pt1 | contig 10690 bp, 8 predicted proteins | sample 071ome_23_FD_132413 | JGI IMG/M metagenome (GOLD analysis project Ga0181580, IMG submission 132413) | Coastal salt marsh microbial communities from the Groves Creek Marsh, Skidaway Island, Georgia - 071403BT metaG (megahit assembly) | ecosystem: Environmental > Aquatic > Marine > Intertidal zone...
GATAATTTGTAGATAAATACCTGAAATAAATATTATTTTAATTTTTTTGATAACCAAAAAATTTTTTATCTCTGAATGTAAAAACAAAAAAGCATAAATAAAAAAAATATAATAATAATTTACTGCACTTCCGTAGTGAAAAGAAAAAAAAATTTGTGACGTAGATAAAATTGCACCAATAAATAAAAAAATTTTACTACTATTTAAGGATTTAAGATATTTATAAGGATGTTTTTTTGATATTAAATTTAAAAAAAAACATATTAATCCAAAATAAATTACCAAACCTTTAGAAACGCTATCTAAAAAAACATTTAAAAAATGTTGAACATTAAATGTTAACGCAGATCCACCTTGCCAAAAAATACTTTCAAAAAGTTTATTTGGACCAAAAATTTTTGTTAAAATTAAAAGTAATAAAAATTCAAAAAATAAAATAAAAAAAAGTTTAAAATTTCTTCTCCATAATAAAAATAGTGCAAAACTTGATATTGTAACTATTGAATTTTGTTTAACAGACCATGATAAATAAAGTACAAAAGTTATAATTATTACATTTTTAATATTTTGTTTGTTTATTGTTTTTAAAATTAAATAAATGGCAAATGTTTCAAAAAAAATATAAAAAATATCCGGTTTTCCAGAGATTACCCAATATCCTGTTAGAGGTCCTAAAAATAAATATAATGATAAAAAAAATGATAAATCACTTTTGTTTAATTGATTTAATGATTTGTAATAAACAAAGACACAAAATAAACTTAATATAAAACAAGTTATTCTTACAATAGTTGGTATCCATAAATCATTTAAGTCAAAAATGAATTGAAAGAGATTAACGCTTAAAGCATTTAAAGTGTAAAATAACCAATTATAGTGAAATAAAGAAAAAATGTTTGAATTCTCTATATCAATACCAAATTTTAAAAAATGATCGTAGTTAAAATTTCCATTTTTAAAAAACCAGATACCAATAAAACTAGTGTCCTCAGCACCACCTGTCTGAACATGTAGAGGCTCTAGAAAAGAAATACTATTTATGAAGCGAGTAGATAATAAACATAAGCAAAAAATACTAAGAATTTTAAAGGCTATACCGAGTTGTTTGTCTAGAGAATTCATTATATTTGTAGTACGCAACTAATAATATATGAGGTCAAAAAAAACAATTTTAGTAACTGGAGGATGTGGCTTTATCGGTACAAACTTAATAGATTATCTATTAAATAAGAAGTTTAAAGTAGTTAATCTCGATAAATTATCTAATACCTCAAATGTAAAGCACCAACTAAATAAAAAAGTCATTTTTATTAAAAACGATTTATCAGATGAAAAAAAATTATTTTCAATTTTGAAAAAATTTAAACCAGATGGCGTAATTCATTTGGCAGCCGAGACTCATGTTGACAGATCAATAGATGATAGCGGAGATTTTATAAAATCAAATATTATTGGAACATACAATTTATTAAAATCTTCTCAAAAATATATTAAAATTTTTAAAGCAAAATTTAAATTTATCATAATGGGTACAGATGAAATTTTTGGAGATTTGCCTTTAAAATCAAAAAAGGGATTTGGTGAGACAGCTACTATTAAACCTAACAATCCATATTCAGCATCTAAAGCATCAGCAGCCCATTTGGCTAGAGCATGGTATAAAACCTACAATTTGCCAATTATACAAATAAATTGTTCTAATAATTTTGGTCCGTTTCAGTATTTTGAAAAATTATTACCTACAATAATTTTTAAAATTCTTAATAATAAATCTGTTGGCATTTATGGAAATGGCAAAAACGAAAGAGACTGGATTTATGTAGGTGATCACGTTAGAGCCATATATAAAATTCTTTTAAAAGGTAAAATAGGTGAGACTTATAATGTTGGTGGAGAAAAATCATTTTCAAATTTAAGCTTTGTTAATTTAGTATATGTAGCCTTAGAGGATATTTTGGGAAAAAAAATAAAAAAACAAATTTCTTTGATTAAAGATAGACCAGGGCACGATAAAAAATATTTGATTAATGCCAGCAAAGCAAAGAGATTGGGGTGGAAAAAAAAACATGAAATATTTTTTGCCTTAAAAAAAACTATTAAGTGGTATCTTAAAAAAGAAAATTTAAATTATTTTAAAATTAAAAAATATAAATTTTCTAGATTGGGTTTGAAATAATTATGAAAGGAATTATTTTAGCAGGCGGATTAGGAACAAGATTGATGCCTTTAACCAAGGCCAAAAACAAGCACACTTTTTTAATTTATGATAAGCCAATGATTTTTTATCCATTATCGATCTTAATGTTAATGAACATAAAAAATATTTTAATTATATCAGATAAAAAAACCACAAGTGATTTTAAAAATTTACTAGGCAATGGAAAAGATTTTGGAATTAAGATTAGTTATGAAATTCAAAATAAGCCCAAAGGAATTGTTGATGCATTTAGGATTGGTAAAAATTTTATCAAAGCATCAAAGAGAAATGTTTTAATTTTGGGTGATAACTTTTTTTATGGTTCAGAATTACAAACTGTTTTCTCAAATATTTTGAATAAAAATCAAGGATGTTCAATTTTTTTGTGTCCAGTAAAAAATCCATATGCATTTGGAAATGTTGTTTTTGATAAGCAAAAAAAAATTAAAGATATTCAAGAGAAAATGAAAATTAATAATAACAATTTAGCAATAACAGGCCTATATTTTTTTGATGAAAAAGTGATAGATTATGCAAAAAAAATTTCTTATTCTCGAAGAGGTGAGCTAGAGATCACAGATTTACTTAAATTATATTTAAAAAAGGACAATTTGGACTACAAAATTCTAAGCAGAGGATACTTGTGGTACGATATGGGCACAATTGAAAGTATTAACGAAGTTAATAATATCGTGGAAAATATTCAAAATAGACAAGGAACAGCTATTGGCAATATTCACGAAATTGCATATTTAAAAAAATTTATATCAAGATCAAAGCTTAAATTATTACTTAAAAAATATAACTCATATTACTATAATTATTTAAAAGATAAATATTTATAAAATGGAAAAAATTTTATTTAATATTCCATATCAATCCAATAGCTTTAAAAATATAAACTTAAATTACTTAAAAACTTTTGCTGGAAATGGTTACTGGACTAAAAAAGTTCAAAAAAAATTAGAAAGTAAATTTTCTTTTCAAAAAGTCTTATTAACTGATAGCTGTACTTCAGCTTTAGAAATAGCTGCGTTGTCATTAAAATTGAATAAAAGTGATGAAGTAATTATTCCATCTTACTCATATCCTACAACAGCATCAGCTTTTTTAAGATGTGGGTATAAATTAAGATTTGTAGATTGCTGCAAAAATGAGCCAAGAATTAACAAGGATCATTTTAAAAAATTATTAAATAAAAGGACTAAAGCAGTTATTTTGGTTCATCATGCAGGTCAACCAGATGACTTAAATTTTTTTTTAAAACTGCAAAAAAAATATAAGTTCAAGATTATTGAGGACGCGGCTCAATGTATAGATTTAAAAATAGGAAAAAAGTATTTAGGATCATTTGGTGATTTTGGATGTATCTCTTTTCACGAGTCTAAAAATATTCATTGCGGTCTTGGAGGTGCGTTAATTATAAATAATAAAAATTTTAATAATATCAGTCATTATATTTGGGAAAGAGGAACAAATAGAAAAGATTTTGATAAAAACAGAGTATCTAAATATACATGGATTGAAGTAGGTTCAAATTTTTATCCAAGTGAATTTCAGGCTATGTATCTTGATGATCAAATTAAAAAACTTAAAGAAGTAAAAAAAAAAAGAAAATTTTTTTATGATCTTTATGAAAAAAATTTAAAAAAATTAATTTTAAAAAAGAAAATAATTGGAATGAATTTAAAACTAAAATCGAATTATCATATGAAATATATTTTGTTAAAAAATATTAATGAAAGGGAAAATTTAAAAAAATTTTTGGAAAAGAAAGGTATAAATTGTGTATCACATTATGAACCTTTGCACTCATCTAAAGTAGGAAAAAAGTTCAATTTTGATATTTTGGAAAATTCAAAAATATTTTCTGATAGAATATTAAGATTACCCATGCATTTTAAACTAAATAAATATAAAATAAAATTTATATGCAAATCAATTGAAAATTTTTTTAAGATTTAAAACTTTTCTTTGATTGTTGCTACAGGTCTTTTTTTATTTTCTAGAAAATCATATGAATATGAATTCTCAACATTCCAATGTACAATTATTTAAAAGACAGAGATATTGAATATATTTAAGATATATAAAAAAAAATTTTTAAAATGATTTATTTTTTTTAAAAGTCTCCCTCACAATTCTATAACTGTTAGCCATTAATAAAAAACCAAAACCAACAGATGGAATTGATTGAAAAATAGATGAATCTACAATATGTACATTTTGAAAACCATACGGTCTTCCATTATAATCAGTTTTAAATTTATTTTTTTTTTTGGACATTGGAAAGGAACAGCCAAGATAATAATTATCCTTTAAACTTGGAACTTGTATTAAATTTTTTAACAGATAAAAGTTAATTTTTCTAAATTGCTTATTTAATATTTTTAAGATTGCATTTATTCTTTTTTTATAATCAAAACTTTTTTGAATAAATTTCACATCAGACTTCTTATCAAAATAAATAAAATAGTAGAAATTTTTTTCGAAACCACATTGTAATTGAATAAAAAAAAATTTTTTTAATATAAAATTTATTATTTTTTTATAAAAATTACCAAATTTATAATACTTGAAAAAATTAAGAATAATTTCATTAATTTCAGAAAAATGTCCATAAATTATTTTTGATTTACTTTTAAGAAGAAATGAGTTTGAAGGTAAAGTATTTTGTTTCAATTCAATTCCTGATTTATTATTAAAGAAGCCCGGAACAATAAATGATGGTGCAAAATTTAATTTTATTCCTTTATTTTTAATATTTAAAGAATTTGCTAAAACTTTTGTAGATTTAAATGCACCAATAGCGATGAATACTTTATCATATGTTAAAATTTTTATTTTTTTATTATGAAATACACTTAAAAAAACTTTATTTTTTTCTTCATAAAAATTATTTAATTCAAAATTGTTAAAAAATTTAATTTTTTTGAATTTTTCAAATTTTTCTATTTCAAATTTAGAGTTAAAAATACTGTTATATACACAGCCCGTATAACAGTATCCGCAATATTGACAATTATGGTTATTTTTTTTTTCAAAATTAACAAAGCAACTAGTTTGGCCTGAAAAAAAATTATTATTATTAATTTTATTTAAATTTTCAAAAATATAATTAGAGATGTTTGATGTTTTTCTAATATTATTTTCCTTTTTAAAACTGTAAAAAAATTTTTTAAAATTATTTTTTCCCTCAAAGTAAGGCACACTATCAATTATTTTTTTATAATCTTCTCTTGTTGGGGTGGCCCTTTTGTCCCATTTGTTTAAAAAAATACTATTTAGTGGAAATGCACTTGCAGACCATACATTTGAAAAACCTCCTTTTGCATTTGAATATACAATATTATTTTCTAAGTTTAATTTATCTTTAAAGTAATCTTTATAAACATAATCATCATTCAAAAAAAATTTTCTAAATTTATTTTTTTTGTTTGATGATAAATTTTCCATAATTTTATGATCATTCTTGCTCCAATTATCAATTTTCTTTTTCCCTAGTTTTTTTAATAGTTTTTTTGTATTTTTTTTTTCTTCTTCACCAATATCATAAACATCTGGCAAGAAACCTTTGTCCAGTAATCCCTTTATACATCCATAACTTGATAAACCAGTACCAAAAACGGCAATTTTCATAATTTTTTTTCCAAAACTTCCAAAAGTTTTTTTATTTGAGAATTTGAAAAATAAGAATGACATGGAATAAAAATTCCATCCTCATAAATACTCTTGCTTTTTCTTAATTTATGGTATTTGGAATAGTTTGCTTCTTTTGGCAAAAATTTAAGACTAGTGGATGTGCAATCTACACCATATTTCATTAAATACTTTTCGAAAGCAAATGGATTATTTCGATAAATTAAAAACTGCCAATATACATTTTTTGACTTATTCAAATATGCGCCGGCATGTTGTATTTTTTTTTTTAAAAAAATCTTATGTAATTTTTTTGCTAGATATATTCTTTTTTTATCATCATTATTGAGATTTTTTAATTTCTTTAGTCCTACCTCTGCTTGTAGTGATGTATATTTTATCAACCATTTCCTTGGTATTTGATTAAATGTATTCGAAATTCTATCTCCAAGCATTTTGCTTTTATCAGTTTTCTTAAATTTTGTAATTTTTAAAATATAAAAAGTAAAAAAATTAAATATTACTGAACAAGTGGCAATATTTCTTACTATATTAATTATAATTTTTTTTAAAATCTCAAAATTATTAATTCCTTTAATTAATTTTTTTTGCTGTATATTGACTAAATTTACAATTTTTGAGTTTTTAGAGATTAAAAAAGCCCCACCAAAAGTGTCAAGTGTTTTTATAGATGACATACTATAGATACCAACATCACCAAAAGTTCCTATTTTTTTTTTGTTAAATGATGCATTAAAACTATGTGAAAAATCTTCAATTATAAAAATTTTATTTTTTTTTAATATTTCTATAATTTTATTCATATCGGGAACAATCCCAAATAAATGAGTGATTAAAATAACTTTAGTTTGGTCATTAATTTTTTTTTTTAAATCATTTAAATTAATATTGAGAGTATCTTTTTCAATATCTACAAAAATAGGACGTAAACCTAAAAATTTTACAATATCTAACATTGGCTTTATTGTTATTGGCGTCATTAAAATTTTACTTTTTTTTGGTAATTTTAAAGATAATAATGTTATATAAAATGCTGTCCTTGCTAATGGAAAAAATAGACAGTGCTTAGTTTTAAAGTTTTTGATTAATTTTTTCTTAAATAAAGTAATTTTTTTTTCATCATTTTTACAAAAAATAAATTTTACTAAATAAAATAATTGATCAGTTAAAGTTTGATATATTTTTCCTCTTGGAATTTTAATATTTTTCATTTAGCTTTTATTTAATAAAGAATATATTTTAAACAAATTAAAAAAATTTATTTTTTTTAAAATTTTAAAATTTTGATATATCAATTTTTCTTCATGCTCAGGTATAAGTACAGTATCGTCATGAGCATTTTTGTGTCCAAGAATTTTTGCAAAAAGTCTATTCAAAAAACTCTGTTTACTAAAACAAATTATTATTTTATCAATTTTTTTTTTTTTCAAAATGTAAAAAATATTTTCAATATCTTCCTTAGAAATATACATTAATACTTGGCAGAAAATTATTTTATTAAAATTTATATTTTTCCAATCACTAACCTCGGATAAAGATTTCACTTTATCGTAATTTATTATGTTTGCCTCAGGATATTTTTTTTTAATTTTTTTTTTCAATAAACCAATTCCACATCCAAAGTCTAGCACTACATCGTTTTTTTTATATTCTAAAAAATTAATTATAATTTTATAAATTAAATTAAAATATATGAATGAAATATAATTTGGTTTAGTTGTAAAAATCATTTAAAATTTATAAAATAAAACTATATTATTATATGATTTCTGTTGTATCGCCAGTTTATAATTCTAGTAAATGTATTGAACCACTACTAAAAACAATTATAAAAAATTTAAAAAAAATTACAAATAAATACGAAATTATATTAATTGATGATGCTAGCATTGATGATAGCTGGAATAAAATAAATTATTTTAAAAAAAATTATAAAGCATTAAAAGGTATAAGATTACTCTACAATCATGGTCAGCACTATGCGATTTATGCAGGTATAAAAAATTCTAAGTACAATACTGTTATTGTTATGGATTGTGATTTACAAGATAACCCAAAAAATTTTGAAAAATTACATAAAATTTTTACAATTAAAAATAAACCTACTATTGCTGTAAATTCATATAAAAAATTTCCGATAAGAGAAAAAATTACATCTTTTATATTTTGGAATTTTTTGAGAGCAATTTCATTAAGAAAATTTTCCTATCAAATTGGCAACTTTATGATCTTCGGATCAAATGAAAAAAGGGAATATTTAAAGATAAAAAATGTAGGTTTTTTGTATGGTGATCTTTTATCTTGTAACATAAATTTTGAATATTTAAATATTAATAGAGAAAAATCTATTCGAAAATATTCTACATATAATTTTAAAAAATTATTTCTTTTTGGATCCAAATTGATTTTAAATTATAATATAATCACTTATTTATTGCGTAAATTATTTTTTACAAATAAGAAAATATATATCAAAATTGATAAAATAATTTAATGAAAATTAATGATAATAAAAAATTTTGGAGCAAAAGAGTTAATTTAAATTATAAAAATATTTGTAATAACAATCATTTATTAGATAAATTTGAATCACAAAATATAAATAAACTTATAAAAAAATCAAAAATATTTGAAATTGGTTGTGGTGCTGGTTCTTTAATTCCATACATCAATAAAAAAATTATAAACTATACAGGAATTGATCAAGTTACTGAAATGATAGATATTTGTAAGAAAAAATTTAATGATAAAAAATATAATTTTTTTAATGAAAATATTTTAAGTTTTGATTTTAGTCGTCAAAAAAAACTATACAGGTACATTATTTCAAAAAGAGTTTTACAAAACCTACCTAATGAAAAGGCACAATTTAAAACTATAGATAATTTAGGTAAAATGTTAACTGCCAATGGTAGAATTATAATTTGCGAGTCATGTAAAATTGCTTTGAAAAATATAAATTATTATAGATGTATATTAAATTTAAAAAAAATTAAGGAACCAGCTTATAATAAATATATAAACACTCGAAATTTAAAAAAAAATAACTTTAACAATGTTAAACTTGAAAAAATAATTCCTTTTACAAATAATTACTATTTTATATCAAGAATTTTAAACGCATTTATTAACAAAAAAACTAAAATTGATGATCCTTTAAATCTTTTAGCATTAAAAATAAATAATAATTTATTTTCTGAAGATTTTTCACAACTAAAAATCTATATTTTTAAAAAAAAATAATTTAATTAATTCTTAATAAACTGTCTGTCTCCATCAAACAAAAATGGGATTTTATGAATTTTGATTAGTTTAAAGGCATTATTTAATAAAAACAAAAGTTAGACTTTTTTACATTGCTATAATTCATGTGTATAAAATTAAATTAATTTTTTTAAAGTTGTGTTGTAATTATTTTTTAGTGAATATATATCTTAAATTGTAAGAATATATATCTTCAATTGTAAAATGAAAGAATACAAAATTGCATCTATTGCTGGAGACGGTATTGGAAAAGAAGTCGTTCCCGAGGGTATTAAAGTATTAAAAGAAGTTGCTAAACAGCATCAATTTAAAATTTCATTTGATGAATTTGATTTTGCTTCTTGTGATTATTATGAGAAGCATGGAAAAATGTTACCAGATGATTGGCAAGAAAAAATTGGAAAGCATGATGCTATTTTCTTTGGAGCTGTAGGGGACCCAAATAAACTTCCAGATCATATATCTTTATGGGGCTCTTTATTAAAATTTAGGAGAGATTTTGATCAATATGTAAATTTAAGACCAGTTAAACTTATGCATGGAGTTCCTTGTCCATTAGCAAATAAAAAGCCAGGAGATATTGACATGTTAATTGTAAGAGAAAATACTGAAGGAGAATATTCCTCAGTTGGTGGAAGGATGTATCCAGGAACAGATAGAGAAATAGCTGTTCAAGAAACAGTAATGTCTAGAGTTGGAGTAGATAGAGTTCAGAAATTTGCTTTTGAATTGGCAAAAAATAGAAAAAGAAAAAAAGTTACAAGTGCAACAAAATCAAATGGAATTTCAATTACAATGCCTTTTTGGGATGAAAGGTTTGAAGAAAATAAAAAAAAATATCCGGATATTGAAACAGATCAATATCACATTGATATTTTAACAGCCCGTTTTGTTTTAACACCAGAATGGTTTGATATTGTTGTAGCATCAAATTTATTTGGAGATATTCTTTCAGATTTAGGTCCAGCATGTACTGGCACAATAGGAATTGCTCCTTCAGGCAATATTAATCCTGAAAATAAATTTCCTTCATTATTTGAACCTGTTCATGGATCAGCCCCAGATATTGCTGGAAAAGGAATTGCAAATCCAGTTGGTCAAATTTGGTCTGGTGCAATGATGCTAGATTATTTAGGTGAAAAAGAAGCGGCTGATAGAATTATTAAATCAATAGAAAAGACATTGTCCGATAAAAAAAATAGAACAAAAGATCTTCAAGGTAAAAGTAATACTGTGCAGTGTGCGGATGCTGTATTAAAAAATTTATAATTTTTTTGGGACGTTCTGTTGCCAGGTGTCCCGGACCCCGTTTGCATAATTAACTTAAGTTAATTAGGCAGCAATAGCGTAACTTTCGTTAGCATTTATAAATTAGCCCATCACGGCGGAACCATACCGAGTGAAAGAAAAGCTTTTAGACATCCGTCGATCCTATTTCACCCCCAAGAGTTGTATTTGGTGGAGGTGCAGGGTACCGCCCCCTGGTCCGAAATGTTTATTACGAATTTCGTTTATCACCATAGTTGGAAATCCAACTCAAATTAATATAAGTGATAGATTCTAAATTTA
>Ga0181580_10005046_pt1 | contig 10690 bp, 6 predicted proteins | sample 071ome_23_FD_132413 | JGI IMG/M metagenome (GOLD analysis project Ga0181580, IMG submission 132413) | Coastal salt marsh microbial communities from the Groves Creek Marsh, Skidaway Island, Georgia - 071403BT metaG (megahit assembly) | ecosystem: Environmental > Aquatic > Marine > Intertidal zone...
CACCCAAATGTCCGAATGTCTACACCTTAAGCCGTCCTCTTATCCACAGTCGACGTCACAACAAGCCGCTGTCTGCGACGCGACCGACGCACGGCGCCGACGGTCGACGGAAACGCGCGCGAACGCACGAGTTTGACGAAGGACGACAACGATGCAAACGACGGGAGCGCTCTCCGCGCGCCAGCGCGTGGGCGCTAACGCTGAGCTTCGGTCGAACCTGACGATGCGAGGAGCGAGACAGCAGAGCGGCGGCCGCCGGGCGATGCGCGTCGTCGCCAAGGATTACCCGAAACCGGATAACATTGATAAGACGGATAACTACCGCATCGCTGGGGATCTGTCTCGTCGGTTTAAGAGTGACCTCAAGGTGGGTGGCGACGGGGAGAAGAAGAAGGTGGCGATCGTCGGCGGCGGGTTATCCGGCTTGGCGTGCGCCAAGTATTTGTCTGACGCGGGACACGAACCGATCGTGCTCGAGGCACGAGACGTGTTGGGCGGTAAGGTGAGCGCGTGGCAAGATAAGGATGGGGACTGGATCGAGACTGGCTTGCACATCTTCTTCGGAGCGTACCCAAACATGATGAACCTCTTCAACGAGCTCGACATCGAGGACCGTCTTCAGTGGAAGGTTCACAAGATGATCTTTGCCATGCAAGAGTTGCCGGGTGAATTCACGACGTTTGATTTCGTCAAGGGCATTCCGGCGCCGTTGAACTTTGGTCTCGCGATTTTGCTGAACCAAAAGATGTTAACCTTGCCGGAAAAGTTGCAAACAGCTCCGCCGCTCTTGCCAATGCTCATCAAGGGTCAAGACTTTATCGATGAGCAAGACGAGCTCTCCGTGCTTGATTTCATGCGCAAGTACGGTATGCCAGAGCGCATCAACGAGGAAGTTTTCATCTCCATGGCCAAGGCGCTCGATTTCATCGACCCGGATAAGCTTTCCATGACCGTCGTGTTGACGGCGATGAACCGCTTCTTGAACGAAACTGATGGTTTGCAGATGGCCTTCTTGGATGGTAACCAACCGGACCGCTTGTGCGCGCCGATGGTTGACTCTATTACGAAGAACGGTGGCAAGGTTGAGACGAGACAACGCCTCAAGGAGTTTGTGCTCAACGAAGACGGCTCTGTGAAGCACTTGCTGATGGCCAACGGCGACATCGTCGAGGCTGATGAGTACATCTCCGCCATGCCGGTTGACGTCATGAAACGCATGATGCCGAAGCAATGGGGCCAAATGCCGCACTTTGCCCAGCTTAAGGAGCTCGAAGGTATCCCGGTGATTAACATTCACTTGTGGTTTGACCGCAAGCTCAAGAATGTCGACCACTTGTGCTTCTCTAGATCCCCGCTTCTCTCCGTGTACGCCGACATGTCGACGACGTGCAAGGAGTACTACGACGAAGAAAAGTCCATGCTCGAACTCGTCTTCGCTCCGTGCTCTCCGCTTGCCGGTGGTAACACCAACTGGATCGCGAAGAGTAACCAAGAAATTGTCGACGCCACAATGAAGGAGCTCGAACGATTGTTCCCGCTCGAAATCGGACCAAAGTCTCCGGATGGCGTCGGTGCCAAGCTGCTCAAGCACGCCGTCGTGAAGACGCCGCGTTCCGTGTACGCCGCTATCCCGGGTCGCAACAAGTTCCGTCCGTCTCAAGAGACGCCGATTAAGAACTTCACCTTGGCGGGCGACTACACGTCTCAAAAATTCTTGGGTTCTATGGAGGGTGCGGTGTTGGCTGGTAAGCTCGCCGCTGAAGTTGTTGCTGCTCGCGCCAAGGGTAAGCCGACGGCTGGTTTAAAGCCGGTGCAGCAATCTATCATCAGCGGTCTCAAATCAGCTGATGTTAGCGAGCCAGAAGGTGTCATTGGCGACAGCGAGTTGGCGTTTGGTGGTGGAAAGGTGATGGAGGCTGTCGACGAGGCTGAATTGGAAAAGTTCGACGCCGAACAATTGGTCAAGCTCGACGGCTGGACCGGCTCCAAGCAAGCTACCAGAGCGCGTTAATTATTGCACCATTGTTTCGAACGCGCACGCGTTTTGTTATATTACACGACAATTTTACACAGGCACTCGAGTCAATCTCAACTCATCTCAATACACTAAAAATGTTTCATCCGCACAGTAACTCAAAGCCAGAGCGGTTCCCGATTCTGTTGGCTGCGTGAACGCGCACTCCTTTACGGGAACGATGTAACCCAAAACCATGTTTGCGCGCATAGCGTTCAGCATCATGCGCGCGTAGCCTTTTCTACGCGTCGACGGATGCGTCCAAATCGCTCGCACGCCGCACGCTGCTTGTTCCTCCACGCCCCCATGCGTGACGACGGTACCCTCGGAAGCGCTCAACGTGTTCTTCACGTCAGCCAACGTTCTGAAGGCTTTGGAGACCTTTTCGGCGAATAGCGCACCCACGATGCGATTGCCTTTTTTAGACACGCAAACGAACGTTTTAGGCGTGCTCGACGCGGCGTTCAAAATCCAATTCTCTGGCATGGACAGCTCCTTCTCAATGCCCCTAGCGATGCGCTCGACGTGTCCCTGCGTGGCCTTACCCCCTTCAAAACACAAACAACGAACATCATCATTCTCGTTCACCACATTTTGCCCAGCTCCCGGTTTAAGCGTCATCGACGCACCCCCACCGCCGCTCGCGATGAACTTTTCGTGATACTGCGCGTGCGTCCGTTCGTCTTCGGGATCTCCCTGCGCGTACACCAACCCACATTTAACGCACGTCACGTGCCTCAGACTAGCCTGACCTAAATCTAAACACATCTGCGTTGTCTTTGTCTTTGACTTCTTCTCCGCCCCCGCGTTCGCATCGCTCGGGTCCTTCTTTCCGTTCAACTTTAAACCGCCCTCGGCGTCTCTTCGTTTTCCCAGCGTCTCCCTCGTCTTCGCCTTTTTCCTCCTCGTGTACGTCACCAACCCCGCGCTCGGCCTCGCCCGGCCTTTGCTCGACTCGAAATCATCCTCGCCCTCCGCCGAGTCATCCGTCTCGCGCGCACCGCCCGCCGTCTCTCCCGCGTCGCGCGCCTCGACGTTTGAAACGGATGATTCAAACAGTTTCTCGTCTGGCGACTCGCGCGTCGTCGCCACCGTCGCGTCGCGTCGCGGTTCCCCGCGTCGGTTCGCCGCGGCGAAGAAATCGCGTATCGACATCCTTCGACGTTTCGTCGCGGTCGGTTCGATGATCGGATCGACGACGACGCGCGCGAGGTGAAGTGTGACCGTCGTCGTGGTTTGCAAAATCTTCACTGTGCGACGCGTTGCGAACTGGAGGACGATTTTGATTGAGATCGTTCGGCGACGGTGAGGTCAGAGGAGGTGCGTGTCGCGGCGACGGCGACGGTGACGACGGAAAACGGTGAATGGGTCGATCGATCGTCAGATCGTCGATGCGTGGGCGTCCGGGCGATGCGCGTGAGCGAGAGTTCGTTCATTCGTTTTAGGTCAATCGAAATCGAATCTCCGTTTTGTTTCTTCTTCAATTCTTTCTTTCGTCGCCGCTGACGCGCTCGAGACGGGTTTCCGATGAGGAAGTCAATGATATACTTTCGTTCTTCCGAATAGTCCATGTACTTTGCGGAATAACATCACCTTGGAGAACCGAGGAAACCCGTTTGGACGCGCGCACGGTTTTGTTTTTTTTCTTGGGGTGTCAGGCGTCGGGCGTGGGTCGGCGGGCGTTGAGCGCGCGCGTTTGCGCCGTGAGTTTGCGTTTCTAGTGACGATAAAACTTTGTTTGGAGACCTGATCGTAAACTATACGTGGTGTCGATAAAACATTGGAGACCTGAACTGAAGAAACAGAGAGACGCCGGCGTTGGGACGCGCTCGCTCGCGGTTGGCGGCTTTATACTTTTCTCCTCTTCTTCCTCGACTGTGCGCTCTACGAGGAAACTGACGAACGCGCGTTATTCTTCTCACTCGCAGAGTCGCAAGTATGGGGGTGTTTTTTAGCCGGTTGTTTTCGTACTTCGGCGACAGGGAGGCACGAATCCTCGTGTTGGGTCTAGACAATGCCGGTAAGACGACTATTTTGTATCGTCTTCAAGTTGGCACCGTCGTGAGCACCATTCCGACGATTGGTTTCAACGTGGAGACGGTGACGCACAAAAATGTCAAGTTTCAGGTGTGGGATTTAGGTGGACAGACGTCGATAAGACCTTATTGGCGCTGTTATTATCCAAACACGCAAGCTATCATTTACGTGGTGGACAGTTCCGACGTGGAGAGAGTCGGCACGTCTCGCGAAGAGTTTCACGCGTTGCTGGAGGAGGACGAGCTTAAGGACGCGATTTTACTAGTGTTCGCCAACAAGCAGGATCTCCCGGGTGCGCTCTCGGACGCGGAAATCACCGAACAACTCGGCCTGAGTTCCATCAAGAACCGCACCTGGGCCATCTTCAAAGCGAGCGCTCTCAACGGCACGGGTCTGTTTGAGGGGCTCGATTGGCTCGCCGACGCGTGCTCGGCGGCAAAAAAGTAGTCGAATAGCATACGTAATCGCGTTTTCCTATAGCCGCGCGCTCCCTATGTTTACAATGTAATTTTATGCAACGAAAGACAGTTGACCTCGTTCCTTCACAACTCGGCTCGCCAATGCCTGAGAACACCGACAGCGAGGACGACTCCGATGCGTCGTCCGATCGCCCGTCGCGTGACGGCAATACGCGTCACCGCGCCGAGTTGTTGGACTTTTTGACGCGAGAGACAAAGATGCCCGATTTGCTCAAGTTTGAAGAGCTGCTCGTCGCGATTCGCGAGTTACACGAGCGTGACTTTGAACGCGACGAAAATTTATCGCCCGCGTCCGACGTCGCACGCTTGCCGATAGGAAACGGATACATCGATGGCGTGTATGCGCTTGCGCCGCAAGAGCGCGCGCGTATCGTCCCGCGCTGGCCGTTGTTGACGCGTTCAAAGTCAGAAGAAGGCTCTGACGAACGCGACTCAAACGCCTTGAGACGCGGGAGCTTTGATGTGCGGGAGCACGCCGAGCGACACGCGAGGAGGGTGGATGGGTCGTGCGCGGGTGATACAAGCTTCGTGCTGGGATACTCGAGAATGGAGCTGGTGACGCTCGGGAACGTGGAGAAACGTCGAGCGTTCGGCGACGTGTACAAGGAACCGTCTGCTTGCGTGCGTCACTTGTGTATTCCGGGGCGCATCTGGGAAGGGAAGATTGCGATCCCTGGTACAACGAGCATGAATGAAGTCGATGGTCAAACACCTTACGCACTACAAGTGATGTGGTTTGACGCGGCGGCGGGGACTTTTCTTATCTCTCACACGGCTCACGGCGACGAGCAACTTTGTCACCTGACGCTCGACGACGACGGATCGACAGGGAAAATGGGCTTGTCGTTTTCCGATAACGAAACCTACTGCACGGGAATTATAGATGGACAAACTGGGGTCATCTCGGGAACGGTTGGACAATTGGTCAGGGCGGACGAAGGTTTCTTTGAACCGTCTGACGCGGCGCAAAACACGTTTACGCTCGCTCCTATTGATTTCGACGTGCGAAACGTAGACACGCACATCAAAACGGATGACGAAGTGCAAGAGTTGAGAGTGTACGAGCGAAGAAAGTTAATTGCACAGTGGAGCAGAAGTCCTAACGTGCTCGCGGCGACATATGAAGCGGTTGAATTCCTGAGGGAAAACATCAAAAGTGAACACATGTCAAGCTATCTCTTACGCAGAATCGCACGCGAGACACCGTTAATCGATTTGGCCAAGTCAAAATATGACACCGCATCTCCGTTATCGATAGAACCCGAGTCATTGTTGCAGAATGACGAAGGTTGCGAGACTCTCCTGCGTTTGCGCCAGGAGTCGCAGCACCGGCTCGGGCTGTGGATGTCGTTTCCAGAGATTGAAAAGCCCTTGACTGTGACGGAGGACATGTGGAGAAACATGTGGTTTATCGAGCAGCTCAATGCGGAACTTTTGAGCTGCAAGTTCCGACTTTACACTCGTCTGCTCAGAGCACGCGTTTTCCAGAGTATGAAGGAAAAAACTCAATACTTGAGCGAATTCGACAATCTTCGTTCAGAATGCCACGCGAGCATGAACAGGGTTCTAAACAACATGAACGTGCTTCTTTGGCGGATCTTTTACGGTGGAGAAACGACGAAGGGCACGACTGCAATCTATTCCAGATACATGTACACGTCGATGCGCGTAAAAGAACATCGCATGGCTGTCGCATATGGTGGGGTAGATAGGGCGCTGCGTGAATGCGACGCTCGTTTACCATTGGAGAGTATTCAACGTTTGGTTCGCGTTGCAGGAGATGATGCATACATGTGTTCGATATGTTTGCTAGAGGTTGGAGCTGGCGAAGAGAGTCTCGGCCTGGAGTGTGGGCATAATTTCCATCCCGCGTGTTGCTCGCAGTGGCTACACACTCATGCGACGTGTCCTAATTGCCGCAAAGTTCTCAATCCTTAGCGAGGTCTTTCTCGGTTTCCTACAACAGCGTTTTTATAGTGTAATAACAACATTCTTGAGTGTACTTGTATACTTGACTAAGTGTCTACGCATTGTCCTCGCCCGAGTCTAAGCCGTCTCCACCGTGAAGCAGTTGGAGCTCTGATTGAAGATGGCTGTTCAGACGTCGCAACCGAAGATACTGAGAACGCGCCTTGACTGATTGCATCACACTCTCGATCCGAGCGTAATTGCTTTGGATGGTATCTTCATCCTCGGAATCGGTATGCGCTTCATCGCCCTTCGGTTTCGATGGATCTGAAGTGGTGTTCTCGGGGCTAATTTTTGCGACGAGCCGCTTTGCACGTACCGTAGGCCGTCTCACGCGCGCAACACGGTCGGCGTGGGCCGGTTCGAGCGTGTTCTGTTTCAAATAACTCATTTGAGCGTCCATACGACGCGTCCGGCGCTTGCCTAGATGCGCATCGACGAGATCCGAATTCTGCTTCAGGCTTCGTAGCATCGATTGTAATTTTTTCCTCGCACTCTCGGCGCGTTTTACGATGGATACCGCCTCTGTGTCAGAGTCGACTTCATCCGGCACATCCAGAGACCTCGCCAACTTGCGTCTATGTACGCTATTCCGGCGAACCGTTCCGTGTGGTTTCAACGTTTCGTTATCCGAATCTTCGCTATCGCTCGGAAGAGTTCTACGAGTGATTTGGAACCCAGTTTGCAACGGCTTTCGTAGGTTCATGTTGTTCAGCGCGTCAGACAACGTCGCTTCACTAATGTACGCAGCGATGCCTTCGTGACCGCAATATATAGCCAACTCGGCCGGTGTAAAGAACTTACCATCCCATTCTGCGACACAACGTGTCTTTGCGCCGGCATTCAAAAGTGACGCCACAATCACTTCGTTGCCTCTCACCACGGCCCAATGCAGCGCGGTGCGCTTGCGTGAGTCTGTGTGATTGAGGTCGACACCCGTTGCACACATTGCTTTGACGGCCCAATCGATGCCAAGAGCCGCGCAGCAGTGGAACATCGTCATACCAATGCTATCCGTCTTTCTATACGCGCTCGGTGCCAGAGCAACGTTCATCAGCGCCCCTTGAGTCTCTTGCGTCTTTTCGACGACGAGCTCAACCAAACTCTCATCCTTGACGAGACCAGCCTTTGCAACTTCTTCAACTTGTGACACCGCGACGGCAGCCGACGGCAGAGCTAACCTTGCCTTCATACGCCGATTTTCATGAACAATAACTGATCGCAGACGCGACTTGAGCATCGTGCTAAGCAAAGTGGTGAGAGCCTCGTCGCTGGTGTCCTCTACGTTGTATGGATCAATATTCAACCTCGCAGCGGCGCGCAGAGCGCTCAATGCGTTCATGTGCGTCGACGAGTGCAATGTAAACGAGTTGCTAGTGACATCATCGCAATACCGCGTATCGTTGTGTGCGTTATCCACCCCGATCGTTGTCAAGAGTTGTACGAGACGAATCTGAAAGTCTCTCTCCGTCATGGCGAGCGCCGGATCGGTGAGCGTCATGCCTCCTTGAGACTTGCTTTGATGATCTTTGCCGGATAAACGGTACTCAAACGGAAGAATCTCGCTTATTGGGTGCCTGCTACTTGTCGTTGTTGTGAGATACATGGAAACCTCTCCAGCTGGATGCGGCGGAGCGGTGCAACGCAAGACATTCGGCGCGATCAAATCAACCGGAACAGCCTTGGTTCCGAAAACCACGCGAACCTCCATAGAGCTGTCGAAATCAACCACGGGCTGACCAGTGATAATCACCTTTGCGCCGCCTTCGCACCCATCCCAGGATGGTGTGTAATCTAAGATTGACCAGAGAATGTTGGCTCCCGACGCGGATGCGGGAATGTATCGAGTCGCGACGCCTCCGCCCGCGCGTCCGGGGCCGTTTTCGCTCGAAACGTTTGCAGATTCGTCGCGTCGATCACCCGAAGTCTCAGCCGTCGCCGTGTTCCAGTTTCCGTCCTTGTGTTGACGCCTCGCTACTGTGTTCGTGTTTGCCTCCAGCTGAGCCAATTCTTGAGAAATCTCTTCGAGTTCGGCGTTATTCTCGTGATGCACCCATCTCGTCCGAATGTCGTTAATCTTCCGCTCGAGCTCCTCCAACGAATGGCTGAGGTTTCTCGGCATCTGATCGGACGAAGTCGTCGTCGGTCGATCGTCAGACGGCGTCAGATCACGAATCGATCCAGCATCGTCGTACTCGTTGTCTTGCGCTCGGAAATCCTTCATGAGTTGCGACAAAGACGGCGCCTCTTCTAGACTCCACCTCTGGAAAATATCCATCCCTTCGTGGTACTCGATGGACGGATCGTCCTCCAGCCCGACGCCAGAGGCTTCAAAAATGTGCGCCAAGTCCTCTTCATCGCGGTCCAAAAGCTCGTTCACCTCGTCCGAGACCCAATTCTTACCCGCGTACCCGCCTCGCAAAAAGTGGTCCAACTCGTCGTTGGTTCGACTACCTCTGCGTCTACCGCTCGTCGACGACCCTTTCCCGCTCGCCCCGGGTTGTCGCTGTTGCTGTTGCTTCTTACCTTCTCTAGGGGACCCGCTCGGACCTAGTGGAGTGAACCCAGTCTTTTTCACCACGCCCCCAACTTTTTTCGCCGACGACGCCCCGATCGGTCTCTCTCGACTCTCTGACAAACTTCTCGCCGGAATTTGCTTGACGCGCAAATAATGCACCAAGACGGCACCCTCGTCGAGATTGAGCAACCAGTAACACCGCCTTTGAAACCTCGGGTCTTCCTCGCTGTGTGTGTAATAACAGTTAAGCAACTCCGTCATCCCAACTTTAAGTTTTTCGTGCGTCTCTCGCACCGTCCTCCCATCCTTTTTCTTTTGCCAGTTGTGTCCATCTTTTCGGTAAAAACGAACGGCGCGTCTATCGATGAGAAACAACGTCCCCGGCCCCGGTTTCGACGGCGCTTCGAGGCTCAACACGAAATCATACACGGAATAATTCAACAGAATATCACACACTTCGGTGTTTTTCAACCACCGACTCCGTCCTTGTTTGATGACATCCGCCGCGCGCTGTCTCGCCGCGGCGTCTTCGCCCGCGATTGATTTCGGCTCGAGCAACGGCTGCGCCGCGCCGCCGCCGCTGACGCCACCGCCCGTCGACCCGAACCGCGCTCCAGCCAACGCCGACGCCATCCCTGAGGCACCACTCTGACCACCACCGCCGGATGTCACACCGCGTCGACGCATGTCGCGAATGTTTTCAACGAAACGCGAGCCGTCGTTTCCAACGCTCCAGTCAGCAGAGCCAGTCGCAATCGAATCGCTCAATCAAATCGCTCGCTCGCTCGTGCGGTCGTCGCACACGACGGTTCGGGCGCACTCCCAGGGCGAAAACGATCGAACGAACGAACGAACGAGCGAACGAACGAACGCCGTCGGCTCTCCGTCCGTCCGTCCGTCCGTCGCGTTCCAAACCAACCCACGAAGGAACGAATCGGGTTGAATTTCGCGTCGCTCGAGCCCGTTCCGTTCGACGCCTCGTCGACGACCGCGCGATCGATCGATCGACGACGACCGAAACCCGCGACGGAAACCCGCGAGACACCGCGCGCGCGTCGACGTGTGCCCGACGCGCGCGACCGCGCCCGTGCGTGCGTGTCGTTCAGCCTTCTACTCACTGTTTACACACACAACACATACAGTATCTTTCCCTCTTCCCTTTATTTTGTCGAATCACGAATCGTCGATTACCCCCATCTACGTATACACTCGCGCACAACCCGATGTCCGTCTCTCGGTCGGTCGCGCTGTCGGTGCGAACCCGGCGCGTCCATCGATCGAGCGTTTTCGAGGTTCGACCCGCGATGGGTGAAGCTTGAAAACACCCGATGTCGGTCTCGAGAGGGATCGCCGGCGCGACAGAGGGCGACGGGGCGCGATGCGGTTGTTGGATGACGACGACGACGACGACGAGGAGGCGTCGCACGCGGCGTACGTCGCGTCGGTGCGAAGGACGGCGGCTGCGGATGGTTTACCTCCGCCGGGCGCAAGAGGCGAGGGACGGCGGCGACGGGTGAGGGGCGGTGGTGACGACGACGAGGTGGGGAGTCGAAGACTTGATGTTTTCAACGGCGACGACGACGACGACGACATAGACGACGAAGACGACGAGGACGACGCTTTCGGGGACGAGGAAGAGCTGGTGGATGACGACGACGACGACGACGACGACGA
>Ga0181580_10005051_pt1 | contig 10686 bp, 8 predicted proteins | sample 071ome_23_FD_132413 | JGI IMG/M metagenome (GOLD analysis project Ga0181580, IMG submission 132413) | Coastal salt marsh microbial communities from the Groves Creek Marsh, Skidaway Island, Georgia - 071403BT metaG (megahit assembly) | ecosystem: Environmental > Aquatic > Marine > Intertidal zone...
AACAGATATACATTTGACGATGGTCAATACTTAACATATTATGACGTTTCAAAAATTATTTTGAACGATGGCAGCCCAGCACCTACTGCTCCTATTTCTATTGCATATCAATATTTTGCTCATAGTGGAAGTGGAGATTATTTTACAGTAAACTCTTATATTTCAACTATTAGTTATTCCGAGATACCATTTGGGCTTACTGATTTTATCGACTTCAGACCAAGAATCGATGATGACGGAACAGATTTTACAACAACAGGATCAAGTCCTTCGCTTTTACCTAAACGTGGTATCGACGTTGAGGCTGATTTCTCATACTATCTACCTAGAAAAGATAAAATTTCTGTAGATGTTAATGGTAATTTCTTTATTACTTCTGGTGTATCTAATTTAAATCCTGGAGAGCCTAACGATCCTACATTGGCTATGGTTTTATATAAAATGGATACCAAGCCATATACTGCAACACCTAGTGATGTTGAAGTAATCTATATGGACAATAAGAGATATACGATGCGTGATATCGGTGCCATAGAAAAACGTATTAGTAATCTAGAATATTATACTTCACTATCACTTTTAGAAGTAGAAACCAAATCATTAACATTGTTAGATAACAATGGATTAGATAGATTTAAAAATGGTTTCTTTGTAGATAATTTTACAAGTCAGGCATCTGGTGATCCAACTTCGATTGATTGGTCATGTTCGTTAGATATGGAAGAAGGTGTATTAAGACCTTTCTACACCATGGATAATGTTAACATGATAGAATTAAATACTCTTGATGCTGATAGAACTAGTGATGGATATCAGGTTACTGGAGATTTGGTAACGTTACCATATACTCACACTGAACTTATTGAACAAAAATATGCATCACGAACAGAAAATATTAATCCATTTGCGATATTTACTTTCTTGGGTAGAACTGATCTCAATCCTGCTTCTGATGAGTGGATTGATGTTAAACGTCAACCAGATATTGTTAATGATGTTGAGGGAAACTTTTCTGCACTTACAACTATTTTAGAAGAGCGTGGAGTTTTAGGAACATCATGGAATGCTTGGCAGAATAACTGGACTGGAGCTTGGGAGTCTCAAGGAAGAAGAAGTCAATCATGGAACTTGTATCTTGTGCTGCTACATCAAGGAAGTGCTGCAAGAGCGAGGGTTAGACGACAAGTTAACAGAGAATTTGGTGCTAGGGGTGGTGGACCATGGGTTAGAAGTATTACCTCTGAAGTTCGTGCTAGGGAAGTAGGACAATCTAGAACAGGTATTAAGACATCCGTAGCTGCTAAAATTGATAAGCAGTTAGTTGAAGATAAAGTTTTGTCAACTGCTGTTATTCCTTACATAAGATCAAGAAATCTTTTATTCAGCACACATGGACTAAAACCTGAAACACAATTTTATCCATTCTTTGATGACGTTGATATTTCATCATACATTACTCCAGCTACTAAGATTACATATACTGAACTTTCTTCGTATAGCACTGAATTTGATCATGATACAAACTCAGGTGGAGATGCTTCAGAAACTGCTAGAACGATAGGTGATAATGTTGAAGTTTCATTGAATAAAGGTGATATCGTTTACGTTGGAACTAGAAGTTCTACAAACTACACCAAAGATACATCACCAGCAACTGCTGTCTGTGTATATAGAACAGATTTTGATGGAACACTAGCATTACATGTTGTCAATATCAAAGGATCTTTTGCTGATGGCGATGTTATTGTTGGAACAATCTCAGGTGCAAGAGGAACTATAAGTGGAACACCTACCGCTGCTTCATTAGGCGATAACTTAATTACCAATGAAGCTGGTGATCTTTTGGGATTGTTTGATATTCCAAATACTGATTCTATGAGATTTAGAACTGGTACAAGAGAGTTTAAACTTATAGATGACGAAAATAATATTATTTCTGGTTCAACTTCGAGATCTAGAGCACAGTATAGAGCACAAGGTATTTTAGAAACAAGACAAGCTACATATAATGCTGTTAGAAATGGTGAAGTTGTTACTGAAGCTGTCACGGAAACTAGAACAATTACTGAAACTACTCGAAGAGTTATTTCAGATACAGGTTGGTATGATCCATTGGCTCAATCGTTCTTGGTTGATCAGCCAGGAGGTGCATTCTTAACTAAAGTTGACATCTACTTTGCTACTAAAGATGACACTATACCTGTTCAGTTACAAATTAGAGAAATGGTAAATGGATTCCCAGGAAAAAATATTTTACCATTTTCTAGAACATATAAACCTGCAAGTGAAGTTAATATATCAACCAGTACAGTTTCTGTTAATGGCGAAACATATTTTGCTCCTGATACTGCAACTACATTTACTTTCCCTTCTCCTGTTTATGTTGAAGAAGGAACTGAGTACTGTATCTGTTTAGTATCTGATTCAAACAACTATAATGTTTGGATATCTCAGTTAGGAGAGCAAAACGCTGGATCGCAAAGATATATTTCTGAGCAACCATACGCTGGTGTGTTGTTTAAGTCTCAAAATGCTTCTACTTGGACGGCAGATCAGATGCAGGATCTTAAGTTTACAATTTATCGTGCTGTTTTTGATACTGCAGTAACAGGTGAAGTTGAGTTTGTTAATGATAAACTTTCTATAGAAACTTTAGGATTAGATCCTATTCAAACTGCAAACGGATCTGGTAAGATTAGAGTTTTCCACAATGCTCACGGTATGTCAGCTGGAGATTCAGTAACAATAGCAAACGCAACAGCAGTTAATGGTTTAACTACTGGAGATCTAAACGCAACCCATACTATCGATAGTGTTGAAATCGACTCATATATAATTTCAACAGGCGGTGGTGCGACAGCTACTGGATTTGGTGGTGGAACTGAAGTTACTGCTACTAGAAATATCGCTTATCAAACTATCCAGCCTATTGTAGCATATCAAAGTTTCAGTGATACAACCTTTAATACTGAACTTAAAACAGTTACAGGAACTTCAGTAGACGGTATAGAAACTGCTTATACTCAAAGTTCATACTTCGGTGTAGTTCCAAACGACAATAACTACTTAGATTATAATGCTCTCGCAGCTTCGGAAATTAACGAAACTAATAATCTTTCTGGCGATAAATCATTGTACATGAAAGCCATATTAACATCTACTAATGATTCATTGTCACCAGTTATTGATATGGATAGGATGTCAATGATTGCGGTTAGAAATCAGGTAAACAATCCTTCTTCTTCTTATAACGATTCAGTATTAGATGTTAATGATGTTATTACTGCAAACGCTAATGTGGCTGCTTCTGGTAGTGTTATTAGTTCGGCAGATTCTAGCACTCAAGATCTATTAAAAACTATTAAGGTTGGAAAGTATATTACCACAACTGGCTTTTCTAACGCAGCAAATAATGATACATTCTTAGTGACTGCAGTAGATTCTTCAAATGGAGATGTTACTGTTAGTGGTTCTTTGACGACAGAAGCTGCTGGATCTTCAGTTAGTATAGATCTGCTAGAAAGATATGTTGATGAGATAGCACCTATTAACAGTTCAACTGACAGTAAATATATTACTAGAAAAATTAATTTAGAAAATCCTTCTACATTTATTAAAGTTAGAATGGCAGTTGATCTCCCACCTAACGCTGGATTAGATGTATATTACAAAAACTCTCTTGTAGGATCTAACAAAAACTTTGATACGATAAAGTATACATTGGTATCCCCAGATGAGACAATAATCCAAAATAATGATGGACTATTCTATGATGTTGAGTACACATTGGAAAGTTTAGAACCTTTTGATGCTACTAAATTTAAATTGGTATTTACCTCAACGGAAGCACAGAATGTTGCTAGAGTTAAAGACCTTAGAATTATAGCGTGTGCGTAATATGTCTAGATATCTAAAAGTAGAAGGGCATGATTTTTTATATAGAGATTCTCTTAGTGGTGCGATTATAAATAAATCAGACTCTGGTTATAAGAAATATATCGCTCAAAGAGAAAAGTTAACAATAAAAAATGATGAAATTCAAAAGCAAAGTGAAGAAATAAATAATTTAAAGGATGAGTTGTTAGATATAAAAGATATGCTCAAACAACTTTTGGAAAAACAAGGGTAAAGAATGTCAACAATTACGTTACGAAATACTAAAGGTAGTCCGTTAACCAACACAGAAATCGATGATAACTTTAGTAACTTAAATACTGACAAATATGAGTCTGGCGACTCTCCATCGTTTGCTGGTTTAACAGTAGCTTCAGATGATTCTTATGCCATAGATGTATCAAGACTTTCGGCTGGCAATACAACATTAAGAATTACAGGTGGATCTACTGCTGGTAATGATGCTGTATTAAGAGCAGACATAGCAAATACAACAGGAACTAGTGCTGTTTATTTTGGAGATACGGATACTAATGGTATTGGTCGTATCATGTATGAGCATAATGGCGACTATATGCGTTTCTATACTAGTTCTGCAGAAGCTATGCGTATTGATGACAGTGGCCACGTTGGTATTGGTACTACTGCTCCAACTGCACCTTTAACTGTTGCTGGAAACATTGCTACTGATAAGCAAACAATTAGTTCTTGGGGAGCTACTAATACCAGAGCATTAGAATTAACAACGTATGGAGCAGCTTCATCTAACGATAACGTTGGTACAGTTTCTTTATCCTGTAATGCATACGAAAGTGCTGATGATTCGTGGAACCGTGTTGCTGGAACTAGCGCAAGTTTATATCAAGCTAAATACACAGGCGATCACGTTTGGTACAGCACAGGTTCTGGCTCTGCTGGCTCTGCTATTTCTTGGTCAGAACGTATGCGCATTGACAGTAGTGGCTACGTTGGCATTGGTACGAGTAGTCCATCTAATCAATTAGAGGTTGTAGGAACTATTCGTGTAACTAATACTGCAAATGCTGCTAATAATTCTAATATACGAGATAGTGGTGGTTTAGTTGTTGAATCTGGTAATTCTAATCCACTTTACTTTTATACAGCCAGCTCAGAAGTCATGCGTATTGACTCTAGTGGCAACGTTGGTATTGGTACTAGTAGTCCTGCGGAGCCATTACACGTTATAGGCACGGTAAGAAGTAATACTTCCTCTACTGGCGATTTCAACTTTTATGCAACGTCTACAGGTGGCGGTGCGTATCGTATTTATCCTGATGATGCGACTACTGCTAACCCAACATGGCTGTATCAAAGCAACAGTTCAGAAGATCAGGCTTGGGTTATTGGCGGCACTGAAAGGATGCGTATCGACTCCAGTGGAGACGTTGGTATTGGTACATCTTCTCCATCATATAATTTGCATGTTTCAAAGTCATCTGACAGCGTAAATGTTATGTTTGAGGGTGGCGCTACTGCTGGAAACAATTCTACATTAAGAATTGCGATTCAGAACACCACAGGAACGTCAGGGATATATTTTGCCGATAGTGATCAAACAGGTGCCGGACGTGTTACGTATGAACACTCCGACGATTCAATGAGATTTTTCACTTCTAACAATGAAGAAATGCGTCTTGAAGCAGACGGTGATCTTCATGTTGATGGAGACGTGATTGCTTACTCAACGACAATTTCTGATAGTAGGTTAAAAGAAGATATTCAAAATATTGAAGGAGCACTAGAAAAAGTAAACAACATTAATGGTGTTACTTTTGTTCGTAAAAATAATGGGGAAAGGTCTGCTGGTGTTATAGCTCAGGAACTATTAGAAGTTTTACCAGAAGCAGTTAAAGAAAAAGAGTTAGCTCTTCAAACTGCAGATGGTGAGAGTTATTACGTTGTTGAATATGATGCAGTTACTGGATTATTAGTTGAGGCGATTAAAGAATTAACAAAAAGAGTTGAAGCTCTGGAGAGTTAAATGGCAGTAAAATCCTCAGGTCCAATATCATTTACTGATTTAGTAGCTGAATTTGCCGACACTGCTCCACATTCAATAAATGAATTTTATAGAGGTGGGGGAAAAGTTCCTGACGCTCCAATTAATTCTAACGTTCCAACTTCTAATGAAGTATCGATGGGCGATTTCTATAATGCTGCCGCTAGAGTTCCTGTTGATATAACCTATTCTTCTCCAGCACAAAACGTTGATCTTTGGAGTGTTGCTAGTGCAAGTCCATCATATATCGCAGGCATTAGTGACGTAACAGTTACTATCGATTCCGGACAAAATATCGGTGCCGCAACTACATTGGGTTATGCCTTTTCGGTGCCAGCAGCATTTGATTCTGGTGACACCATTAACATCGTAAATAACGGAACTATTATTGGAGCAGGTGGTGCAGGTGGAAGAGGATATGTTGGTTCTGGATATCCTGTAAACTATTATCCTGCTTCAGGATCATCTGGTGGTAATGCTCTTTATGTAAATTTTCCTATTACTGTCACTAATAACGGAACCATCGCTGGAGGCGGTGGAGGTGGCGGTGGAGGTGGAGGATCTGGAGCATATGGAGTATCTGGCCACGGTGGCGGAGGTGCTGGTTTTACATCTGGAGCGGGAGCTACTTATCCTGGAGCTTTGACAAATCCTGTATATCTACCAGCAAAAGGTTCTGATGGTACAGTAACAGCAGGAGGTTCAGGTGGTTCGGGGGTTCAAGTTGATAATTATGCTGGAGGTGCTGGTGGCGGTCAAGGTGCTGCAGGTTCAGCAGGTGCTCCAGCTGGTGGTGGTTATGTGTTTATACCTAGTGCATCAGGAGGTAGCGCTGGTTCATACGTAGTTGGTAATTCTAATGTTACTTGGGCAGCTACTGGAACTAGATTAGGTAGTGCTTCATAAATAAAAAATTTGAGGAAATAACAAATGGCAGTTCCATCATCTGGAGAATTAAAATTATCTGATCTTGCTGCAGAGTTTAGCGATAGCGCACCACATCAGATGAGTGAATTCTATAGAGGTGGTGCTAAAGTTCCTAATGCTCCAGCAAATGCAGGAATACCAACGTCAGGTCAAATAGGTATTGGTCAATTTTATGGTGCACAAAATAGAATACCATTGCCACTTTCTATTACTAGCAGCACACAAAATTACGACGTATATACACAAGCCAGCGCCAGTCCACTATACAGCGCAGGTGCCACCGATATCACATTAACCATAAGTCCTGGGATTAATGTTGGATCAACTTCTACTGGAACATATGCACTAGCAGTTCCTGGATCATTTACTACTGGTGATACTATTACTATTGTAAACAACGGAACTGTTATCGGTAGAGGTGGTGAGGGAGGAAGAGGTGGTGCTGGTAATGGAAGTTACACCAAAAGTGGTGCACCAGGAGGTGCAGGCGGTAATGCAGTATATGTAAACTACCCAACTACAATAACCAATAATGGAACACTAGCAGGTGCTGGTGGAGGAGGTGGTGGGGGGTATGCTTTTGGTGGCGCTAACCAACTCGCTGGTGGAGGCGGTGGTGGTGGCGCAGGTTACAGCGGTGGCTCTGGTGGTGCTGGAGGTCCTGGTACACTTGGCGGTGGCTCAGGTGGAACAGGAACTTTAACTTCTGGAGGATCAGGAGGACGTGGAGGCGGTGGTGGCGCATTCCCAGGAGGTGCTGGTGGTGGTCAAGGTTCTGCTGGTGCAGGTGGATCAGGTGGACCATACGGACCTCCAGGAGCTGGTGGAGGTGCTGGAAACTATATAGTTGGCAGCCCACTGGTAACATGGCCAGCTACAGGAACTAGATTAGGTGGTTCTTCATAAATAATTTTATAGAGGATAGTATTAATGAATACAGTAACAGTAAAGATAGTTGAGTGGGATGAAGAGTCTCAGTCATTAATTTGTTCATTTGCTTCAGATGAAACTAACTCATCAGATCCAGATACTTATGGCAAACTAGCATTTCAACCAGCTATGATGTGGCCAGACGTAACAGATTCTGATGAACTTCTTAAGAAAATTGCTCAAGCAGGAAAATCTGTTTGTGAGGAAATAAAGATTAAAGAAACTATTGCTAGTGATAATGATAAAAAATCTCTATATACAAACTTAGTAGGAACGAATACGACATACAATGTATCTGACATAACTTAATTATTAAATTATTATATGAAAAAAGTTAAATATGTTAAAAATGCGCTTCACCTTGATAATTGTGAATATCTAACAAATTTTTTAAGGGAAATATCAAAAAGTGGTCAGGGCAAAGGTGATATACAATGCCCCTCAACTTCTTCAGTTAGATCTCATCCGATATTGGATCAACTGCTTGAAGAATTTACACCTAGGATGGAAGAAGAAACAGGTAAGAAACTTTTTCCAACATACTCTTATGCTAGGTTTTATGAGAAGGGAGATATATTACACTGTCATTTAGATCGTCCTTCTTGTGAGTATAGTGTTACTATAACTCTGGGGCACGATAAAGATGTCTGGCCAATATATTTTGCGGAAAAAGGTGAAGAAACTGATATTGGAAAGGTTGGTTGTCAGGGTGAAATTTATAGAATAAAAGATCCAGTAAAGTTTGATATTCCTGTTGGCGACGCTGTGATTTATGACGGATGCGAACTACCTCATTGGAGAGATGTTTTAGAAACTGAATGGCAAGCACAAATATTTTTACATTATGTTGATCAAGATGGTCCATATGCTGATTATAAATTTGATAAAAGACCATGTCTGTCTCACCATAATGTTGATGAACCAGTAGTAGATAATAATGAAACATTATATTGGTATGCAATAAATTCTATATCTAGAAATTCTTGCCAACAAATGATAGAAAAGTTTGAGCAGCAAGAATTAGAACAGGCGATGGTTGGTGTATTATCTGGTGATTTGAATACAGATGTTAGGCATGCAGAAAGATTAGTTATACCAAATGAAATAGGTATCGGTGCTACTTTAACTGGAATGGGACTAAACATAAATAAAAAAGCATGGAATTTTGATGTAACTCATAGCAATCAATCTGAATTTTTGAGGTATGGGATTGATGGTAATTATAAATCTCACGTAGATACTGCAGTAAATCCTAACCAAAAGGAATGTAGAAAATTAACAGTTCTGGCGTTTTTAAATGATGATTTTGAGGGTGGTAGATTTTATATAGAAAATTCATTTGAACGTTTTTATCCAGAACAAGAAGCAGGAACAGTTTTAGTATTTCCGAGTTTTTTAAAGCATGGTGTTGAACCTGTAACTAAAGGTGTGAGAAGAAGTATAGTTACTTGGATGGTTGGACCATGGTTTAAATAGTAAATAAATAGTTTAGTAAATATAACTTTTAGAAGAATAGAAAAATGGCTACAGTTACTCTAAGATCAGTAAAGGGAAGTCCTCTCACAGTATCTGAGATGGATACTAATTTTACAAATCTTAACAACGACAAACTAGAAACAACTTCATATACTGCCTCAGATGTTTTAACTAAAATTAAAACAGTTGATGGATCAGGATCTGGTTTAGATGCAGATTTGTTAGACGGTTTAAATCCCTCTTCATCTAATACTGCTTCAACTATCGTTTCTAGAGATTCTTCTGGAAACTTCTCGGCAGGTACAATAACAGCTTCGTTTACTGGAGATATTACTGGTGACGTAACTGGAGATCTTGTTGGTAATGTAACTGGTGACGTAACTGGTAATGTTACTGGTTCATCTGGATCTTGCACAGGTAACTCGTTGACAGCAAATTCGTTAACAACACCAAGAGATATTGGAGTTACTTTAAGTGGTGACGTAGCTGGAACAGCAACAGCTAGTTTTGATGGTTCTGCCAATGTTACAGTTACAGTTTCTACTACTGCTACAATTAATAATACTCATTGGTCGGGTACTGATTTGGGTATTTCCAACGGTGGTACAGGCGCTTCTACTTCTGCTGGCGCTAGAACTAATCTTGGATTAGGAACTACTGACGACGTACAGTTTGACTCATTTGGTGTTGGAACTGCAGCTTCAGGAACTACTGGCGAAATTAGAGCAACTAATAACATTACAGCTTACTACTCTTCAGATGAGAGATTGAAAGAAAATGTTAAACCAATAGAAAATGCTGTAGATCTTCTAAACCAAATTAGTGGTGTCAGATACGAGTGGACTGATGATTATATTAATTCAAAGGGTGGAGAAGACGGAGTATTTGTTCGTAAGCAAGATATTGGTGTAATCGCACAAGAAATTGAAAAGGTTTTACCTGAGATAGTTGCTGAAAACTCTGAAGGATACAAAGCAGTTCGTTATGAAAGAATTGTTCCTCTATTAATTCAAGCTATAAAGGAACTCAGCGACACTATCCAAAGTATGAAGTGATATAAATAAAAACATAAGTCTTATTTAAGAAGAAAAAAATGGCAACTATATCCAACATATACATTGATCAAGGTTCTGGATTCAGTAATACGATTACGGTAACTGGTGCTGATGGCAATGTATTAGATTTAACAGGATATAGCGCAGCTGCACAGATGCGCAAGTCATACGGTTCTTCCACTGCTTATACATTCACAACATCCATACCTTCTCCAGCAGAGGGTAAGGTTAGAATCGCATTTACTTCCACAGAAACGGATGATATTCCAGGTGGTAGATACCTTTATGACGTAGAAATAACAAGCTCTGGTGGTTCTAAAACTAGAGTAATAGAAGGAATAGTAGTAGTAACACCGCAAATAACAAAAGTATAATAATATGGCA
>Ga0181580_10005055_pt1 | contig 10682 bp, 10 predicted proteins | sample 071ome_23_FD_132413 | JGI IMG/M metagenome (GOLD analysis project Ga0181580, IMG submission 132413) | Coastal salt marsh microbial communities from the Groves Creek Marsh, Skidaway Island, Georgia - 071403BT metaG (megahit assembly) | ecosystem: Environmental > Aquatic > Marine > Intertidal...
TGGTTGGTTGCAATAATTCCTACATTGTAAGCACCAATCATATTAACTGTGTTACGAACAAGAGCAGTTAGTTGTTTTGGTTTACGACCTAAATCACCTTTTAAATCACCCTTATCAAATTGATCAACATCAGTAGGGGTTAATAACATACCCAATGAGTCAATTACAAAAATAACTTTAGGTCTTTCTTCCTCTGACATTGCTTTGTAATCTGCCATAAATGTTGATATTGTTTTTGCAACATCATCAATCATAGACATACTGAGTTTTAATAGTTTATCTTCATCAGTTGAAACACCAAGAGCATGTAACCATGCTTCGTCTAGTGCATTTTCCGAATCAATAAGAACAACAAAGATACCCTGTTGTTGTGCATTTTTAACGATATTACCAGACGCAATATACGATTTACCAGCACCAGATTCACCGGCAAGTACGGTTACTTTTCCGAGTGGAACTCCTTTATTAAAGTCACCACTTATTAGATAGTTCAACGCATAATTTCCAGTACTAATCCAATCTGTTGGATCGTTGAATCCGATACTTAATCCATCTATTGACTTTGTTATATTTTTTCTAAATTTACTAACATCAAAGGGTTTTGGCATTTCTTACTCCTTACTTTTTTATATTGTTTATCTTATTATGTATGTACCATAATATTTTTTTGATACTCTCCACTAAAATAATGAGAATAATTAAATTCTATAGTTTCTTTTTCCATTTCGTATAAATCATTTAACTCATTAATTGAAAGGAATTGAAACCTTGTAATAGAATCCAACAGTTTTATTAATCTCTTTACTGGATTTAATATTTCATCAAATGAGTAATCGAAAACTTTGTCATAAAGTCTGAATCCATACATACGGACAAGTTGTTTATGCCAATTTGGTTGGGCATATGACAAAAATAATCCTCTGGTTACTACACTGTATAAAAACTTTTCAGTAATAAATGGATAGTAACTTGTAGCCATAGTTTCTGATACTATATTAAGGAAACTTTTGGTGATTATATTTTCTATGTTAAAAATATTTTTATCGTGATCAAATTTAAAATCTTCGTTGTACCCAAATGAGAAATTATTTTTATTAAATTCATCATCGTTTAAGAAAAACTTTTCATACAATCTTACTTCTTTTTCGTCTAGGTAAAAATTATTTAAATGTGATGTTACTTCATCATTATTCGTTGTGAAGTTTTTACTACAATATGTTTTATTAAATAATCCTTGATTGTTTAAAATTGATGTCAATAATTGTCTACTGACGTGTTTTGCACCGTTGAAACAACTTATAAAATTCTCGAATTTATTTTCAGGATGCATTGTGTAACTTCGTAAATCATTCAGATATTCTTCGAAATATAATTTGAATTCTAGATTTTTGTACTTTACTTTAATGGAATCATCAAACAAATAGTTTGTGTAAACCTCACCTATTAAATTTTTAGATTCAGCATAGTCATCTAGAATTTTAAAATAGTCATTATTTAATTGGATATCGAATCCACCAAGATGATCTTCCAACAATATTGGAAATGTTATATCTTCTGGAATTTTTTCATATGTAAAAATTTTTAACATAGATTAATTTTATATTAAACTCTTTTTTTTAAAGTTTCCAAATAACCTTTTGACATATAATGGTCATAATTAAATTCAACTATTTCTTTTTCCATTTCGTATAAATCTTTCCAATCATCTATGGACAATCTTGCAAACTTATTAATTTCAGAAAGTAACATTACTGACCGCTCTAATGGATCATTAATCGAATCAAACGAGTAATCGAAAATATCAAATAATTTAAATCCATAGTATTTTTCTATAAACTTATGCCAATTTGGTTGGCCATATGTCAAGAATAATCCTCTGGTTACTATACTATATAAAAACTTTTCAGTAATAAATGGATAATATGAGTGAGAATAGGACTCACTGACTAGATGTAAAAATGATGTTGTCAGTGTTTTTTCTAATTCGTATATATTGTTACGTATTTTTTCCCCATGGAGTAAGTTTAAATCTACTAATGCATTTTTATCATTTTTAATTGTGTAATAATTAGATAAAAATACTTCATCATCAGTTAAGTATTTTTCATATGATGATAAAAAAGTATCTTTATAATTTACATCAGAAGTGAATAACTTAGTGCAAGTATCTGGATTAAATAATCTAAATTTTTTTAAAACACCAGTAATAATTTCTCTACCAATTCTTTTTCCTCTATTGAAAGTACAAATAAAATGTTTGTAATCTATTTCTGGATGAATGTTGTATCCTTCTAACCAACTGTAATTACATTCATCTAACATTTGAATGCTAGTGTGAATATTTAAAGAATTGTAATGTTCTAAATCAGATGTAATTAGATATTCGATAAAAATATCTTTTTCAAATTTTATTTTCTTTAAATAATCTAGTATTGGATTACGAAGATTTGAATCAAACCCATATAAATTATCAAAAATGTATATAGATTCATTCTTATAAAGCATATCTTCCAACTTGCCATTGACTAATTTTTCGTAGTCATTGCAAAAAATAACTTTATGTTTTAATTTATCTATGAGCATATTTTAAAAAAATATGTGGGGATAAAACACCCCCACATAAAATTTCACAAATTTACGCTTGTTGTCTTGCTCTGATTTGTGCTAAGATATCAGCGGTTTTGTCATTCACAGTAGGTGCTGCTGCTTCTTCTGCTGGTGCAGTTGTGGCAGTTGTAGTTTCTGCTTCAAAAGGTGCTGCTTCAGTTACTGGTGCTGGGGTAGCAACAGGAGTAACTGTTTCAGTGGTTTTATTTGAACCTTCTGGTGCATCAACACCCCAAGGACGGTAATAGTTACCCCACTTTTCAACATCATACTGTTCACCATTTACTGAAGCCTCAAACATTTCATAAATTACTTTTTGAGTTTCGGCATCTGGTTTTGGTGGTAAGAAATCGTTTAGATTATTCAAACCATTTTGCTCAATTGCAGCAAGTTCATCTGCTGTTAATGCAGTTTCTTTTCTCGCCCAAGTAGATGTACCATAATCAGCATACATACCTTTTTGAGTTTTTGCAATTCTGAAATCCAAACCGTTTTCATAACTTGTTGGTAAGTCTTCCATCTCTGGATCCATCAAACTTGCTTTGATAGTATTAAAGATTGAAGGACTAATCATAAATTTACGAATAGGGTTTTCTGGTTTATTTTCTTCATTCATTGGATCTTCATGAACGAATCCGTGGAAGATGTATGAACGCTTCTTCCAGTATTTACGACCCATTTCTTCCATTGCTGGATCTTTGAACCAAGTTCTTACTTCATTTAAAACTGAACAAGATTCACCTTCTCCGTACATTTCCATACAAGGTACTTGAACAATTGTATCTTTTGAATCACCACCCTTAACACCCGCAAATGGTAATTTAATCATCGCTCTCTCAACCCAAAAGAATGGATTGTCTTGGTTTCCATCTGGTAGGAATCTTACTGTTGCAGTTGTTCCTTCTTCGATGTTCCAATGAGGATATGTTAAACCACCAGATTGGTTGTTATTGTTAGATGGTTGTTTCTTTGATTCAAGAGCAGCAAGTTTGGCTCTCATTTCGTCTAGTTTAGACATAGATTTTTCTCCTATATAATTACCTATTAAATAACCTAGAACAAATACCGCTCGTCAGTATTTGAACAACATTATTTATGAAAATAATTATATTAGAAAAATTTTTATGTTAAAGGGGGTAAATTACCGAAATGGATGTTTTGGTAAAATATGTTATTTTAAAGAATCCAATATATCGTTATAACCTTGGTCTTTTAAAAAATCTGTAATTGTATCTCTTGCATCTGCATCTGGATTTTCATCTGCTAACTTACCCAATGCATCAAAAAGTTTGTCATCACCAAGAACATCATATAATACTTCAGTGGCATTGGTTGCGTCTATTCCAACTGGTAATTCTGTAGACATTATATCTTTAAGAACTTTTATTTGATCGTCTGTGTCAGGAAAAGCCCAAGTACCTTCTGTTAATGTTTCTGCCCAATCTTCGAATAATAATGCTTCTTTCATATTTCCCCTCTTTGACTCATTCACTTGTTGATTTTCGTTACGATATTCTTGTAAATAACTCGCTAAAACTGGAAGTACATCAGTAATTCTACTATCTGATGAACCTTCTGGTATTAGTAAGTTAGAAATCTGTTCAACGATTCCGTTATCATTGTCTATTTCAGACGGTGTCCAAGACTCAGTATATGATTTATAACCTCTGACTCCAGACATAAGTTTAAGATTTTTCTTTAACTTCTTGTTATAAGAACCACAAGTTTCTACAATTTTACTGTATGACTCAGATTCATTAATTGGTTTTATTCTTAAAAAATTATTTAATACATTAATACTATTAACTGTTTCAGTTATATGTGCACCAAATATATCGTATGGTGTTCCACCTTCGGCAACGTGTCTTGCCATTGCTCTTGCACCACCAATACTTTTGAAAGGAACTTTGAATCTTTCACCCTGTGAGTTTTCAATAAAGATACTTTCTATATTTCTAAATCGTTGATCGGTTTCACCAAGTCTTTTATTATGTCTTACGATAATTTTAGTTTTACCTTTTTGTTTATTGTAACTAGATTTAGAAGTACCATTCCAACCCTCGAATAAACCTTCATTAATTGCAGATAAACCTTTCATAGAATGTTTTAATTTATTGATATTCTTTAAACCAAAACTTAATAAGTTTCTCTTAGCAAACATACGAAGTTGATAAAGTAAGTCATACCAATTATTCTTTGCTTCTCTACTAAGACTATTACCGATATTGTCGCCAAAATAAATTTCAAAGTTCTTTTCATTACCTAAAAGAATTACTACTGTTCCGTAATTGTCATCTTTGTGAGTAAAATCAAAACTAAAAATATCAGCATCACTAACATCTGTGACTGATTTACCAGAACTATCTAATGTTTTTGGATCGTAATCTCTACTGAGTAGTAATTTGAATAATTGTGATGAGGTATTATTTTCCATTAATATTGTTCTATTCATTTCTTGTTCTTATTTATGGTTTTTTCCTATTAAAACAATATGAAAGGCATCGGTTCAATTACCGAATCGTTGTAGTCTTGTATCTGAGAACTTAATTGTGGATGGTAGTTTTGTAGTGTTTGTAACATACGAACAATCAATACTGTAGACATAACTAAATCGTCTGTCATTCCAGGTTTGGCTGCATAACTACTACCTCGTGCCACAAATCCTTTTAACTCTGTAACCAATGCTTTACTATTAATTGTAATCTTGCCTGTTTCAATAAGTGTTTTTAATTTAGCACAAGCACTTAATTTTGTTTTGTGTGTTGTGGTAAATCCTTTTCTATAACGCCTACTTGTTCCTGCTTTTTTAGTTTCTGTTAACATCATTCCTGGAATTTGTTCTTCACCAAATTCTGCTAGACTTAATAATGCCGCTTCGCCCAATGTGTTGTTTTCCATTGTAAAATATATACTTTGTGGATCATCAATTTCATCATTGATGTGTGTTGCTATTTCGTACATTATTCTTATTTGTTGCGGGATAGGAGTTTTATTGTGTCTCCATTCTGCTACTTGTATCAGACTATCTGCTTCAAATACTTGAATTGCTGAAGGATCTCCACCTGTTCCCAAACTTGGATCTAATGCTATACAATACATACGCCCTTTTTCCGGCCTTTTATACCAACGTACTTGACCGTGTTTGTATAAGGGTTCTACTCCTTGTAAGTCAAACAGTTTTGAAGCATTAATAAGTGTTTCGTCGTTGATAATAAATTCACACAAGTGTTCTCTTCTAAAACGTTCATCACCAATACGCCCACGTTCATCATCTGCCCACGCCTCATCTCTTTCTGGATGATCACTCCATATACTCAAATATGCATGAAACCCATTTACACCTAACTCTGTTTCATTACCATATTCATCTTCAGTTTTATTTGCACCTTTCCATATGAGGGCAAATTCATCTTCATCCGAGTTGGGAGTAGATGTGATAATAGCACGACCACCTGTTGCTAGTGTGGGTGAAATTGAAGTCCAGAATTCACTGGCAATACTTGGTCTTACGTACGCAAACTCATCACAGTATAGTAATGAGATAGACATACCACGACCAGTTGTTTCAGTAGTTGTTTGTGCTACTATTCTTGACCCATTATCAAATTCTATACTTCCTTTGTTATAACTTGTTACACCGGCACGTATATGATCTGGACACGATTCATATGCATACCTTACACGTTGCATAATCTCTTGAGCACCCGTAAATTTGTGTGCCGCAACCAGTATAGTTGAATCAGGAACAAACATAGCGTACCACAACAAATACCCTGCCGCTGTGGTTGTTTTACCTGTCTGTCTCGACAACATATTAATTGAAAATCTGTAATCATGATATGAATCAATTAATACATCTTGATAAGGATAAGGTTGGTACTTTATCTTTCCACGAGTTGGGTGTTGTATGTAGAAGAAGTTCTTCATAAAAAACTGTGGACCTTTTTTACGGTCGGCTGTTACAGCAAACTCTTTCAGTTGTTTGTCCGTAAATGGTGTTTGTACATGCGGTTTTTTAACTAACGCACTATCGTCTGCTTGGAAACTCATAATATTATTTAGTCTTCTGTTATTTTGACTACTAAATCTGTAGTACCTTTGATGACTCTATGATATGTTTCTTTAGGTATAAAGAATGTGTCCCCACGTTTTATTTCTTTGGGTAGTTGATTATCCATTTGAACTTTCCATCCTTCACCTGTTAACACCTTTACATTACGATCGTTATGATCTCTGTGCCAAACAAGTTCTTCTTCATTTAAATCAAATGAGAATGTTCTAATGATTGTGTTGTTTTGTTGTATTTCAGTGTAAGGTTTCACTTTACCACCAAGTACCGCCACCACTTAGTCCAAGACTTTTAGCATATCTTGGTAAACGACAAGCCCAATATCCTGGTTTTGTTTTATCATTCTTCTGTGGACAATTATGTCTTGCTGCAAAGTTTTTTCTCGCCTCTGGATCTTTTAACTTCACTGCTAAATTCCCACCACCATCTTTTGCACCAAAAGATACTTTTTTAACTGTGTCTCCATCCTTGACATAGACATAAAACTTTTTACTTCCACCTCTTTTAGGTTTGTTTAGTTCTACTTTCTTTCCTTGATACTCTGCTTCAGCCATTGCTGGTTCGTCACAAGTAAGATTGATGTCGAATCCTTTCGATTTAAAAAGTTCTTTCGTTTTTGATAGTTGGTCTGAAATAGTCAATTCATCTGATACAGAATCTAGAATACTAACAACTTCTTCTTTGGGTGCATTTGTACTTATATAACAGTTTTTTGAATCTTCATCATCACTGACTGTAATTTCAACATTACCAAAATAATCTTCTTCTAAGTAAGGAACATCTAACATTACAGTTTGTCCTTCAAAAACAACTGTTTGACCAATGTCTGTTGAAAGTAATTCTAAATCATCTTCTGACAAGTCCATAGACTCAGTCATAGTTTTTACTTTGTTATAAAAGTCTAAAAATGATTCACTACCAGGACGGAATAAACATTCACTAATAGGAACTCCACGAGCAATATGTTCTTCTATTGCTCTATCTACTGTAGTTGGATTGTATGCAAATTCCTCTGCTATCATTACTTGTCGAAAGAATCCATATATCGTTTGACATATTCTCTGATTTCACGTCTATCTAAACCCATTGCTTCCCCAACACTTTGTGCTGCATCAAATGGGTGATGACCACCTTCTACTAATCCCTTGACCATCGTATAAAACTCATCGAAATCATCATCTTCTTCATTTAATTCACTTTCTTCTACACTTTCGTTTTTTTCTTGTTCAGTCTCCATTCCAAGTTTTTTACGAAGTTCTTCAATGCGTGCTTTTATTTCTGGAGAAACATTAAATGGATCTTCGATTGCTTGTTGTAGCAAAAGAATTAATTCGTCACGTAAATCTGCACGATTGATTACTTTAAACTTTTGATCTTCTTTAAATGTAAATTCTTCTGCTTTCATTTTTTAATCCTTAAAGAAACCTATCAATTCATCAATATCTGAGAATTGACTATCATCTTCTTTCATCTTTTTCTTATGTTTATGTCCACAACTTTCCAATGCATCTGGAATGCCATTTCCATTTTTATCGACCCACCAATCACCCGTTGGATCTGTAGCATCATGTTCACAATCGCAGTCTGGGTCTGGGTGATTAAACTCACAACCACAATCCTTGCAAACTTTTCCTTCCATATCATCATTTCTAGAATCACCTTCCATCCATGCATGTAATGTTTTCATTGTTGAATAAACACCACTTAGTTTATTCTGAAACCATTCTGGAAAACTACCATCATCATTGATATTTTTTTTAATTTCTTCTGCTGCATATTTTAGAAACTCTAACTGATCTCCAGCCATTGCCTCTTCTTCTTCACTGGCAGGTTCATCATGATCCTCTTCAGTTACTTCTTGGTATTCGACTTCTTGTGTCGATTCAAAAAGATTCAAATATTTTTTAATGTCTTCTCCCATATTAGATACCTGCTAATTTTTTAAATGAGTCTAATTCTAAACCCTCATTCACATCTTCTTCATCTTCTGCAAAAACTTCTTCGTCTTTTTCTATTTCTTCAGACATTTCTTTGTCTAATGCATCTTCTTCATCTTCGTTAGTTTCATCGTCGATTTTTGGTTTTCTTGGATGCTTAACAATACGTAAACCTTCTTCTACATCATCTTCCATAACACTTTCGTCAATTAGTTTTTGTGCAGTTTCTTTGTCCATTGTTACTTTGTGCATTTCACCACCAAATTCAAACTCTTTTTTACCGTCTACTGCCGCCTGAGCCGCCGCCATATTAAAAGCATTTTCATCTAGTGCATCTTCGTCTACATAGTTTTCATCATCTAGTTCTGCTTGTTCTAACTCTAAATCGAATAATTCTGCCGCTTTGGCTTGTTCTTCATCTGAAAATTCAGATTCTGAGTGATCAGCACCAATAGTTACACTGAAGTCACCAACTTTCTCGACTTTGACACCATCTTCTGTTTTCTCTACATTGAACTCATCAAACTCACGCAAGTATGTTTCTGTTAAATCTTCTTCATCTTCTTTAACAGCCATAGCATTGTCGCCATCTTGTGCTTTGGCATATGCATTTTTCTTTTTGTTTAGTCCACCACTAATTGCATTTACCATTGTGTCAACATCACCTTCTACTTCACTGGCATCGTGAGGTGCGTTCGCTAAATCTTCTTCGACTTCTTCTTCCGCATCATCAAGAGGAATGATTTGGATCATATCAGCCATTGTAGGATCGCTCATTTCGGGTTGTTCTTCAGCCGTTTGATTAATACCGGCCATCTTCAACATACCCAACAGTTCTGCTGCATCTTCGCCATTTGCTGTGATAGTTACACTATCTTGACTATCTGGATTATTATCACTTGTTGTATTAACTGTGATAGTCTCGTTTAGTGCTTCTTCTAGTTTCTTTTCTAAATCACTCATAGTGTTGTCCTCTTTTCTAACTATTTGTTTCATAATGTAGTTTTTAAATGTATCGGCATCTTCTTTATTTTCTGCACCGATATGCCAATTCTTAATATCTTCGACCTCAAGGCCTTCATCTCCCAAATAGGCTACACCATTTTTCCAATTGTATAGTGTCACCGTTTTTCCATTTGGAAGTTCGAACATCCATTCGACATCAATTTTTCCATCTGACATGCCTGGATAATCTTCATCTCTCCAGTGTGGTATTCCGATTGCTTTCAATAAATCTTCATATGAAGCATCGATATCACCTTGTAGACTGGTACCACCCACCGATGTCGTTTTCTTTAATTCTTCTTTCATGTCTTCTTTTTCCATAGGTGGTAAATCTAAATTCTTAAACAGTCTGTACTTAGCGTGTGTTGCTCGTCTAAGTCCTTCTGCATCTCTACTAAAAGATTTTACTATTTCTCCTTTAGCATTCTTTAGATGGTGACCTTTGTGATCACTTGTCACAGTGGGGTCACGATCAATTTTCATATTATTTTCTTCCAGTTTCTGGTAAATCTGGTAAATTAACTTTTGTTAATGGACCATCTGTTCCCTGTGGTAAATCATTTGTTGTTTCTGCTTTTGGTGCAACATCATCACTTGCAAATTCATAATCAGTCTTTGCAGCATTTTTGATAACATCTTTTTCATCACCAACAGTTCCATATTCTTTTTTAGCAGTAACAACTGCTTGAACATCTTCTGGTAAATCACTATCAAGAAGAGCCTCATCACCTTCGTCTTTACGGCTTTCCTCATCCATCATACTTTCTTCGAATGCTTTGTTAAGTACAATAACATTACTACCAGCAATACCTGACTGTCTGCAAATCTCTGTAAATGCTTCTGTAGATGCAGGGTAGTTGAAAACAGCATCCATAATATGAACTTCTTTATTTTTTACACCTTCAAATCCCAATGGACTTTCTTGGATAGGAAGTCTTTTTGGTTCACTTAAACTAACCATATCAAATGCTTCGAATCCTCTTTCCATTCTTTCAATTTGTTCTTTGGTTAATTCACCGGCAATCTTAATACGATATTCGTATGTTTGCTTTGACTCAATCAAA
>Ga0181580_10005057_pt1 | contig 10680 bp, 10 predicted proteins | sample 071ome_23_FD_132413 | JGI IMG/M metagenome (GOLD analysis project Ga0181580, IMG submission 132413) | Coastal salt marsh microbial communities from the Groves Creek Marsh, Skidaway Island, Georgia - 071403BT metaG (megahit assembly) | ecosystem: Environmental > Aquatic > Marine > Intertidal...
AACAACCTTGCAGACTCAGGAGACGTCACAACGATATGGTCAAACCGATCGAAATCGACAATTGCAGAGTTTAACGAGACATCCAACGGATAGGACTGGACACATGACAGTGCTATCACCTCAAATCCAGCATTGGTGAACGCATCAGCGACTCGCGGGAACGCCGAAGGAAGCCGATTTAACCAAAGTTTCAATTACAAACCCGCTTGAGCGAGAAGTTCTCTCGCGCCTTGCGAAATCAAATCTTCTGCGACGCGAACCCCTAAGATCTCGGCGTCATCAATTGCGGCCGAACCCTCTGCTTTCAGAAGTGTTCCACAATCAGCTGAACCCACCAATGCGCGTAACCACAACAGCCCATCACGCTCGATCGCATAGGCTGCAATCGGCACCTGACATCCACCGTTCAAATGCCGATTCAAAGCACGCTCAGCACGACCTGCAGTTTCTCCATCAGGATCCTTGAGTGTCATCACAATTTCACGGGTGACAGCATCATCTTCGCGAATCTCAATTCCAAGGATGCCCTGACCGCATGCAGGCAAGATCTCCTCTGGAGCTGTCTCAAATGCGATACGATGACCCAACTCCAACCGCTTTAGACCCGCTGACGCGAGCACCAAACCATCGAATTCACCTGTATCAAGTTTCTTTAAACGCGTACCTAGATTTCCTCTGACTGGGGATAATTTAAGGTCTGGTCGTAACGCACGAATTTGGGCGATGCGTCTCAAACTTGATGTACCAAGATGTGCGCCCTGAGGAATATCAGCAAAACCAGCCCATGCAGTTGTTCCAGCCCGATGGACCACAGCGTCTGTCGGTGTTTCACGTGCTGTTAAACAACACAAGTCCAGACCACCGGGAAGCTCCATCGGGACGTCTTTCAACGAATGCACAGCAAGATCTGCCCGACCATCATAAAGCGCAGTTTCTAGTTCTTTGACGAAGACTCCTTTGCCACCAATTTTGGTTAATGAAACATCGAGCCGCTCATCTCCCTGCGTAGTCATCTCCAAGAGCTCAATTCTCAACTCAGGAAAATGTGCTTGCAGACGGTCCCGAACGTGATAAGCCTGCCAAAGAGCCAATGGACTCTTCCGTGTCGCGATAGTTAATGTTTTTTGCATGTGTGGTCCTTTGTTACACAAAGTATACTGGATGCTTACAGAAGGAGTCTCTATGAGTCAGGAAACGCCCAAAGCTTTATGGGGCGGCCGCTTTTCGGAATCGACCGATGCGTTCGTCCAAGCATTCACTGCATCCGTCGAATTCGACCAACGCATGGCGCACGAGGATATTCAAGGATCAATCGCGCATGCCACGATGCTCGCTGAACAGGGAATCCTAACTGACTCAGAACGTAACACCATCATCGAAGGCCTCCAGCAGATCAAAGCTGAAATTGAATCAGGTCAATTGGCCTGGTCGATTGCACGCGAAGACGTGCATATGAATATTGAATCACGACTCATCGACTTAATCGGCGACACTGGAAAAAAACTCCATACCGGCCGCTCTCGGAATGACCAAGTCGCCACCGACATTCGACTCTGGCTACGAGGCACCATTGATCACGCGATATCCGAACTGTCTCGCCTGCAAACTGGTTTAATTACGTTAGCTGAGCGTGAAGCAGACACCATCATGCCCGGTTTCACGCATCTTCAAGCAGCACAACCCGTGACTTTTGGGCATCACATGCTCGCATGGAATGAAATGCTAGAACGTGACGCTGGCCGCCTGATTGATTGCAGACAGCGGATGAACCAATGCCCGCTTGGTGCAGCAGCTCTTGCCGGCACGAGCTACCCAATTAATCGAGAGCGCACGGCTGAGCTCCTTGGATTCGATAAACCAACAGAAAACAGTCTCGACTCTGTATCTGATCGGGATTTCGGTATCGAATTCTTAAGTGCCGCAAGCATCATCATGATGCACTTGTCACGGTTCTCAGAAGAGCTGATCAACTGGAATTCCACCGCTTGGCAATTTGTCGACCTACCTGACAAGTTCTGCACTGGCAGTTCGATCATGCCGCAGAAAAAGAATCCCGACGTGCCTGAACTTGTCCGCGGTAAATCAGGCCGTATGTTTGGTCACCTGATGAGCTTGCTTACTTTGATGAAAGGGCAACCACTCGCCTACAACAAAGACAATCAAGAAGACAAAGAACCTCTCTATGATGCAGCCGATACACTCATTGGTTCTCTTCGCGCCTTCGCCGACATGATGCCATCATTATTGGTCAACAAAGACATCCTCAAAGACTCTGCAATTCGGGGGTTTTCGACAGCAACAGATCTGGCCGATTACCTGGTACGCAAAGGCTTACCTTTCCGAGATGCCCATGAAGTGGTTGGACAAGCCGTAGCGCTTGGCGTCCAAACCAAGCGCGATCTTTCAGAAATGGATCTCGCGGAACTCCAAGCTTTCAGCAATCTAATTCATGATGATGTGTTTGAAGTTCTGACAGTTGAAGGGTCAGTCAACGCACGCGATCACATTGGTGGAACAGCACCAAATCAGGTGAGGGCAGCAGCAGATCGAGCAAAAGCGCGTCTAGCAGCTCGCTAGCGGCCAGGGATTTGCGCCAAAATCGCTTGGACTTGAAGCTCTGTAGAGCCACGATTTGCTTCAACCCAAGCATTTGCGGCCCGCCCCATCACATCAGCTTTTGCAAGTACCTCATCAATAGCTTGAGAGAGGTGCTCTGCATCGGTGCGAAGAAGAGCACCTGCAGCTTCCAGACCAACACTGATAGCTTGGAAGTTGTGCATGGATGGTCCTGCAATAAGAGGTTTACTCATCAGCGCTGGCTCAATCGGGTTTTGGCCTCCCTTTCAGGAAAAGCTTCCACCAATCACAATCACATCAGATGCAGAAAGGTACGCACCCATATCTCCAAAGGTATCACCGATCAGGATTTGAGCATTATCAAGAATTCCCTTTGAGACTTGGCACGCGTCAACCGCATGCTCATCAGCCAAAGTCTTAATTTCAAGTCCGCGAACTGGGTGACGAGGAACGATGAGTAGCCGTAAGTCAGGATGTTGCTGAGCCCAGTCTATGAAAAGCGCATCATCGTCGGCATGACTACTCATCAGGCAAATTAAGACATTGTCTTGTTTCCAATCAGTAATCTGATTTGCTCGCTCTCGAGAAATTTGAGGAGCAGATTGATCGAGCTTGATGGATCCAACTTCTGAAATCGCATGGGCCGGAACCCCAAGGCTATGTGCATTATGAGCATCACCATCAAATTGCATTAAAGCGCGTGAGACCTTGGACCACATCGGTCGCGATACCCAAACAAACCGTTCATATCCTCGAACTGATTGATCACTCAACCGCCCATTCGCGAGAATCACAGGGACAGAAGCCTTGTGGCATGCGTCAACTAAATTGGGCCAAAGCTCGGTCTCAATAACGATTAATGCTTTCGGCCGAAGTTTGGATAACCAGCGGGACCAAATCCACGAAAAGTCCCAAGGAAACACATGACAGGTGAATTCACTATTAGCCAGGATACCAAGTCCAGCTGGTGTGGTGGCTGTCATCAAAATGCGAAGCGATGCATCATGTTGAATGAGTGCTCGCGCAAGCTCTAAACCAACTTTAGCCTCACCAAGACTGCACGCATGAATCCATACACAGCCCTCCATCTGATCAGGCACATGCACGCCGAGCCGATGACTGACCATCGGGTCTTGATTTTCTCGGCGATACTTACGAACCACATGCGCAATTAGAAGTGGTGTACAAAGTAGCAAGAGCAGTGAATACAGATGTCGTCCCATAATTGAAGATGCTAGCATGCCTGCATGAAAATCATCGTCGGTGGCGGTATTTCAGGTCTCTGGCTAGCAGCTGAACTGAAAGCGCGAAATATTCCATGCTGTGTTATCGAAAAAAATGCACTTGGCCAAGGTCAAACCCTAGCGAGCCAAGGCATGATTCATGGTGGCACCAAGTATGCACTCGATGGGCTCTTAACCAAAGCAGCCAGTGAAATTGGGGCAATGCCCGCGCGTTGGCAAAAGGCTCTAAAGGGGGAGGGAACGGTAGACCTGAGCCATGTTCAACTCGAACGAGAAGATCAGCTGTTATGGTCTGTCGAGTCTATTGCTGCCAATCTTTTGGGATTCTTCGCAAGCAAAGCAATGCGATCTCGAATGGAGCGCATTGATCCGACATCCGAGGCGGCATTTAATCATCCTAATTTCAAAGGCCATCTCTATCGATTGTCAGAGCCTGTATTGAAGCTCGATACCTTGGTGCATGCATTTGCCGAGATTTTGGATGGACAAGTCTTCAAGGCGAAAGTCACCCAACTTCTCACACAAGACGATAAAGTCGTTGGTGTGGAAACGACTGCAGGCCAGATCCATGGGGACGTTATTTTAACCGCTGGTGAAGGAGCAGAAGTGCTGTTATCCGGGCTTCCAGGAGGCTATCCAGCAATGCAACGACGCCCACTCGCAATGGCAGTCTGCAAACTTGCGCAGCCCATTCCAAAAGTATTTGGTCACCAACTCGGGAGTGGCAGCAAGCCCAAACTAACTGTCTCAACCCATGAATTTGATGGAGCGCAGTATCTCTATTTGGGAGGACAGCTTGCAGAGGATGGGGTTCGAGAAGATGACGATACAGTCTGCTCCAATGCCAAACGCGCGCTATCGGAAGCACTCTCTTGGCTTGAACCGAAGGTGGAATCAACCCACGTTTTCCGCATCAGTCGAGCAGAGCCAAGCACGCATGAAGGAAGTCGGCCTGACACGGCATTTGTTTCTAAGTTAAACAACCTGATTGTAGCGTGGCCGACTAAGCTCGCCCTAGCGCCTGCACTTGCCGACCAAGTACTACCGCTTTTTGATGAAAAATCGAAACCTGTAACACTACCGCAGTGGTCAAAAGCGCCGGAAGGTCATTACCCATGGGTATGATTCATAGACCACTGGGGCAAACGGGGCTCAAGCTCAGTCCGATTGGTCTGGGTACCGTCAAAATTGGACGCAATACGGATGTGAAATATCCGACCGATTTTGAATTACCGAGTGATCAAGAAGTCATCGAGCTCCTCACAATTGCTTCAGATTTGGGCATCAACTGTCTTGATACAGCGCCAGCATACGGAACCTCTGAAGCTCGGCTCGGTGAGTTACTACCAGAAATTTCTAGCGATTTTCACATCATCACAAAAGTTGGCGAAACCTACGATCGTGACACCGGAAGTCATTACGACTTCTCAGAAACCGCTATCCTCAAGAGCTTAGAACAGAGTCTTCAACGCTTAAATCGCGATCGTTTAGATGTGGTGTTACTGCACTCTGATGGAAAGGATGTCGAACATCTAAATCAAGGTGCACTTCACACATTAATCAAAGCGCGAGACCAAGGACTAATTCAGGCAGTCGGATTATCGGGCAAAACACTGGATGGTGGGCGTCAAGCTCTAGATCTGGGAGCGGATTGCTTGATGATTACACTGAACCCTGAGACTCAAGATGAAAAACCACTCATCGATGAAGCGAAACGATTTGGTGCGGGGTTATTGGTCAAGAAAGCCCTCGGAAGCGGCCATCTAACAACATCTATTCCCGAAATTTTTAAAGACTTGTTCGCCCACCCAAACATCACTTCCGCTATCATTGGCACCATTAACCCTGTGCATCTGCGCAATAACTGTCTTGCACTCCCAACAGAGATTCAAATATGAGCCTAGACGCGATTAAAGCCACTTTTCAGGCAAGCATTGATACCAAACAAGCCCTCATCAATGACACCAAACGCTTGGAAGAACTTCTTGAAGTCGCAGGAGTCGCGTCATCAACCATCAAAGCAGGCCACAAAATCATGCTCTGCGGAAATGGGGGGTCAGCTGCAGATAGCCAGCACATCGCAGCAGAACTTATTGGTCGATTTGAAAAAGAACGTAAGTCAATGGCTGCGATTGCGCTCACCACAGATACATCTGCTCTCACAGCCATTGGTAATGATTATGGCTATGACCAAGTCTTCTCACGACAAGTCGAAGGCCTCGGACAATCGGGTGATTTACTCATTGGCATCTCAACAAGTGGTAATTCAAAGAATGTCGTCAAAGCTATGGAAGTTGCCCAGAGCAAGGGTATTCGAACAGTTGCACTAGTTGGTGATAAACCTGACGGCGCGATGCAGGCGATCGCTGATTACGTGCTAGCTGCCCCGTCGACTAACACAGCGCGCATTCAAGAGTGTCACATCTTGATGATGCACACACTCTGTCAGTTAGTTGAATCAGAGTCAGTCTGACGAATCTTTGCAATCAAGTGGCTAGTCGATAGGTTGGCCACTTCACCGAGAACTTTGACTTCTCCGCCATAGCCCAACACATGCTCGTAACCGACGACTTCCTCGATCGTTTTGTAGTCACCGCCCTTCACAAGAATGTCAGGCCGAACGACATCAATTAATGGAATTGGCGTGTCATCCTCAAATGCGATAACCGCATCGACAGCACCGAGGCCAGCGAGCACCTGAAGGCGACGTTCAATAGTATTTACAGGGCGTTCAGGACCTTTCAAACGAGCCACCGACGCGTCTGAATTGACAGCAACAATCAAGCGATCACCAAGCGAAGCAGCTTCTTTCAAATAGGCGACATGACCTGCATGCAAGATATCAAAGCAACCATTCGTCATGACAACTTTCTCACCCTGAGCACGGCATTGTTCGGCCCAAGCGGCTGCATCTTCTACGTGATCAAAAATGCCGTGATCAACATCCAGAGCCCGTTCGAGTTCACGACCACTGACAGTTGCTGTACCAAGTTTCGATACAACGATTCCTGCCGCTCGGTTCGCTAATTCAGCAGATTCAGCCATGCTCATACCTGCACCGAGGCCCGCCGCCACAGTCGCAATCACCGTATCGCCCGCACCTGTGACATCCGCAACCTCTCGCGCCGTTGCAGCAAATTGATGCACAGATCCATCACGCATAATCAGCGTCATTCCTTGCTCAGAACGCGTGACCAAGATTGTGTCGATATCAAGTTCATTAATCAGTTTCTGACCTTTTTCAATCAGGTCCTGATCATTGGCCCATGTGCCACAAACTGCTTCGAATTCAGTGCGATTGGGGGTCAATAAAGTGGCCCCTCGGTATTTCTCAAAGTCTGTGCCCTTAGGATCAACAACCACTGGTATCTTGGCGGCACGTGCTTTTTGAATGAGTAAACGAGGCTCTAAGCTTCCTTTTGCATAATCACTTAAAACCACCGCCGTCATTCCATCAAGTGACACTGCCTGAGCTAGCGACTCCGCATTTGATGCATCAAATGGTGTTTCAAAATCCAGACGAATCATTTGATGTGCCTGACTTAAGACTCTTAGCTTGGTAATTGTTCGGTGGTCGACGCGCGTGAAAAGTGGATGCACATTGTGATTTGTTAGGGTCTGTTCCAGTAAATCCGCATCAGAGTCATGGCCCACAAGCCCAGCACAAGTCACTGTCGCACCAAGTGACGACAGATTCAAAGCCACGTTTGCCGCACCACCCGGACGCGCCTCGTCGTGAGTGACCCGGACAACAGGAACTGGAGCTTCAGGAGAGATCCGACCAGCATCGCCATGCCAGTAACGGTCCAACATGACATCGCCAACGACTAAAACCCGCGATGTGGAAAAGATATGTGACACAGAAGATCTCTCTAATGATTCGAAGCTTGTTATAGTACCGAGCTTCATCAATGAACCCAACCGGATTACACATGGGCTTTTCTTTCGTTCCGCTGGGACTTGGCTTCATTCGACTATTAGCCGCACTGCCACCAAGGCTTGGAGTGGCTATCGGCCACCTGATTGGTACTTTGTTGTTCTATACAGCGAAAAACCGCCGCCTTGTTTGTGAACGAAATATTTCTGTCTGCTTCCCAGAATTAAGCCCGATCGAACAACGCAATCTTGTCAAAGCCTGCTTTGAGCAAAACGGAATCGGACTAACCGAAACGGCTTGGTCTTGGCATCGGCCCATCGATTTTGTCGATGACAAAATCGTCGTATCAGGCCAAGAACTTCTCGACCGAGCTAAGAAAGAAAATCAAGGGGTGTTACTGCTCTGCCCCCACTACAGCATGTTGGACTTGGTCGCCCCACTCATGCACGCCGTCGCAGGCAGATTTGTAGTGAGTTATCGCCCAAACGATAATCCAATCTTTGACCAAGCTATGTGTCGTGGTCGCGCACGATACGCTGAACTGGTCGATGTCCGGGCATTGCGCGATATTGCTAAACACCTAAAACAAGGTGACATGGTTTGGTTCGGACCAGATCAAGACATGGGGCCAAAAGGCTCTGTATTCGCTCCGTTTTTCGGGCGACTTGCATGCACAGTAACAACGCCAGCTCGCCTCGCTCGAATGTCTAACGCGGTCAGCGTTTTCCTTGATCTACACCGTGACGACAATGGCACCTATCACGTCTCATTTGTCCCGATGCCTAATGATTATCCAGTTGAGGATGAGTTAGAGAATGCACGCGCACTCAATCAACGTATTGAAGACGCGCTGAAAAAGCATCCCTCACAGTATATGTGGATGCATAAACGATTTAAGACAAATCCAGACCTTACACGGCAGACACTGTATCAGTCTGACTAACCCATTCCATTACGTCAGATGCACTGATATCAGCCATTTTTCCTGTTCGACTTTTTAGGATTTGCGATGTTTCAGCAACAGGTCCCACAAGACCAGGCTTTGTCGGCCCATACAATGCAAGCAGCGGTATACCCAATGCATCAGCGATATGCGCAAGCCCAGTATCGACAGAAACCACTGCGCGCGCATTTGAGATCTCAAAAGCAACATCATTTAACGAGGCTTGATTCAATATTCGTACGGGCAGGCCTGTAGTCATTGCTGAAACCGCTTCGAATTCAGCATCACTTCCCACCGGCAGCACAATGTCAGAAAACTGAGGAAGTGCATCTTCAATAACAGCTTTCCATCCATCACTCATCCAACACTTCGGTAGCCGACTCGTCTGAGTCACCAGTACTAAACGATCAGCCAGCTCTTGTGGTCGCCCCAAATCAATAGACGCATCTGGATCCGTTTCTGGAAGAGGGTATCCGAGCGACTTCGCAAATAACTCACGAGTTCTCGATATCGCATGTTTCGACCGGTCGACGCGATGGGTCACGTCGTAAACGCTCGCCGCCAAACGCTCCTTTGCCGAACGGCGATCAAATCCATGCTTTGGCCCATCAGTAAAACGTGTGATTAAAAATGCACTTTTAAGCAGTCCCTGAGCATCAATGACAACGTCGTATCGTTCTGCGCCGAGTACTTGTTTATAGGCAGCAAGGTCATTCGAAAACAATAGGCGATGCAGCTTTCCTTTCCAGCGTCGTAAAGGAATCGCAAGCACATCGCCAACAGATGGGTGCCAATGTGGGATTTCAGCAAAAGTAGGCTCGCACACCCAATCGAACCGAATATCACCGAGCGCTTCAGTTGCATCAGTCAATGCTGGCAATGTATGCACTAGATCACCCATTGAGGATGTTTTCACCACCAAAACACGCATTAGGCGATCCGCTGTATTTGTTGTAACAACGCGTCGAATACCTCATCAACCGAAAGCTCAGACAAACATGCCTGGTGTTTTAATGGGCATTCTTTTTCAAAACATGGGTGGCAAGGTACGGGGTGCGTCAAAGTCACTGCCGTCTCACTCAGTGGCGGTGTATGCGTCGGTGATGATGGTCCAAAAAGCGCGACTAGTGGTCGACCCGTCGCTGCAGCTACATGCATTAACCCAGAGTCATGTGTCACAACAGCTTTTGACAAGCCTATTAGATCAACCGCTTCTGGAATCGACGTCAAGCCTGTAAGGTTCACGAGACTCTCGCGCTTTGACTTCGCAATCTGGTTGATCAATAACTCAACATCATCGGCATCATTGGGCGAACCGAGTAAGATGACCTGATGTCCCGCATCAATTAAACGTGTCGCTAGATCTGCAAAACGATCCAGTGGCCACTGTTTCGCGGGCCCAAATTCAGCTCCCGGGCACAGAGCGACCAACCGAGAGGGGTCGAGTCCATGCGTGGAAACCAAATGTGCTTGTGACGCTTCATCCATCGTTAAACGGGGAAGCGGAGGAGCTTCGGGTAACTGATTCGCCGACAGAGCAAGGTTTGCTGGAAACCCAAGCGCCATATACCGGTCGATCATCCGCGGGAAACGAGCCTCATGCAGAATCCGTAGATCAGTGAGTAACTTGTATCGATACTCTCCACGCCAACCGATACGACGGGGGATTCCCGCCATAGCGGGGATCAACGCAGATTTCAAAGAGTTGGGCAGAATAAATGCGCGGTGATAACGCGAAAACCGAAGCTTACGAGCAAATGCCCAACGTTCTTTCAGCTTCAGCTGACCGTGATCAAAAGGGAGCTCGATGACTTGATCAACCTCTGGCATACGCCGGGCAACTTCAAGACTCCAGCTCGGTGCGAGCATATGAATGGGGTCGTCTGGGCGCTTTGATTTCAGAAACGAAATCAAACCATGCGCCATGATCATGTCACCGACCCAGTTCGGGCCAACCACTAAGGTTGGCATGAATCAGTCCTTAACGAGTGTGACCCACTCGCTGAATGTCTCATTACGGCCATGTACGACGTCGAAAT
>Ga0181580_10005061_pt1 | contig 10677 bp, 9 predicted proteins | sample 071ome_23_FD_132413 | JGI IMG/M metagenome (GOLD analysis project Ga0181580, IMG submission 132413) | Coastal salt marsh microbial communities from the Groves Creek Marsh, Skidaway Island, Georgia - 071403BT metaG (megahit assembly) | ecosystem: Environmental > Aquatic > Marine > Intertidal zone...
ATCACCTGAGCCTGTACATTCAATATGTGTTAATATACTCCCGACTTGATCTTCTATGTTTTGAATTAATTCTTCAGTCCTTTCTCTTTCCTTACCTTCATAATTAATAAAGTCTAATCTACAGGAAGGACATCTTAAGTTACAACTTTGATCAAAATTAAACTTTAACTGATGAGGATATTGATTTTCAAATTCTTTTATTCTTCTGATGTATTCTGATTTAGAGATAAATCCGTGTGTTCTACCTTCCTTTACACCTGTAAGTTTAGGACATCTAGATTCTATACAATATTTATATGACCCGTCAACAACACTATCTCTAATAGCTTGTGCTTTTTCTGATTTAAAGTTTTCTAGAATATTATTAGGATTACCTAGATCTTCTGGTAGCCAGTTAGGGCAACACATAAACATCTTATGGTCGAATATTTCTGCAAACTCAAATGGCTGTGTGCAGACCCAATCCTTTTTATCTAGAACATTTGTCATATTAATGTCTTATTAGACGGAAACCATTTTTTTTGATCCTTACTTGGTTCTGGTTTTGTAGTCTTTCTAATTACTAACTCATCTTTATAGTTAGTCTTTTTAATTTTTAATTTATCTTCGTAGTGAGTTTGCTGTATTTTAAGTTCTTCACGTCTTACCTTAGGTAAGGTCATCCATCTATGATTAACAGTATTTAGACGTTGTCTTATTTCTTTAAACCATTCTGTATATTGAGGATTCACTTCTAAGAAACTCTGCTGTCTATTAATATCTAAATATAGAGTTTGTCTCAGTAACTCTTTTTCGGCTTCTTCTCTATCTCCTTTAAACTCTTCATTTATAAAATGCTCCCAGTTTTGTATACCGTATTTCATTATTACCTTATACTTATTTGGGCATCTATTATCTCTATAATCTTTTAGTTTATCTAATAATTGCTTCTTTAAATAATCTGGTAGTAATCTTATATCGTAGCAAGGTGGTGTTGTAAGTAGGTTATTGACGTTTACCTTATCTGTGTCGATATTCAATTCAGCTGCGACATCAATAAGCTCATCTATAAAGAACATATTTAAAACACTTACAGTAGGTGAAAAATAAATTTGTATTCCTGTGCCTTGACATTTTTTTATGTTATTATAAACATTGTTCCATTTAGTACCGTCTCTAATTACTTCAGCTAGTTTTCCAACTGCATCTAATGAAGCAAAAAGTTGAATATGTCCTTTTGGATCATCTAAAAATTTCTGCCACATTGCAAATAAATCCCACTTCTTAAACTTTAAATGACTAAAGTTAGTATTGTATCTTAACCTTACGTCGGTTCTACCTGCTGCTATAAGCTTTTCAAGTATAAGGTAGTGTTCTTCCATTACTAGAGGTTCACCACCGGCGAAATAGATTTCTTCTACATCATTTATAAATCTGTCTACTTGTGCAAATACATTTTCTTTACCGTTTGAATTAAATTCTAATATTCCTTTAGAATCTGCACCAGTTGTATCACCATGTAGTTCCATTGCTTCTTGATGCCATTTACTACTAGAGTAAACACCGCACATTCTACACTTAAAGTTACATATATTAGACCATCTAAAATCCCAGTATCTTAATTTATAATCAGTAACATGACCAGTCTCTACGTCTGTATTGTCTAAAACTTCTACTAACCTATTTCTAAAATAATCGTTGTGAGTGAATCTAGGGCTGTTTAATCCGTTATCTTCAATTAAAAAACATCTATTACATAAGTGAGGTCTTTAACCTACTAACATTTGCTTTCTGATCTCTTTCATTTTATCACCATTCCATACTTCCTCTAATGTAACATCAGATGTATTACCTATATTTTCACCATAAGGTGCCATACAGCAGGGGTATATATCACCATTAGGCTGTACATTTAAATGCAACCAAGGTAAAACACAGAAAGTATCTGTGCTTTTTAATTTATCATGTTTTGGCCATTTAAATTTTGTACTCATTCGCTACAGCTTTATATAGTTCTGGAAATATCTCTTGGATCTTCTCTCTTCTTATACTATCTACTTTATCGGTAGTCTTTAAAAACTCCATTCCTAAACCATTACTTTCTGAATTGTAATAATTAGATTTTAAACGGTTAAAGAATGTAACTGGTAATTTACCTTCAATACTGTCTATCTTTTGCTGTCTAATATGTTTAGGAAGTACATTAACATTCTGATATTCTGGGGAGAATAAGTAGTTATCGTTTATAAATAAAGGTTTATGGCCTGTAAGATTCATTAATCCTTCTCCTATTAAGAATTGTGAAAGTTCTTCAATATAAAGGAAATTAAAAGCACTAACAGTTTGAGTTACAGAATAATGAAATGAAGGGTATTCGTTAACAAATCTTTTAAGATTTTTAATAGTAAGATCCCAATTACTTAAACTTCTTATGTAAGTATTTCTTTTACCATAGTCATCTATACTGATAGACATAGAAACGTGTTTAAAATGTAACAACTTATCAAAGAAATGTTTACTTATTTTATCAAAGTTATAATTAGCATTTGTAATATAAGAAATATGTACATTTTGCGCTACTCCTCTATCAATCAATAATTGTAGGAAATGACTGTGCTTATCAACTAAGAAAGGTTCTCCCCCACTAACTTGAACTCTATAAAGATTAGGTGTATACTTAAATAAATGTTCATAGAAACTAATCTTATCTACCCAATCGTATGAACTATCACACCCGTTTTTAATATCTTCATAGTTACTTGGTAACTGAATATCATCTCTAAGTTTATAGTAATCATCAATCCACGACGTAGAAGATTCTGCATTACACCCTCTACATTTTAAGTTACAGTAGTTACCTAATCTTAATTCTAGATTTCTAATATCTACTGGGATAGTTCCGTCTGCTTCTGTAATCGATTGAAGGTACTCTTCTTCTAGTATCGTTTCTCTATTTCTTTTTGAATGGCCTCCTGCTTGTTCTAGCCTGTGGCATGTCATACATGGGCTTGGAACTTTCCCATCTAGCATTTCTCGACGAATCTGCTTATATGAATCACTATTCATAACAGCTTCTAATCCATCTCTGTCTACATTCTTTACTAACGGAGTATATTCCCCATTAACTTTATCTTTAGCAAAAGCAATGTTACTACTCCAATCAACTTCACAGCATGGTGATGCATGACCGTGAGGGTGTACGCTAAGATGTTCCCAAGGAAGTGAGCATAAAAACTTTTCTCCGTTACTCATTTTTTAAATTTGTATACCAATTATTAAATTCTACAGGCATATACTCTTCTAGAGGTTTATTTCTTCTTTCAGCATATTGCTCTATAAAATTAATAAAGTCATTTCGTTTTTTACCGAAATCATCTTTATCTTCATAAGAAGTATCTACCTTTCTTAAATAAATAAGCAACCTTTTGAATTGATTAGTTTCTAAATCATTAATCCATTCTTTATTTTCAACCATTACCTTTTCAATTCTACTTGCTAATTCTTCTTTTATTTCTAAAGGAAGCATATTAACACTTTGAAAAGAAGGAAATCTAAGAATATTAACTGACATGAAAAATGCATGTCTGTTATTAAACTTCTTTTTCCAGTTAACAATAGTTTGTAAAAATTCTGCTACTGTCCATATACTAAGTACTGATATTGTCATCATTATGTACATTCCATTTACATAAGGAGACTCTGTGGCTTTCATTATATTCTTTTCCCATACATCCCAATCAAATCCGTCTCTAACAAACTCTTGATTCTTATGCATACATTCAGCAGATGTATAGATGTCTAGCTTTTCAAATTTTTTACCAGCATTAATTAATCTTTCTAGTCTGCTATCTTCCATTATCAAGTTACTGTTAACAGCAAATGCAAACTTTTCATTGTCACTAATATCAATTAGTTTCCAAAACGAAGGGCTCCTAGAAGGTTCTCCTCCTGATACTCTTAGTTCTGTTATACCGTCTTTAATTTCTGGGAACCAATCGAAGAATCTTTTAACATAAATGTTACCTTCATTTTTATTACCAAATGGCATAGCTATAGAACCATCCTGTCTATAGGTTTTACCGCCATCAGTTTCCATATTTTTATACTCTCCATTAGTAGAGATATCTTTAGACCAAGTAGAACTAAATTCTGCGTTACAGTAAGAACAAGCTAAATTACATAAATTATCAAAAGATATTTCTACTGTTTTAGGATTAACGTTTTTATCCCATGGAATATCTTTTAATGCTCTTATCTCTTCTTCAGTATACCTAGCAGTCTGGTATATTCTATCACTGTTAATCTCTTCGCTTTGAGCAGCATCTTCTACTCTCCAACAGTAACCGCATTCTTCTGGTCTTTCACCTGCAAGCATTTTTCTTCTTTGCTCCTTCTTAAACTTAGTATTATGTAAAGCAGAAGCATCAGCTGCTAATTCATCTTTAGGTACAGGATGAGCTAAAGGGTGGTGACAAGAAGCTGTTCGACCGTTACCTAGCCACACAGAAACATTATACCATTTAGCTGCGCAAAATGATTTAGGTGCAATATCTTTTATGATTTGCCTTGTTCTTTCGTAGCTTGTTTTCATGCCATTTCGTATAAGAAGTTACAGTTACCAGTTTTATCAACTGATTTACCGTGAATTAATTCAGACCAATCGTGATGACATATTACTCCTTCACTAACGGTAATTTTAAATTCATAAAATGTAATATCATGAGTTTCAGATTGATCATTTACAATATGTCTATCTGTACCTATAAACACTATTGGTTCTTGAGGGGTTGAAACTACTGCTAAAGGTCTTATTACTAAAGAGTATTCGAATTCCAATTCTCCATTTCTAAATACCTTTAATGTATCTTTTGGAAAATGTTCAAATGTCCATTTTTCTCTAGTATTAGGCTGTATAAAAGTATTAGTACCGTGCCAATCATCTTCATCTTCATGTCCTACTCCTATAAATACTCTTTTATCATGTACAGATAGTCCGGTATATTTAGGTACTATGCAGAATATATCCTTTTGCCTACTAATATTATGTTCCGTATAGGAAAAATCTACATCAATCTTCCAGTACTGATCACCTTGCAATCTATCGACTGCAGGGTTAGACAGGAAAGCAGGACATATACTGTTAGGCCATAAAGCCCATGGATTTCTACGACTTATATTTATCATAAAATTCTTTTAGTTCAGGAAATACTTCATAGAAGTTAGTTCCTTTTCTTTTATCGTTTTCTTCAACAAAGATAGCAAAATCTTTTCTATACTTTTCAATATCAAAATCATCTTTTGCGATAGCAAAGTCGTACACTCTTTTAATCTTTTGTATTTCTACATCTGTAAATCCGTATACCTTTGAGGTCATTTTGTTAGATCCGTAATGTAAAGCTTTTTTTGCTGCTTCTAGTATTAGTTCCTTATGTTCCGGTTCTAATATCTTTACTGATAGATGAGGGGGCCAGCGGATATAGGCTGTATCTAACTGAACAGCTGTAGTCCAGTATCTTTTACCGTTATCGTGTTTACCTTTCATCTCTAGTACTTTATCAATAAGTTCACCATATGTGAATACTGATAGAGCATTAAATGCTGCCATTATATTAACTGTAACCTTAGGTATTCTAGTACAAATTTGATCTATGTTCTCCCAAAACTTATCATAATTTAAACCAAATCTAGTATACTCAGCTTGTCTACCAATAGCCTCAACAGAAGTAAAGATGATTAATTCTCTAATTTTATTATTATTAACTAGGTCTTCACCAATGTCTAATAATCTTTTTATAAGTTTATCCGGTACAGATAAGTTAGTATTGATTGCTAGAGAAAGTCTAGGATTCTGTTCCCAATTTTCTTGAATATACTCTAATACTTTAAATGTATCAGGAGAAAGTAAAGGTTCACCCCCAGTAATTCTAAATGTATGTAAGTCCGGATATAATTCAGGCCACCATTCCCAGAAAGCTTCTACATAAGGATTATGTTCAGTTTTCTTGAGAGGCATTTCATCTCTTTCTTTAAGTAACTTAATACTATTAAATTCAGTAGATGTCTTATATTCACCATGCTTTTCAATCTCTTCTACCCATTTAGATGAATATTGAGGTCCGCAGTATGCACATTTTAAGTTACAGGTATTAGAAAAAGAAACTTCTACATATCTTGGGTTATAATTATCTCTCCAGTTAGAGGTCTTAATCTTTTCCATTTGGTCTAATGACCAAGGTTCAGCAGATTTAAAAGTTCTATCTGAAAAAGAATTAGAGTTATCTTCTATGTTCCAACAGTAGTTACATTCAGAAGGTCTTTCACCTTCTAGCATTTCCTTTCTTTTTAGTTTCTTAAACCTGGTATTATGTAATGCAGATGGGTTTCGTTTTAACTCTGCTAATGGAATTTTATGCTGTACCGGGTGGTGGCAGGAATGCGTTAGTCCTACACCAAGGTGCATAGTTACTTGAGTCCATTTAGCTAAACAGAATCCACAACCCTTTTGATTAAGTTGATCCCTTACCTTTGCGTAGGATGTATTCATAATTTTATATTAATCATTTTAGCCCAAGGCGTTAATTGATCTATTCCTACAAGTTCATATTTAAGAGTAGAAAGGCCATCGTTTTTATAATTGATCTTATCTTGCTGCATTTGAAGAACATACCTTCTTTCATTTCTAGCAGTAGTTTCACCTTTAACAAACTTACCGCCAACTATACCTTCATCTTTATGAGGTAAACATCTCATTTTACCTTCTACTCTATGAGGTAGAATAGAGTTTGGAATTTTAATATCCTCTTCTAAAAACTCTATATTTTCGTAATTAACTTCTTCTCCAAAATCCTTAGCATCGAGATCTAAAAACTTACCATCATCAGGAATATTAAATGCTAAATTCTCTACCTCTGCAGGTGTTAGGTCTCTGTTCCATGCTATTACCTTAGCAATATCACCTTTAAAATACTTAATCGGACTATCATCTTTTTCAGAAGGTGTAGTTCCTAAGTATATCTTATCAACTTCGTATTTCTTCAATCTACCTTCATACTTATAAGGTGAAGGAGAACCAAATCCTGCTAGAGAATCTACTTCAGTACCGTTTAAGTAAAAATGTGAAAGTTTATTATAATCATCAAATACAACTGTTACCCAGCTCCATTGATTATCGTATCTCTTCAACCACATATAGTTATGTTGATTAAAAGTATTCCAAAACGTTAATGATAACGCTCTAGAATTATTAAAAGAAATACCATAATCATATCCAGGGATTCTGAGTATAGGGTATTCAACATATCTTCTGCTTTTGCTACCAATTAAGAATATAGGATTTTTTTCAGGCATTTGGAATGCTCTGGTTAGAACTGAGATAGTATGTGAACGTCTATTGAAGTATCTATGTTCTCTAGGTATGTCTACCGACATGGTAGAATCATTACCGTTGAATCTCATATAGAGTTGTCTACCTATATTAGTATCTAAGTACGTATCGTTAGTAAGGCCCTCTTTATGACATCTCCAAAATAAATCATCATCTTCCATCCCCCAGTCCCAATAGTCATTGGAATACCCATTTGTAGCTTCTAGATGTTCTTTAGAGAATAAAACAGCACCGCCGAAGTATTCGTGGTATTTTAACTGCCAATCCATTTGTGATATCTTTGTAGCAATATGCCTAGGACCTTCTTTAGGGAATGTGTAGTCTGCACCTCCTTCTTCTACTGGGATCATATCTATATCGTGCCACACAATATAATCACAGCCGTCTTTTAGAGCATGTTCAGCAGCTATATTTTTAGTTGCTCCTCTATTAAATAATTTATCATCTACTTGATGAGCAAAATACATACAAAAGTCTATACCTTGACCTTTAAGGTACTTACCTACTTTTGGAATAAATTCGTTGAGATGTAATTCTCTATTTCTATACGGAACACAAACGCCTAATTTCAAAACCTAATATTTAATTTGTTAAAGCTGCTTTAATATAAATAACCTCATCTTCTACTTTATCTTCTAATTTATCATAATAAAGTGTATTAAGGCCTTCCTTATTAGAGTTAAATTTAGTATCATAAAACTGTTTATAGTACTCTATTTGATTAACTCTACTTTGCCAAGTTTTCCAGTATCCTTCTGTATATCCGTTTTCATCGTGTTTAAGTGCCTGAAATATACCTGTTCTTCTATAAGGTATAGGGACTTTTTTAGTTTCAGAATAATCTGTTTCGACTTGTTTTACGTTCACACATGTACCGTGATGTCCGTTTCCAGATAAGTCAATTAGTTCATTATCCCTAATAAACTTACCATCGTAATATAATATGGGCTTTGGTTCTATAACCTCCCACACACTTTTATTGACATTAGCACCTAATCTGGCTATCTGTAACTGATCTAATGCTTCATTATATACGGTAAATGTAGATATAGATCCATCCATCCAAAGCTGCTTTTCTTCCCTATAGGGGTCTCCAACTCCTAAGAAAAAATTATCAGCTTTTTTAATGTCCATCATTTTATCGTAATTCAACCAACCTACTTGGTTACCATTCAACCAAAATGAAACTCTTCTAGGAGCTGAACGATTATTGATTACTATTGTAGCATTATATGTACCTTCTGGGAAATGGTCAGAAGCTATATTCATAGAACTTAAATCTTTTTTCCAAAACTGAAAAGAAAAATTCCTAAATGAATTATAATTCAACGATGTATCAAAACCCGGTATAGAGAATACTGAGAATATATCTGCTACTTCATTATCTTTGGTATGTACGTGGTCAATACTAAATGTAGTGCTTATAGTAAAATCTCTAACTGAGTTAAATATATTAGGGCATACAACTAATGAATCAGCTCCATTGAATTTAGCTGCTATACCTGAACGGCTTTTTTGAGCCACTATCTTGTTGTCTAAAATAACGTTATTCTGTACACATCTTAACATTAAATTATCGTCTTCAAATCCCCATCCCCAAAATTCATTTGAATATCCATTAATCTTTTCAAATATATCCACAGGGAATAAAGTAACACCACCGAAATACTCATCAAAGTTATCTCTTTCAAAACCTGGAGGGGTATTTAATTCGGTAATTAAGTGTAGTACTCTATCTGAATATTTGTAATTTACATTTATAGGGTGCATATCTATATCATGAAATACAACATAGTCGCATCCTATTTCTTTTGCTTTTACAAAACCTATATTGAGAAGTTTACCTCTATTAAAGTCGTTTTCGTCTTCTTGTTCAACTACTATAATATTATACTCAATATCTTTTATATAGGCTTTTATAGCCTTGATAAAACTATCAAGCTGTTCAGGTCGATCTCTATAAGGTACAATTATACCTAATTTATGATTCTTCTTCTTTTCCATCTTCTTCTTCTACTTCAGGTTTAGGTGGAACTAATCTGTGAAACTCTGATAGATAGTATTGCAATCTTTCACTCCATTCATCTTTATCTACCTCTTCAAACCAAAGAGCTAGAGCATCAAGTGAGTTTGCAATCTTTTCTAGAGCTTTTAACTTACGTTCTTCTATAATCTGCTGTTCGAAAGAAGGTTTACCGAAACTAGTTGTTTTATTTGCGCTCATATTAAAACTATTTTATTCTTTAGTATATTCCAATGGGGGTAATCCATATACTCAATATAAGAAAATTCTCTCAATTCTTCAACTTTATACTCAGGATTTTCTATATTTATTTTCCATCCGGAATCCTTAATAGCATTGTACATTACCATATATTCATCTGAAAATGAGTATTCTTGTTTATTATCTGCTACCTTTTTTATTCTGTCAACACAAGTCTCATCCCATTTAAAATGATGTACCTGAACAAAACAGTCATTTACAGGCATTCTCTTAGGGTGTTCAGTTCCCCAGCTGTTAGTACCATCAGGGAATTGTGCATAGTGCTGTCCAGGTGTTACTTCTTGGTGTCCTTTCATTAAAGTTACCTTATTAGGGCAAGCCTTAGACATAGGGTATCTAAAGAAACCAGCATTGGGAAAAGCTTTATGAATATCCGTCTCTCTCGTTACTTTAGGAAAAGTACCATCTTTACCTATTCTATCTAAGAACCCCCCTGTAACAAAGTCATAACCATATTTCTCACATTGCTGTACGATGTTAGCTATATCGTCTGGGTATACTTGTAATTCATCGTCATCTGCTACTATCCACCAGTCATTAGGTTTAGTAGCTTTAACCATGTTATATATTTCTGTAACTCTATTCCAATTATACTTTGGTTCAGTAAAAACACCGAAAGGCTCTATTCCTAATTCTCTAACTTCCTCTACTATCCCATCATCTTCACTTTGTCTGTATACACAAACATAAGCTTTATCTATCTGGTCTTCATAATGTTTTAACATATGAGGAAGAATGTGTGTATTCTCTCCTACTACTGTAACTAAATTAAGCATGCTTTAAAATTGTTAATCCTGTTGAACTTGGTTTTGAAGGGTAAGCTCCTTCATTAAAAAAATCAAACCTTTGCCATTCATCTCCTATTTCTTCGATAAACCTTGCTGGTACGTTAGCAAACTCATCATGGTGGTTTTGATCAGTAATATCCTTTGTGACTATGTAGTTCTCAGCGTATCTAATATCGGTATCGTGGATGGATATAATACCGTAGTCGGACATCAATGTACTGTATAATTCAAAGTCTTGTTTA
>Ga0181580_10005076_pt1 | contig 10667 bp, 8 predicted proteins | sample 071ome_23_FD_132413 | JGI IMG/M metagenome (GOLD analysis project Ga0181580, IMG submission 132413) | Coastal salt marsh microbial communities from the Groves Creek Marsh, Skidaway Island, Georgia - 071403BT metaG (megahit assembly) | ecosystem: Environmental > Aquatic > Marine > Intertidal zone...
AAATAACTAATTTATGTAATATATTGGATTTTATTAAGTAAAAAAAAAATAAAAAAAATTTTAAAATAAAAAAAAACCAAAGAAAAGTATTCAATGGTATATTATTTATTATTTACGCCTTAACTCCATATGTACCAAAATGTCATATGGAGATAAATTGACGTATGTGCGCAAACAATGTGCTATATCACTTATATCAATTGATATAAGTGATATAGCACACTTGCATAAAGTGATAAATATATTAAAAATATAATTGATCATTTTTTTTATACGCCTTATTTTCCAAAAATATATTATTTTAATCTATACTTATTCATTAATTTACCATTACTGGTTTAATAGTAAATACTATTATTTCATTCAAATTATAAAAATAAAATCTTTATAATTTAAACTTTAAAGGCTGTGTAAATCCAACTTTCCTTACTTTAAGTAAGGATTTAAACTATATTTAGTTATAATATAATTTTTACAATTAAGAATATTAACAATAAATTGTTTTAACTTTTTAATTACACTAATTTATAATTAAAAATATTAAATAGTATTTTAATTGTTAATATACATTACTCTCTTCTTAACCTAAATATACTATATCCTAATAACTTATTATATAGGTTAATTCTATCTTTAATACTAATTAATTTATCTACATATAATATAGCAGTATTTAATATTTCTATATCAAACTTATGTTTATAATATAAATTTAATAAATAATTTTTACTATGTAAAATACTTTTACATAAAATGAATAATTTTCTATCTAAAATATAATTAACTATCTGTTTACCGTATGTCATAATAAGATATTTCTTTTTTTGAGTTTTTTTATCTATTCTGTTATATCTATATAATTTATCTATAAGTTCTGAGTCCGTTAATTTATTATCTATATTATCATTTATTGTAAAATCAAAGTTATTTATTTCTTGTATTTCATTTAAATTTATTAAATCAAAAAAATGTACATATAATAATTTTAGTAATGTTAGATGTTCTATATCACTATCTATACCAATATCAACTATATTATGAAAAATGTTAATTATTTTTTCTATACTATATTTATGGATATTTTTATAATCTATTTGATTTTCAAATATATATCTATTTTTTAACTTATTTTGTAATCTTTCACTTATATTTTTATTAGAATTAATATCAATATAATTCTTTATTAATTCTATTAAATATGAGTTATTTTTTGATAAATCTATATTTTGATTTTTAATTAGTTTATTAAAATCATGTAAAAACATTATTTGTATTTTATTAAATAATTTACTATATGATTTAAAAAAATCCATCAAACTATCTGGTGATTTTAAAAATGTATAATAGTTTGAATTTATATATTTTAAAAATGTCTTCATAACTTTAATATAATTTGTTAATCTTTTATTAATTCGCATATCTTTTGTATTTTTAATAATTATTTTTAATAATTCTATATGTAATTTAATTACATGATACAAATATTGTTTTAAATTATATAATCCTTTATTTTTTTGTGTCATTATAAGACTAGGTTTAATAATATTTTTACCTTTACCTTTTACAATTTCTATCTTATTCTTAATTCTACTTTTCAAATTATTTATAAATATTTTATATGAATTAATTTTATCTTTTAAAGTTCTAATATTCTTACTATTTACAATTATATGTTTAGTTCCATGATAATTATTAATACCCATATTAACACCTATATTATTTAACGTATATGCTTCAATAAAATCTGATTTATTGATATCTTTTTTTAATTGTCTAGAAAATACTTTAATTAAATTTCTTTTGTACTCTATACAACTATATCCAGGTTTACCATCAATTGTTGGACAATTATTTATACTAAAAAATAACATATCTTTTATATAATTAATATTTTTAGTAGTACCATTATTTAATCTCATAATCATTATAGGTAATATATCCTCTATTATTTGCTTATTATGTCCTTCTATACCATGCGTATTAATATTATGTGGATGTGATAATGTATTATATATATTTTTATAGAATCTATATAAATCTCTTTTATTTGCATCTGGTCTTAATGATATATAATAACTTGTTAAGATTTCATATACTAAAATTTTATCGAATATTAAATTTGGAACTCGTTTAAAATCATAATTTTTAAGTATAAGAGTTACATCTTTTTTTGGAGCATTTTTTTTAACATATTCATCATATTTTTTATAAAATTTACGTCTACTTTTTGTTGATAATCTACATAATTTTTCATCTAATTCTTCAAAAAATTCTTCAGTTTGATTTTTAAAAATTTCCTCTAATTTTTTATTTTGTTTTAACGTTTCTTCTACATTTATTATATAACTTTGCATTTAATATAAATATATTATTTTATTATTTACTATTTATTAATTTATTATTTATTAATTTATTAATTTATTAATTTATTAATTTATTAATTTATTAATTTATTAATTTATTAATTTTTTCAATATAAAATATATTTTTTAAACATTTTTTTAATTCTAAAAAAAAATGAAAAATAAATATAAAGGTTTATTTATTACTAAATATATTATTAAGATTTATTAAGATTTATTAAGATTTATTCAAATTTATTACAACTTAATATTTTATTTATTATGGCTCTTCTCAATAATGGATATGTTAATTTTGGTTTTGAACTTGATGAGTTTCAACTTGATGCTATTTCTGCTATTGATAATAAACAAAATATCATTGTTACTGCACCTACTGGGTGCGGAAAATCTGTACCAGCTTTATATGCTATATCTAAGGCAATTAGTGAAAACAAAAAAATTATATATACTTCTCCATTAAAAACACTATCTAATCAAAAGTTTAATGAAATTGCAACTAAAATTAAAAGTGGATTTTTCAAAGATGTAACAATTAACGATTTGGGTATTGAAACTGGAGACACTAAAAAAAATATTGATACATGTCAAATTGTTGTAGGTACTGTTGAAATTTTTCATAATAAAATGTTTCTTGAACCAGATTATTTTAAAGATGTTGGATATATTATATATGATGAAGCACATTATTTTAGTAGTGAACGTGGTGGTGTTTGGGAACGAACTATGATACAACTTCCACAACATATTCAATTTATTATGCTTTCTGCAACAGTACAAAATGTTCCTATGTTTATTAATTGGCTTGATTCAATTAGAGATTATAAAACAATACATTGTTCAACTGATATTCGTCATGTTCCATTAACATTTAGTTTATATAATGGAAATTGGAATTGGTTTAGTTATTTCTATAATACAAGAGATAAATGTTTTAAAATAATTAAATATAATGAAAATTATTATGATATTAAACAACAAATTACATCACATAAATATAATTATAAATATGTACTAAATACATTACTTAATACTATGAAAGAAAAAGAACTATTACCTACTATTGTATATTCATTTTCACGTCTAAAATGCGAAACAATGCCATCATTTATTGAAGCAAGTTTTATTACACATAAAGAACGTGCTGAAATTGAGCGTATTTATAATTATTATATGAATAAAGCACATTTAAGTGAAGAAGATAAAAATATTAATCAATTTGTATTAATGAAAAAATATTTAATGAATGGTATTGCATTTCATACAAGTGGTCTTATTCCATTTTTAAAAGAAGTTATTGAAATGCTTCTTGAAAAAAAACTTATAAAAGTATTATTTGCAACTGAAACTGTATCAACAGGTCTTAATATTGGATTTAAATCTGTTGTTTTTACAGAATTACAAAAATTTGATTCTATAAGTAAAAGACAACTAAATACATCTGAATTTTTACAAGCATCAGGACGTGCGGGTCGTCGTGGTCATGATGATATTGGACATGTTATATATTGCCCTTTATATTATATTGAAAATGTTAATACTATGAAACAAATATTAACTGGTTCAATGACAAAATTAGAATCAAAATATAATATGGATATTCCATTAATGATTAAAGCATATAATACTGATTTATCAATATTAGATAAAATAACAGAAAAATCATTCTTAAATCATCAAAATATTATACAAATTAATAGTAATAATAATTTTATAGAATTCCAAAAGAATTTAATTAAATTATATGATGTATATGTAGATACATTAACCGATGATGAAAAAGTAATTCTTAATAAATATCAAACATATAATGAAACTGTATCTATAAATGATTTGAAAGAAATTTTTAAATCAAAACAGAAATTTAAAGAACTTGATTTTGAAAAACAAATTTTACCAACTATTCAATATAATAAGGAAATTTATTATTATAATATTGATCTATATAATAATAAAAATACTAATCTTAATTATTATATAAACGAACAAAAATATAAACTTATTTCATATTTACAAAGAAATGAATTAATGAATAATACGGAAAATGATGAAATACAACTCACTAAATATGGTGTTATGAGTATTTATATTAATGAAATATCACCCATTATTTTCATTGAACTATTTAAAAATAATGTTTTTGAAAATATTGATGAATATTCATTATTATGTATTTTAGCTTTATTTATTAATTCTAATAATAATAAGAAACGTGATGATGATATAATGTCTATTAATAATTTAAAAATTGATTATTATATTACTGATAAACTAAATGATGTAAATAATATAATTGATAATTTAAATAAAATGGATATTACTCATCAATTTCATATAGATTTATCATTTGTTGAATATGTATATTTATGGGCTTATAATTATAATGTAAATGAAGTTTATGGATATATTTTAGATAATTATGTATTTGAAGGAAATTTTGTTAAAAATATCTTGAAACTTAATAACATATGTAATGAACTCATTAAATCATTTGAATTTATTGAAAATCATCAAATAGTATCTACATTACAAAAGGCACAACAATTAGTTAATAAAGGCATTGTATCTATTGATTCTATTTATTTATATATATAATAATTAAGCAAATATATTATATATAAAAAAAATGATAATTTATATGGTATATGTATTTACCGTTGCCATTTTGGCACAAGAATCTCTTTTTAAAAGTCAAGGCGTATGCCAGTTTCGGTAGGAAATGCCAATATCATCCGTTATCACGGAGGGAAACCTGGCTGTCCTACATCCAATATGTTCGTATCATCGAACATGTTCTCAAATACTATTAAAAATACATCCGGAGAGATGTATTATAAGTTCTCAAATTCTGGTTCGTCCACTTTTGGGAAACGTTACAAATGGTGAAATTCAATTTTGTTCTTAAAAACAAAAAAAACATTTTCGTTCTTAAAACACAAAAAAACATATTTTACGCTCTTAAACTTAATAAAAAAATTTTTTTTACTAATTACCTAACATCATATTTAATTGGGTATATTGATTATTACTTAATTTTTCGCGAGATTTAATCATTTTTAATCTTTGTAATTCTTCTTTTTGTTCTCTTTTTTTCTCTTTTTCTAATTTTAATTTATCTTTATACGATAATTTATAACTAATATTAGCTCTATCTGCTTCACATTCATCTATTGAATTATATTCTTTACGTTCTTTTACTAAATTATGGTCTATTAATTTATTCGTTGAATGTGCCTTTAAATAGTCGGTATATTGTAATTTTTTATTATCATCATTTTGACCACTAAAATCATCAATTTCTTTATTTGATATATCATAACATCCTAAAGAACTTAAATTAAAAATATCTTGTTTATCCTTATATTTTACTAATGATTTATTTACTCTATTTAACTTTTGATTATCAAAATCATTATGAAACATATTTGCATTAAATTTATTACCTTTATTATAATCTTTCTTTTGCTCTATATCTATATCTTCCCTTATATCTGAATGTGCCATCATTAATGAACCATAACCCTTATCATATGATTCATCTATACGTGTTGTTTCATATAATGAGTTAAATTGATTCATTGTTAAACCTTTCATTTTATCATTTCCAGAACGATTATCTTTTAATTCTTGTTTAATTTGATTAAGTTTAATATTATTATTTGATATATCTTCATAATTATTTACTAATGGATTATATGGTGAATTTAATTCATTATGTGCCATTACCGTTTCTTGATTTATATGTGCGTTAAATTCTTTTTTTAAATCATAAAATTGACGTTTTCCTTCTTCACGAGATTTATATACTTTTGTTAATTTTTTAAAACATTTATTTATTAAATTAAATATATCTGGATCTCCACCTTTATCTGGATGATTCGCAAATGCTAATTGTTTATAATTTTTTTTTAAGTCTTCTAATGTAAAATTTTCATTTAAATTTAGTACATTATATGGGTTAATCTTAGGATTAGGCATTAAATTTTATATAAAATTTATATTAATTTTTATTTGATTATTTTGTATATACTATTTACATTATTTATATTTAAATAAAATTTTATATTAAATTTATATTTAATATTAGACATAAAAAAAAAATGGTTTTTTTTATGTTATTTATATATACCGTTGCCATTTTGGCACAAGAAAGTGAAGAAGTATTTCCATCAGATGTCTTGCTTTTGGCGTCGTCGAAACCAGAATCAGGTCTCACAGGATACCCTTCGGGATGCTTTACAAGCAATCGAGAAGGGACGGACTGCATGGATGGAAGCTCTCGACCATGCTGTGAAGCCAACGCCGGAACAGGAAACTAGTGCACTCAGGCGACTAGAAATGCTCCAAGAAGCGCACGCTATTGTGGAGGCTAGTAAGCTACAAGCTCCGCCGACGTACTGTGTCGGCGGAGTGAAGAAGCCGCGATGAGAATAAAGCACAGTTGTTCTCATTTTGACAATAAAAAAATTTTTTTATTTATATATTTTTATTTTCGTTTTATTTTTTTGATTTAAATATAATTTAGGTTATTAAATATAATGATTTATATATTATAAAAATACAATAAATATATAATACTTATATTGTTTTAGTTAATAATGACTTTAAAAAATAATCATTATAAAACTTTAGGAGTTGATCCTAATGCATCTATTGATGAAATTAAAAAAACATATAGAAAATTAGCAGTACAATATCATCCTGATAAAACAGGAGGAGATAAAGAAAAAGAAGATAAATTTAAGGAAATTGTTTATGCTTATGGAATATTAAGTGATGAATCAAAAAGAAAACAATATGATTTATTAGGAGATGCTTTTGATGAAAATGTAAATATGGATGATATCTTTAAACAATTTAATGGATTTGATGATATATTTAATAATTTTTTTGGTAATGGAGCAGGAAATGAACCATCTGATATATTTTCACAAGTATTTAATGGTTTATTAGAATTTAAACAAAATAATCCAGAAGTAGTACAAAATATGAAAGATAATTTCAAAAAAGGATTTACTAATGGTATTAAAATTGGAATGGAAAATTTCTCACAATCATCTCAATCATTTTCAAGTAAAGATGGAGGAACTGTTTTTATGTCATTTGGTATTAATATGAATAGCTTTGATAATGATGATATGATTAATATGTTAGATAAAATGACAATAAAAAATAATAATGTATCATCAATTTTAAGAGAACATACTATATATATAGGATTAAAAGAAATATATTATGGTGATAATTATACATTAAAAGATAATAAATATGGTAAATTTAAGATTAAAATACCTAAAGGTGTTTATGATGGATATACAATTAAAAAGAATATTAAACAAAAATGTAAAGAAGAATGTGATATATGCAATGAATGTAATACAACTATCAAATTATGCATTACTGTTAAATATGATTTAAATAAAATGGAAAAATTCTCTTTAGATAAAGATAATAATTTGTATTTATTTGAACATATTTCATTAATTGATTATATTTGCGGGTTTTCACGCGAAATTAATTTTATTGATAAAAAAATATTTTTTATTTGTAATAAACAACTGGATTTAAATGATAACAACGAGATTTGTTTGGAAGGTAAAGGAGTACCTTTATACAAAAGCAGTAAGGATAATTCTGAATATAAATATACAAATTTATATATTAAATTTAATATTGAATATCCACAAAATGAATTATTTAATAAAATTAAAAAAATTTTTATGAAAATTTTAGACAAAAATAAAATACAAATACCAGATAATGATAATGAGAAAAATATTATTATTGATTATTAAATTTATTATTTTACTATTTATCTAAATCTTTTTTTTCTTCTTCTATTTTATTTACATCTATTAAGTTTTCATTATATGAAATAAATAATAAATTATAATATGTATCATTTAATTTATAAAAATATAAATATAAGGTATCATCATCTTGTTTAAATGAATATTTAAAAATATTATTTTTCAATTTTAATTTAGTATCAATTTCTCCTTCTGGATTTAATTTTTTATCTTCATTTACTTTATTTATTGGATAATCACTTTTAATCTCATATGATCTATCAGAAGTTTTTCCTAATATTTTAATACTATCTAGAATATTAAATATATATATATTACTATTTATTTTTTTTTTTTCCATTCTATATTTACTTATTTTTTCACTTTCCTTTTTAATTTCACTTGTACGTTTTTTTGGTTTTGTTGATCTTCTTCTTCTTGAAAGACTTCTTCTTTCTTTGTCCTTTTTTTCCTTTTTATTTTTCTTTTCTTCTTTTTCTTTTCGTATTTTATCTAATTCTTTTTGTAATTTATCTCTTTGAATATCAAGTTTCTCTTTTGTATTCTGTTTTTTAGATTTATCTTTCTTTTCTATTACTTCTTTTTTATACATTACTTCATCTTTTTTTCTTTGAACCATTCTTAATTCTTTTTCTAAAGCATTCCTTTTTTCTAATTCTAACAATAATTTATTTACTTTATTTTTATCAGATAAATTTTGATAACTATTTATTTTTGAATAATCTTTTGTTAATTTGTATTTTTCTTTTTTATTTCTTAAATTATTTTCAACTTTATCAATATATCTATTAATTATAAAATTTCGCTCTTTATTTTCCTCAATATCATTTAATTTTTCTTCCTTTATATCCTTTTTAACACTATGATATACAACAACTCCTGTTATTGAAATAGCACTTATGCCAGCAAAAATTAATCCTAAAAATGCCATTTATTTATTATGTTTTATATACTAATTATTATATCATAATATTTTATTTTTATTTTTATAATTATTTCAAAAATAAAAAATATTATTTTTATTATTAGTTTTATTATTTTTGTAATAATAAAACTAATAATATTATAATTAATATCATTAAAAATACCTCTATTATTATATGATATTTATTATAATTGCAAGTATTATTATATTTATATTTTTGATATGCTTCTTCTATAGTCCATTCACGTTTTCCTAACATTTTATTTACTATATTATGTAAATCTACACTAAATTCAAATAAATTGTTGTTATCTAAATATTTGTCTATATTTACTTTTTTAATATTTTTTTCATAATGTTCAGAACATATATCACATGGTATCCAATATTGTAAATTATTAAAAAATAATTTATAATATCTTTTATCTTCATTACTTAATTTTTTAGGAGCACCAACACACATATAATGTATGGCATTCCAAAAATGAGGTCCAAATATTGTTGGCTCTACCATTTTATTTTTTTTTTATTTTTTTATTTTATTCATTATTATATTTAAATATAAAATTTTTATTTAAAAATAAAAAAAAGATATATAAATTAGATTATAAGATAATATGTTATACTTATACTTAAATTAATACCTATATACTATGTCTTATACAAAAAAAAATAAAAAAGCATGTTTAAATTGTGGTCAATATTCACATCTTGCTAAAAATTGTCATTTACCAACAAATTCATATGGAGCAATTTGTTATAAAGTTGTAAATAATGAAATAAAATATTTAATGGTTAAAAGGAAACATTCATTTAATTTTATTTCATTTATGAAAGGTGCTTTTAATATTTATAATGTTGATTCAATGATAAAAATGTTTAACTATATGACAAATATTGAAAAATATTATATTCAAACATATAAGTTTGATGATTTATGGAATTATACTTGGGATAGTTATATTTATCATAAAAATAACTTTCAAAAACTTAAAAAAAATATATACAATAAATATGTACAATTACAAAATGGTTTGATGATTGAACATAATGGTATATTACAAAAAATTGATATTAACTTTCTATTAACTAAATGTACTAATCTATATAATGAACCTGAATGGGGATTTCCAAAAGGCAAAAAAAATAATGATAAATTTGAATCTGATATACAATGTGCTTTACGAGAATTAGAAGAAGAAACAAAAATTATTATCAATCCAAATAATACATTCATACCAGATAAACCTATAAATGAATTTTTCATTGGTACAGATAGTAAAAAATATTGTTCTAAATATTTTATTATTAAATTAGATATAAATGAACTACAACATAATTTTAATTTAGATATAAATGATTCACTACAAAATTCAGAAATATCAGAAATTAACTTTTTTAATAAAGATGAAATTATGAATAAATTTAGACACTATGATTATAAACATAAACAAATTATCATACAAATTGATAATTATTTACAAAAAGTAATATAAACATATTTTTATATTTTTATATTTTTATATTTTTATATTTTTATATTTTTATATTTTTATATTTTTATATTTTTAT
>Ga0181580_10005089_pt1 | contig 10653 bp, 12 predicted proteins | sample 071ome_23_FD_132413 | JGI IMG/M metagenome (GOLD analysis project Ga0181580, IMG submission 132413) | Coastal salt marsh microbial communities from the Groves Creek Marsh, Skidaway Island, Georgia - 071403BT metaG (megahit assembly) | ecosystem: Environmental > Aquatic > Marine > Intertidal...
TCTTCAAGTTGCAATTCTAGTGCATGAAGGGGCTTTTCGAAATCTAAGCTGTGCTTTTTTGGTTTTTCCATGGATTATTTGAAAAAAATATTGATTATAGGCTAAGCACTTGGCTCATCTTGAGCAAGTTCATCCTTCCACCCAAGAATTCTTGCATCTGCGGATGCTTTTTCCGCCCCTTCCTTATCTCCCTTGGCAACTAAAATACGGGCGAGGCTAACCGTGGAAGTTAGATCATTTGGATTATGCTCCAGAGCAGAACGGCATGCACTTTCCGCACCATCCAAATCTCTTTTGGCCAACCGAACTTCTGCTAGTGCCCTCAGGGCATTTTGATTACCGGGGGACTCCTCAAGAATACTCATCAAAGCATGCTCTGCCTTGTCTTCTTCCCCAAGAGTAAAATCAAGCACTGCCTGATTAATTCTCTTTTCCAATTTTTCATCCTTCATTTATCCATTTACAATTTCGGCTCTTGAAAGATTGGCAATTCAAATCAGGAAATCAAAAATTCAATTGCTTGTAAGTTCTTGTATTTTGTTTAAAAGAAGGCATTTAAGGAAGTAACTACCCTTTTTCATCAACCTCATTTACGATCCAAAATATGCTTTTCCGAGACGCCGAATTTCAAAAACTTTTACTTTTGCACAGCCGGGACAGAAGGTATCAAAAACTTGTACAGGAGGTTAATGAACTACCAAAAGAACTTTCCAGGATGGATGAAAAAATCGCCGTGGAGAAAGAATCGGTCGAACTTGCCCTCGCTGAGTGGAGAGGATTGGAATCCCAGAATAATACACTTGAAAAGGATATTCTTTCCCTGAATGAATTAATTGGGAAGCAGAAGAACCGCCAACTGGAGGTAAAAAAGAACGAGGAATACCAGGCACTGGAAAATGAGATCGCAAATTTGCAGGCAAAAATTGAGGAGCGTGAAAACGAACAAATAGAAATTCTTTTAAAGATTGACGGTGCACGCGAAACCGCTGAGGTCGCCCAAGGAAAAATTACTGAACGGGTGGCGGAACTGGAAAACCAAAGAAATGAACGAGCAAAGCAGGGAGAAGAAAAAAAATCTGAGCTTGATGATTTAAAAAATGAAATTGAGGAAACCAGAAAGGATGTGGAACCAGTCTTTCTTTCCACCTATGACAGGGTAAGCAAAATCGTTTCCCGCCCCCCCTACATGGCTCCGATTGAGGATCAAAAATGTACGGGTTGCCACCTTCGTGTATCCAATGATGTCGTATCCTCTGTTTTGGTTGAGAAAAAAATTACCCAATGTGATCAGTGCGGTAGAATTGTATATGTGGAGAGATGATTCTGACAAATCCCCATCTTCGAGTAAGCACCAAGCCGATCCCTACCATGGACAATTGTCCAAAAAATTTCCGAGAAGCGGTCATTCGCTCCTTTGCCTTTGGGCAAGGGAGAGGAAAGTCCGGACATCATAGGGCAGGATTCCTCGTGAAAACGGGGGGGGCTTGTTTCAAGGCAAGTTCACGGCCAGTGCCACAGAAAACAGACCGCTCCCCTTGGGGAGTAAGGGTGAAAAGGTGGGGTAAGAGCCCACCGCAGAATGAGCAATCATTCGGGCATGGTAAACCCAATCCGATGCAAGACGAAATAGGAAACCGGGCGGCCCGTCTATGGTTTCGGGTACGTCGCACCCCATTTCGACGGGGATCTGACCTTCTAGTCAGATAGATAAATGAATGACGATCGTTTTAAAACTTAGGTTTTTGATTGATTACAGAATCCGGCTTACAGCTTCTCGGGATCCATTTCAGGTAGTTCGATTCAAGTTGACGAATCCAGATAATTACAATTTTTTAGATCGTTATGGCAAATACCCAGTCAGCACTCAAAAACATCCGTAAAAACAGGACTAATTACCTGCGTAACCGCTCGGTTTCCAGCAAGCTTAAAACCTTGGAAAAAAACTTCATTTCTGCTGTCGAAGACAAAAATAAGGAGTCTGCTTCAGATGCAGCAAAGGCTCTGATTTCTGGTTTGGACAAAGCCAAGAAGAATAATCTGATTCATGCAAACAAGGTTGCCCGCAAGAAATCACGCTGTGCATCATTGATTGCTAATTTGTAATTTCTTGTCTTTTCCTGAGCTTCCCACCTGATGGTGGAGATGTTCTCCCTTCTCCAGACTTTTAAATGTGCCTGGAGTCCCCCTCGTCCTTGGTGGAATATCCACTCTCCTGCCTTTTATGATTTACTTCATTCTTTTTCAGGTAGGCTTGGTGGACATCCTCTGCAGACATTCCCATAACTTGAGCAAGTGAAATGAGGAAGTGAAATAAATCCACGATTTCAACCTTAGCATTTTGTTTATCAAATTCTTGATATTTTGCCCACCATTTCCAAGGCACTGAATCGGTGAGTTCTGCGAGTTCCTGCTGCATTGCCCGTACATAATTGAGGATCCACTTGGCTCGTTCCTCGTCATTCAACTCGTCCATATTCACCCCAATTCGTCGGTTTAATACATCCTGGAGTTCAAAAATATTTTCTAATTTATCCATCCGTGCATTTTAAGTACTTTCCCGTTGCTTCTTGCAAGTGGTTTCGCAATTTTTTTCATTTCTTTTGCCTTGTACCTGTTCATGCTTGGATGTAGTCCTTTTGATTACTTAGTAATTAAGAGAGTCCATCTCCTTGCACTAAGAAAGATTCTGATCCGTGCCACTGATTGCACCACTGGTCAAATATATACAAATACCTAATTAATAATAATTTAAATGAAATCAAGAATTCGTTCACGTTGGCACCGAGCCAATGAAAAACCCTTAGAGAACGATGGTTCTCAAGCCCCTGCCGCTCCTTTTGGAGAAATTGATCCTTCTAATAACGCTAGTTTAACGGACGACCTGAGTAATTACACACCCAGTGATAATTCACAGAGTTCACATCAGCATCAAAAACGATCCTCAAATATGAATGATAGGCGTGGATCCCGTGGAGATAATAGAAGACCACGGCAACGACGGAATCGAAAGGACGACACTCGGGACGGCGAAAAACAATCAAGTGAAAACAACCATTCCGGCAACAATAGAAACAATAAAAACCGGAAACCAAGGAAAAGACATGGTAATGACAATAGAGACCGTTCGTCCGGGAGTGGTCATGAAAATTCTAAAAATCGTAATAACAAAAATAGAAGGCCCAAAAAATCAGCAGACAAAGAAATTTCCAAGCCATCAGGACTTAAGGGCTTTATCAGCAAACTCTTTGGGTAATATATTTTACGAATTCTCCCATCTCCTGCAGTTTCGCCCTGTTTTTATACCAGTTAGTTTTTCTCCAATAACATGGACATCCTGAGGATTCATGGAGGCTCCACCCTTCATGGGGATGTGAAGGTAAGTGGTTCCAAAAACGCCGCTCTTCCCCAGTTTGCTGCCGCATTACTAAGTTCCGAAGAAACCATCCTCGAAAATGTTCCTGACCTTAGTGACATTCGATTCATGGGAGAAATCCTTGAACATCTAGGTGCAAAGGTTGAACGCTGTGGTAAAAATACATGGAAAATACAACCTCTCGATATTCAACCGGATGCACCCTATGAACTCGTGCGCAAGATGCGAGCGTCCATCTGCTTATTGGGCCCTTTGGTCGCACGTTTAAAAAGAGCTAAGATTCCAATGCCCGGAGGATGTGTGATCGGGCACCGTCCAATTGATCTTCACCTTCGTGCCCTTCATGAAATGGGAGCATCGGTCAATCTCAATCAGGGAGTGGTGGAAGTGGATGGAGCATCCATGCATGCCTCCTCCCAGTTTCTAGGAGGCAGGCATGGCAGCACGGTTACCGGTACGGCAAATGCCATCATGGCATCTGTATTTACACCGGGAATCACCACGCTAGACGGTGCTGCTTGTGAGCCTGAAATTGTGGATCTTTGCACTATGCTGGGTAAGATGGGTGCGAAAATCTCAGGGGTAGGATCACACCTTTTAAAAATTCAGGGAGTTGAGAAACTTAGTGGATGTAAACACAAAGTGATCCCTGACCGGATTGAAGCAGCAACTTACCTCATTGCTGGCGTTATCACTGGTGGGAAAATCCGGGTTAATGGGGTGAACCAAGGACACCTCGGTGCATTTATTAAATTAATGAACGAATCCGGGGTTAAGCTCACTGAAGCAGGCGGGGCAATCGAAGCATCTATAAGCGAAGAAGGGCTCAAGCCATTTGAGGTGATCACTCTGCCCTACCCTGGGTTCCCCACTGATTTACAGGCACAGACATGTGCTCTTGCCTGCACGATTCGCGGATTGAGTATATTAACCGAGCGGGTATATCCTAGCCGATTCATGCATATACCGGAACTTTTAAGAATGGGTGCCGAAGTATCGCTGGAAGGCAGCAACGCCATTGTGCGTGGAGGGAAGAATTTAAATGGTGCTCCGGTCATGGCATCAGACTTGCGAGCAAGTGCTGCATTAATTCTTGCAGGCTTGGCTGCCAAAGGAGAGACTTGGATACATCGTATTTATCACTTGGACAGAGGGTATGAATTACTGGATCTTAAATTGCGGGGCTTGGGTGCAGAAATTGAGCGCCTGCCTGAGTCAGCATTACCCCCTGCTTTTCGAAGCCCAATCGATTAATCAATCCAATTCATTAAATCCATGAAAGAGGAACCTCCAAAGGGCAGAAATTTTTTCGAGGAATCCCTTTCATCTGGCACTGAGGTGGAAGCTGCATTGCGCCCGCCCGCCTTTGAGGATTTTACCGGACAGCCAAAAACGATTGAGCGCTTACAAGTGATGGTAGGGGCGGCAGCAAAGCGCGAAGAGGCCCTTAAGCATGTATTACTATGCGGGCCTCCGGGCTTGGGCAAAACCACCCTAGCACACATCATCGGGCATGAATTGAAAAGGGAAGTAAGGATCACTTCCGGACCGGTGATCGACAAACCAGGCGATCTGGCTGGTCTACTCACTAATTTGCAGGGCGGGGATATTTTATTTATTGATGAAATCCACCGCATTCCAAAAACGGTAGAGGAATACCTCTATTCGGCAATGGAGGACTTTCGTATTGATATCATGATTGATCAGGGACCAAATGCACGCAGTGTGCGACTGGAAATCCCTAGGTTCACCCTGGTGGGTGCGACCACACGAGTCGGTCTCCTCTCTGCCCCAATGAGAAGCCGTTTTACCCTGCAAACACGATTAGATTACTATGGCAGGGAAGATCTTACCAAGATCGTACTACGCAGTTGCAAATTGCTGGACTGTGAAATCGATCAAAAAGGAGCAGAGGAAATTGCCGCCCGGGCTCGTGGCACTCCAAGAATTGCAAATAATTTAATCCATTTTGCTCGGGATTATGCAGAGCAACGGGCAGATGGTAAAATCAACCAAAAGATTGCTGCGAATGCCCTAGAACTTTTGGAAATTGATAACCGCGGACTTGATGAGATGGATAAGCGGATTCTTTTCACTATGGCAGAAAATTACAAGGGAGGCCCTGTGGGAATGGGCACAGTTGCGGTTGCGGTCAATGAGGAGGAGCATACTCTTGAAGAGGTGCATGAACCATTCCTCATTCAGGAGGGCTACCTAAAGCGCACTCCACAGGGGAGAGTTCTAACCCCGAAGGGTTGGGAGGCAAGTGGCGTCGTTCCTGCGAATGATAGTAATCAAATGTCTCTTATTTAACTGCCTGAAATTTCTTTCTAGCAAGTGGGAAGAGACAATGAAATGAGGAAGCGAACATTTCAGGACCCTTCATGATCCATAAATCCAACTCGGCCAGTCCAATTTCCCGAAGGTCAGAAATTTCATCCTCGTTGTGCACGGGTGTTATCCTTGTTTTTAATTCATAAGATCGAACAAATTCAAAGCCATTACTAGGCGATGGATCGGAGTGTAAAAGGATAGTCAGATCGAAGGCGGAAACCGCTACCCCTAGCTCTTCCTTAATTTCCCGTACTGCCGCCTCTTCAAAGCTTTCCCCCCGATCAACATGACCGGAGCAACTGACAGTCCAGAGACCCGGCTCAATATCCTTATTAAGACTGCGCTTCTGTAAAATTAAACCACCGGACTCTCCACGGGCATAAATATGAACCGCCCGGTGAAAAAGATTTAATCGGTGGGCATCCTCACGGGAAGTTACTCCAATTACCTGGTCATGCCGGTCAACCCAGTCAAAATATTCGCTCATTTTTTAAATGAAATCACACTTGGTGCACTTTGTGATTGATTGCATATTCCTGAGCTTACTAAGTTTAAGAGAGGTGGAAACGAAATTTAAAATCCTTGGTTCAAGCAGTTCTGGAAATGCGGCACTTTTGCGCACTGGAAAATCAAACATTTTGATCGATGCTGGATTATCTGGAAAAAAATTAAAATTTCTGCTTTCGGACGAAGGATTGTCCATCGAAGAATTAGATGCCGTCTTCCTCACCCACGAACATAATGATCACAGTGCGGGCATTCGTGGATTGTCCCGCTACATGAACCTGCCAATCTTTGCCAATCGTGATACCATAGACGCCATCCAGCCAAAGCTTCCAAGACGCCCGAACTGGAAACGGTTTGAAACAGGGCAACCTTTTCAATTCCAAGAATTCAAAGTTCATCCGTTCAGTGTACCCCATGATGCTTATGACCCTGTTGGGTTTTACTTTGAATGGGGCAAAGGGGATTTATTCGATCCTCCCTCCAGTCTTGCCTGGGTAACCGATCTTGGATTTGTCCCTACCCTGGTGCGTGAACGTATCAGGCAGGCAAGCATCCTCGTAATTGAGGCAAATCATTGCACGGAAATGCTGGAAAAGGACGAGAAAAGGCCCTGGAGCCTGAAACAGCGCATCCGTGGGAGGCATGGTCACCTTTCCAACCAAACGACCTATGAACTCCTTGAATCAATGGAAAATGCCTGCTGGCGGGAAGTATTTTTGATGCACCTGAGCCAGGACTGTAACGATGTGAATCTTGTGCGTGAAAGGTTCAGCACATTACCAGGACAGGGAAAACGGTTCGCAACCTATGTAATCGATCCAGCAACAGCTCAGCCGGTTGGCGTGTGAAAGCTCCAGAAAGACAGACAAAAATTATTGCCACAATCGGCCCGGCTACCGAGTCGGAAGAAATGCTGAAATCCCTGATCGAAGAGGGAGTGGATGTATTGAGGCTCAATATGGCCCACGCCACTCACAATTGGATTCGGGAAATTACCAGTCGGATTCGAAAAGTTGGTCAGTCCCTGAACCGCGAGCCTGCTATTTTAATGGATGTAAAAGGGCCGGAAATCAGAACCGGATATTTGCATAACCCTATCGACCTTAAACGAGGTGACCTTGTCGACCTTGTTTTTATTGCTCAACCAGAGCCACCAAAGCTGGAGGATGTTTGGCAAATTGAAGTGAATTACGACAAATTGCATGAGCACCTAGAACCCGGAAACAATGTTTTATTGGATAATGGATTAATTCCCCTGTTGGTGGTGGAAACATCTCCCCAACACGTACGCTGCCGGGTGCTTGAGCAAGCAGAACTGAAAAGCAGAAGGCATGTGAATTTGCCAGGGATTGAAACCGGGCTTCCTTCAATTACTGAAAAGGACAGGCTCGATACATTGGTTGGAATACAGTGCGAGCACGATTTTTTTGCCCTTTCCTTCACCCGGGACGCAGATGCAATTGATTTATTCAAAAGTTTTTTAAAGGATAATCAAAGCTCGGCCCAAGTGATTGCTAAGATTGAGGATCAGCAAGGGGTGAGCAACCTTGAGGAAATTGTAACCGCGGCAGATGGGCTAATGATAGCAAGGGGTGACTTGGGGATAGAATGCCCGTTTGAAGAGTTACCCATTATTCAGAGAAAATCTGTTGGGATTTGCCTGGCCAAAGGAAAACCCGTTATTGTGGCAACGCATCTTTTGGAATCGATGATCGAATCACCCGTTCCCACACGGGCGGAAATTAGTGATGTTGCCAATGCAATTAATGAGGAAGCAGACTGTGTAATGCTCAGTGGAGAAACCACGACCGGCAAGTATCCGCTCGAATGCGTACGCATGCTCAAAAGAATTTCCAGTAGAATCGAGAGGGAATTACCACCTGTACTTTCTGAAAGCATCCGTTTATTCCGCCCAAAAGCAAAAATGCTGCGATCGGCAGCCTTGCTTGCCTTACGTATGGAAAATGCGGCCGTTCTCGTATTTACCCGAAGCGGAGACTTGGCTGCCAAACTTGGTGCATTAAGACCAAACGGTGCACCGCTCTTTGCGTTTACCGATATTCCCGGGCTTCATCGGAGGTTACGGTTAATATGGGGAATTGAACCATTCCTCATGGATTTTTCAGATGATCCAGAAATTACCATTCAGGATGCAATTAAAAGATTATCCTCTGAAAATCGTGTAGAAACTGGTGACCAAATTGTCACAGTTACCAATGTACTGGCTGATGGGAAAGTGGTGGAAAGTATTCAACTCAGGGAGGTGGATGCAATTCTCATTTCCGATGATCTAGAAACCATATAAAAATCATCACCAAAATCGACAACAGGTAGGGCATTCCTGCTGCAATTTCTGGTAAAATAATCATCTGCTCACCGAGTGAATCAAAAAGGGTACGGACGGAGTAAAATCCAATACTCCCCAAAATCGCTACCCCTCCAATCTTACCCGGCGAGGTAGATATCCGGCTCCTACCCAAGGCGAGGCCGAATAGTAATCCGATCATGCAGGCAGGTGACATGCACCACAATTGAGCCTTGCGTAAACGGTAGGGAGCAAGCTGAGGGTCTCCATAGTTGGGAAAATCCCCCAGCACTCTTTGAAGCTGAACAAGGTTCAATTTATTGGGCTTTTGAAGAAGTAACACATGAGGCCTTGGGTCGTCCTGAATTTCCGAAACCAACAGTTTTCTAAAGGATTTATTAAACCCTGGACTCTTTAAAAATGTTTCTGCCAAGGGTGCATTATTTTCTGAATCCATCTTTTCCCAAACGATAGATTGTTCGTTTTTAGATAATACGGGTAATCCGCCAATTCCGTAAAACCCAAGAAATCTGCCATTTTGAAAAGCCCATCCATTCTCGGCAGACCAGCATGCTCGCTCCGCCCGTATCCTCATTATGTCTTCTCCTTTGTCGCCATAGCAAAACAACTGAACCTGAGAACCACAAAGCGAACTGGAATTAAAATCCTTAAAATACCAAATTCGCTCATTTCCAATTCTCATTCTTAAGGAACGATTTTGAGAAAATTGATCTTCATCCTCATCTGGAATGTGAATGTTTGAAAGCCATCCGCAACCTAGGGAAATAAAAACTCCCATAAATATGATTCCACCCAGTGCTTGAGTGGATGATATTCCCGTTGATTGAATAGCTGCCCACTCGCCTCTTTTCTTCAAAAATGCAAGAGTAAACAAACTGGAAACCAAGGAACAAATGGGAATTAACCAAGGCAAGTATTCAACCGCCCATCTCCCGAGATCGGAAACATTTGCCTGGCCCGACGGAAAAACTCGATTGAAATCCTCGACCAATATGAAAAGAAAAATCGTTCCCTTTAAAAAGAACAAGCTGCCCAAAAACCAGGCAGTCCATTCCTTCAATACATGCAGACAAACGATTTTCACTTCAAAAATTATTTTCTAATTCGATATCTTACCTTAACCCTTGCCCCAATCGAAGGGAAATCCCAAAGTAACGCATTGCTACCTTTTCCATGAAACCGATTTTCTATTCGTCCCTTTTTATGATCCCCTTCTTTGCTTCGGCATCCGAGGCATCTCGCGTAATTGGATGGGAATCTATCATTGATTCATTTTTTGGTCAGTATGTCGTGGGTCCTCTGGCCGCTCTTCTCTTTTGGCCAATTCCTGGTCTGGACATTCCCCTGGTCGTTGCTTGGCTTCTAGGTGGTGCTCTTTTTTTTACTTTCAAAATGGGCTTTGTAAATATTCGCTTGTTCAGGCACGCAATCGATTTGGTAAGAGGTAAATACGACAATCAAAATCAAGTCGGTGAAGTTACCCATTTTCAAGCACTAACCACCGCACTCTCTGCAACTGTCGGACTTGGAAATATCGCAGGAGTGGCGATTGCAATCGGAACAGGTGGCCCCGGTGCCACATTTTGGATGATTTTGGTTGGATTTCTCGGAATGTCTTCAAAATTCACAGAATGTACTTTGGGTCAGAAGTATAGAAAAATTCGCAAGGACGGGCGCATCATGGGAGGGGCAATGCATTACCTGTCCCAGGGTTTAAAAGACAAAAAGCTTGCAGGCCTCGGGGGATTTCTTGCTGGCCTTTTCTGCCTCCTATGCATTGGTGGATCCTTTGGCGGTGGAAATGCATTTCAGGTCGTGCAATCACTGGATATGATCAAGTCAGTTGTCCCTGCACTGCAGCATCAGCCATGGATTTATGGAATTTTAATGGCTGTGATGGTTGGCTTGGTAATTCTTGGTGGAATTAAGAGTATTGCACGAGTAGCCTCCTACATCGTTCCGTTTATGTGTGCCATATATTTGCTGGCATGCCTCTTTATTCTGATCACTCATATCTCGGAAATCCCAGCTTCTTTTGCCCTAATATTTCAACAGGCTTTCTCTCCAGACGCTGCATTTGGTGGCTTCCTCGGTGTTCTTATCATTGGGATAA
>Ga0181580_10005092_pt1 | contig 10651 bp, 10 predicted proteins | sample 071ome_23_FD_132413 | JGI IMG/M metagenome (GOLD analysis project Ga0181580, IMG submission 132413) | Coastal salt marsh microbial communities from the Groves Creek Marsh, Skidaway Island, Georgia - 071403BT metaG (megahit assembly) | ecosystem: Environmental > Aquatic > Marine > Intertidal...
AGGCCGGTGGGTTTAGTACCATTTCTGACTGCGTGTCTGCCGTCACTAATGCTGGATACAGCCAAGAACAAGCTAATGATATTTGCACCCGTGGCCCTTGCGATTTTTATGATGCTGACACTGGCATTACTCCGCTTCCAGAATGGAGACTTACATCGGACGGCTCTAATGGAGACTGTGTTTGCCCAGAACTTCCAACACAACATCTATTTGCTGGCAGTCACTCTGATGATGTTGGGAGAAAATATTATGCACCAACTGAGCCAAGTGGCCTAACATCGCTTCTCGACTCAGAAGCCTCAAGCCAAACGTCTTATTGCGATAGCCAAGTTGCAATTTCTTGTTCTGATTACAACCAGCTTTGGTCTGATCCAGTTCCGTGTAGCGGCGGTTTTGATACAGAAATAACGACAAAAGTTGAGGGGCTATATTACGAAGAGGTCTATCAAGCCAGAACAAAATACTTTACACTTGTAAACACTGGCGACACAGACGTTTCAATTACATATGAATATAATAAATTTGGCAAGCTTAGTCTTTTTTCAAATCTGGGATATGAAATAAAAACTATTACTATTCCAGCAAAGCTAGCGATTAGCCTGCCGGTAACAGTTAATACAGGCTCTAGTTCTCAGTGGAATGATTATTATTATAATTACCTAAATTATTGGAAATATTGGTGGAACTCCGGCTACTGGTGGGACTGTTATTCCAATCCTTATTGGTGGTGGCATTGGGTGGGGTTTGCAAATGGTACGAGGACGAACGGCTTCACAATTTGCAACGGCAAGATATCTGTAGGCGATAGACAATATTTTGCATCTGCTTATCCTTTAGCAAGCTTAAATATTTCTGCTGATGCATTTTATTCCCGCCGTAGTTATCTTAGGTTATCACCAGAACAGCGCTCCGCAATAGAAAAAGCATACCGTCAATACTTTTTAGGTGAAATTTACAATATCGGGGATGTTCATTCGTTCGACGCTATCAAAGTTATCCCCGCAAATCTCTCTGGAGAGACCCTAGAAGATTACAGGGGTGTAGACGTCTACGGCATTAGTAAAGTCTTTAATCCCATTACTGCGGGTATAGACATGACAAATGAATGCGCTATTATTAAAACCCCAACCCCGTATGTACCTGAGATTCCTGAAACAAAAAATCTAATCGCTCAGTTCTACGGTTCTGATGAAGAAGAAAATCTAGGGGCTAGCGTTGATATAGGATCTAGAGTTCTAGATGGCAAAATAACCAACCATGTCATTATTGGATCGCCGGGAAATACTATTGGTGGCAAATATAATTGTGGATCAATAGACGTATACCGCAACACTGACGGGTCAACACTCTGGCAAGTGGCGGGGCGCGTTGCGTCAGATGATCCCGCTATGACGGGAGATGAAGACGGCGATGGATTTGGCTATGATGTTAGCATTTCTTCTCCTAATACTGATTATCTTACTTTTGCTGGTAGCGCACCAAGCGGCATAGCCAATGGTATAGACGGTGGATATGTAAAAGTTTTCACAGAAAATATGACCACCGATATACCTGAGCCATTTGTTCAAAAGGGAGACACATTAAGCGGAACACAATCAGAAGAATTGTTTGGCGACTCTATTGAGCTTAGTAATGATGGTAATATTATAGCAATTAGTTCGCCACAGTTTGGCGACGACACGGCAGTTCCAAAACACAGGGGCCGTGTGCAAGTATACGAGTGGTTAAACAACGCTTGGCTTCAAAGGGGTAATGACCTAGATGGCTCAGAAGGTTTGCATGAAGGCATTGAGGCTAAAGATGCTCAAAACGGATACGATATAGCCATGAGCGCAGACGGTAATATTGTTGCTATATCATCACCATATCAAGCGGTTCACATAGAATACATACTAGAAGACCCAGACGGCATAGAACCTCCTGTAGACTTAAGCTATGACGCCACTAATGCCGGTAGAGTAGTTGTTTATCAGTGGGACAGTAATACGCAAGCTTGGCTAACTCTTGGAGAACCAATAGAGGGGTATTATCAAGCACAGCAAAATGGAATGAGCATAGATTTGAGCGACGATGGATACACTTTGGCAATTGTATCTTTGAAAAATTCCAACAACCAAGACTTTGGAATGGTAGAAGTTTACACCTTTAATACTGAAAACAATGCTTGGGAACCAAATACGTTACCAATAGAAGGCAGCGGGGGATCATCTAAAATAGAAAAGGTCAAACTTTCTGGCGACGGCAGATCATTGTTTACATTGGGAGGAAATAATAGTAAATATGTATATGCAAATAATTCGGTAGATCCCAATATTGCAGAATGGCAATTTTCAGACTCTATCGGCGTTGATAAAAACTGCCTTGAAAAAATGTATAAACTTAAGCGACATTGCCCTGCCCCTCCTAGCCCAAATAAGAAAACTGAAACTCTTGAATATAATGTTATCGGAAATGGGACCGAAGAATTTGTATACAGAGTTGTTTTTGACACATATAGTTATCAAGATAGACTTGAAATATATTACATAGACAATAGTTTCAATGAAGTTTCACTGCTAGACACTGGATATATCCTTGGAACGTCAACAGCCCTTGCGTCGTGCAACGAAGCCGGTGATGGAGCCTTTGTTCGCACTATAACTAAACCAGCAAATGTAAACAAGCTATATGTAAGATTAACTGGCAATAACGGTACAGTAAATCTAACTGGATTGTATTTGTCTATCACTCCAATGTACACTTCTTGTGCAGAAATATTAACAGATGTAGCGGTAAATGATGATGGAACAAAGTACATCACATCTGGAAGTGAACTCGGCGGCGTAGCACAGATTTATGAAATGGCAGAAGCTTCAGTTCTTGTAACCCAAGGTGATGATGCCGTAATAACACAAGGTGGTGATCTCATTGGAATGAATATATTTTCGATACAATTTTCATCTCAGCCGACAAGTCAATACATACGAAACGGTGGTGCAACATTTGAAGCTGACGCTGTAGATAGCTTTGGAGACATTACATATCAGTGGCAAACAAATGATGCAACGCTTGGCTGGACAAATATCCAAGGAGAAACAAACCCGACACTATCTCTAACTGGATTAACAGGTAGCGATGTTGGCAATGAATATCGTGTTGTTGTTTCTTCTGATTTTGGAGGTGGATCCGGTACAAGTGATACTGTGAGACTTCTAGGAATAATTACATCTACAACACCGCCCCCCCCAACCACAAGCACCACAAGCACCACCCCATGTCCAACCTGTTCAATGTCTATTGATATTGAGAACAACATGGACAATGTATACTTAGCCACCAGCACTAGTGCGTATGCGACAAAGTTCAGGAAAAATGATGCAGTTGGCAACTTACGAGTTTACTTTACGGCAAGTAGCTGCCTTAGTGCTTTTAAAACAAAGACAATATATTGGTACACAGAAAACAACACTGCTTTCTATTCTAATTTACCAAGCGCGGTTTACGTAAGTGGAACGACAGGGACTATTGCTGTTAACACTTATCAAAATACCGCAACGAGTGGACGGATCGTTGTGTCTTGGAACTCCGCTGGCTGTAGCGGAAGCCAATCTTCGGCATATAGAATAGATAATAATCCAGTTGCAGTAACGACAACGACATCTGCCCCTACAACTACAACTACAACTACAACTACAGATCCAAATGTTCCCACAACAACAACAACAACAACAACAACAACAACAACTACAATATCTCCGACAAGCGAAGTTGTTCTTGTTGAGCCATTTATAGAATCTTTGAGTATCAGTGATGATCACTCGCCATTCTATGGCTGTGTTGCTTATGGTCGTAGTAACTGGCAAAGTACCGAAACAGGAACTGACGCTGGAGCAATTTGGGTATACGACTTTTGGAATAGTACTTTTTCTCTATCAGAGAATGGCACATCATCTGGAGAGAGGCTTGGTTCGCACATAAGCTTAAGTAATAATGGTCAATATCTAGCCACTGCGTCGAGAAGCTTAGAGTACCCGCTCAGTAGTAGCTCCTATGGGAGCTTACCTCAGTATTGGGCGGTGAAAGTTAAGACTTATGCGCGCGTTAACTCCTCTTGGTATCACATAGAAGACCACTGGCTTGATTCCGTAATGTACTTGTCTGGTTTGTCTGAATCCAACAATATCCACGATCTTGAAGCGTTGCAAATTGATGATAATGGCAATATGCTTTGGCAAGTAGACAATAATTACATAATATTTGCAAACAAAGACACAGGCACATACGATTATTTGCAAGGACTTTCACTTGCGGCTCTATCTAACAACGGCATTGTAGCTTATACATCTACTGGCGATTATGGTGTACGTGTATACAATTTTTCCACAAGCGAACATATTGGACAAACGCCCCCTATAGACTATGGGGTGGTCGGTGAAGTTCAAAAAGTAGATATTAGTCCTGATGGGCAAACTGTTGCGATACTTGGCAATAAGAAATTGGGAATTTTTAGGTATAATAGTGAAATGAATGCTTGGCCCGCAGTCGCTCTGTTAGATCAGCCGCCCGGATACTCTTGGGGCTACATGCAGAACATAAGCTTGGGTAAAAACGGTAGCGCTATCGCCATATATTATCCCTATGGAATGAATGCCACGGATTACCGCCAGCTAAAGCCAGAGGTAGCAATTCAATACGTAAACTCTCTAAGCAATGGCCTGCCGTCGAACGCAACAGCGTTGTTGACTAGTTCATCCCCCAACTTTGGATGGCTGATGGACTTAGCCAATGCAGATAATAGAATCGCAATTGCGTCAAGAGATGATGTAAAAGTTTTCGAATGGTAATTTAACTTTAAATAACGAGGTAAAAAATGGCGACCATTAAAATTAATCAATTGACACAGGCAAATGCTAGTACATCACAATTTGTCATTGCTGATGACGGAGTAACGACAACTAAAGTCTCTGTAGACTCGTTAGTTAATTTGCCCTCTGGCATTAAATCGGCTGGAGGAGAGATTCAGTGTACAGACACAAATATATCAGTATCCGGCCACTACATTCCAGATACCAACTCAGCATATGATTTGGGTTCAGCAGAATACAAAATTAGACACTTATATCTGAGTAGTAATAGTGTTTTTATCGGTGACAATAAACTGAGTACAGCTGCCGATGAGCTAGTTTTCACTAGAGCAGACGAAACAGCCGTGAAGCCCTGCTTAGTTGAAGAACCAGCCCCAGCAGATTCATCAGCTCCCGGCAAAAAGGGTCAAATTTCTGTGAGTGACGACAACGAGTGGTTGCTTGTGTGCGTTGCTGAAGGCGTTTGGAAAAGAGTAGCCTTAAGTGCGTGGCAATAACTCCCGGATTAGTGTATAATAAAACATGAGACAACATTCTACACTGCAAATGCGGCGCGGCAATTTAGCCGATTTTGAAGCTACCAATATGATTTTGGCTAGTGGAGAGCCGTGTTATGTAGTGGACGACAATCGTTTTGTTATTGGTGATGGTCAAACGGCATTTTTAGACTTGCCAATACTAAACGCAGAAGTAGCCGAACAGGTCAAGCTTAATGTCAAGAATGAGTCTGAAAATACAATCACAAAGGGGACTCCAGTTTATATCGCCGGTACGGTTGGCGCTTCAGAAACAATATCAATAGGCGTTGCCGACGCATCAGACCCATTAACTATGCCAGCGGTAGGCTTGCTAGAAACAGACCTGATTAAAAATGGTGTGGGACATGTCATTCTCGGTGGTTTGCTGAGAAATATACAAACAGATCCTATCGATGGAATCACACCAATAGAATCTAATGTATTGTATGTTAAAGCTGGAGGCGGGCTAACGACAACAAAGCCGGTAGGTGTATCAAACTTAATACAAAATGTTGGCAAAGTTGGAAAGGTGAGTGGGGGCGGTTCTGGCTCTATTATAGTTTCAAGCATTATGAGAACCAACGATGTACCAAACGCAGTCGCGTGTGAAACGTTAACAATAGGCGACTACAAACTAGAAGAAGAATCTGGAAACTTAATTTTAGTACAAATTTCTACTGGTCAAAAATACAATTTTGATCTAACACCAATTCCCTAGAGGTAAAACATGCCAGACTATAGTGACACAAGAATACAGTTCCGCAGAGGCACTTCTAATCAATGGTCTGCATCTAATCCAACTCTTGGGGTAGGTGAGCCGGGGTATGACACTGATACCAAATCTTTAAAAGTTGGCGATGGGACAAGTGACTGGAATGCATTAAACTCTATTTCCAGCGGCTCTAGCTCAAACTATGCTGTTGCAGAGGTTTCATTAGTTGGTTCTTATGATAACTGGACTCCAGATAGCACAGCGGATACCATACAAATCAACAGCACTTCCTTGTCAGAAACTTTCATTAGAGGCATAAGTAGTTCTTATGCCAAGAAACAATTTACAGTTGTCAATAAAGCTGGTGGCACTAAATCTATTGTTTTCATACACAACGCAACAAACGCTGCTGCTGGAAATAAAATTAACTCTCAAAATGGAAACTCTGAAAATATAGAGATTTTACCGGGAGAACAAATAGAGCTAACATATGACTCAGAAAACTCTGTTTGGAAATCAAGAAAGTACGGAGTGCAGTCAAACGCAAAGCCGATAGAAAATAAATATAACGGAAGTTCGTCGCCAACCGTTAGTGGCGTACATAACATAGTTATATGCAATCAAGACACTTACGATAACCAAAGCTCAATCGATCCAAACACCATATACTTTGTTCAATAAGGGGTTAAACTATGGCAGATGATGAAATAAGGATACAATTACGCAGAGGAACTGCTACTGAGTGGTCAAACGTAAACCCCGTATTAGCAGTTGGAGAACCGGGATTTGACACAAGTAACGGCGTTTTAAAAATTGGTGATGGAGCGGCTGACTGGAACACTCTATCTGGTGTCAGTGGTTCTGCACAAAACCCCACAGCCAATACTTTAAGCGATTCTGGAACACAACACAATTGGCTGCCAAGCATTGAGGCAGACACGCTAAGAATGACGCCATCTTCTCAGCTCGTTGTAACCGGAGTGAGTACTAACTATGGCAAAACATCATTCCGCTTAGTTAATGAGGGTCCAGCAAATATTGTTCTTGGTCATACCAACACGGGGTCTCTAGAGAACAATAGACTTTATAATGTCAATCAGGCAAACATGACAGTCTATAAAGGCGACAGCGTACAATTAATATACGATGTTAGTATTAATAAGTGGTTGATTACGGGAAGTGGACAAGCTACTAAAATTATTCAGTTAACACAATTTGAATATGACAACCAATCTACATACGATCCAAACACTCTCTACATAATAACAGATTGAGGTAGCAATCATGCCAATTTATTTCGGAGAGACGCAGATTACAAAAATTTACAAAGGTGAAGCGCAACTTGATAGAGTTATAATCGCTGACGCCATTGTTGATATTTACACTTTTGGCGATGGAAATACTACAACCACAACCCCACCCACAACAACTCCAGACCCAACCCCTATTTGTTGCACCTGCTCTCAAGGCCAGCTTAGTAATGACTACGTTTGCGAACTCGTTACCGCAGGGTCAGAGTATGTTGAACTCTGTAGCGGACCTAACGCAGTCCCACTATGCCCTGACGGGACTTGTGATTGCCACGACGCCCCTCCCACAACAACTACAACAACTCCAGACCCAACCCCTATTTGTTGCACCTGCACTCAAAGTGGGAATGATGTCATTTGCGAAACCGTTACCGGAGAGTATGCTGAACTCTGTAACGAACCTAACGCGTCCCCACTATGCCCTGACGAGACATGTAACTGTTACGAAACTTAACAAAAAGGAGAATTTCATGGCGGTAGTATCAACAACAGATGTAGTCACAAATCCTAACACCTCGCTTGAGGCGGCAAAAAACGGAACATGCGTAGTCACATGTACCCCTACTGGTTCTTTTCACACCATTGACGCAACATATGAAACTAGCATGACGTATTCAGAATTAGAAACTTTATTAACGTCCAGATTTGACGACGTTTCTTACTATAACGCTGTTGACGGAGGACTTCCATGAAAAGGTTTTTGGAATTTGCTTTTGTAAGTCTAGTATCTGTAATAATAACCCTACAGTATACTAAGCGTGATAACCAACCAGTAGATGGTGGAAAGCCTAATAGCTTTCAGTCAAACGCTGGCATGATTGATACTTGGAAAAAAGATATTTCTGAGTCATTTGACGAAGCAGAAATTAAAATTTACAATATTACGCCAACGCCAGACGTTGTTGGCCCTCACGAAGATCCAGCTAAATGTATTTGCAAGGGTTCTGGTGTAATAAGGCAGGGCGATGGTCACACTACACCGTGTCCATATCACAGTAAAGAATTCAGTAAACCACTTATCACATTGGAGGACTAATGGAAACGGAAACTCTATTACGAGTTGTTGCTGTGATTATTGCAGCTATGATTCTCGCAACTAATTGGGATTATTCTTGGGTACTCCCAAAAATAAAATCATTCTTTGTATTCAAGAAATCAGAAGAAATGAAAAAGGAAGTTTCTTTTCTTGAAATAATGGAGTCTTGGCACATCCTAAGAAATAGATGCGAACAGCACGACCTTAAAGAAGCAGTAAATAAAATAGACGAAGTATTTCCTCTATTAAATACGGAGGATTAATATGAATAGCCGCATAATAGCAGTTGTCCTGCTGCTTTATTCAGTCTTCGGAAACGGGTTGCTTGACGGGCTAGACTTTCCGTTAATAACCCCCGTTATACCGGATATTGCCATACTAGATGTGGAAAAACCATCTGAAAGCGTACTTGAAAAAGTGCAGGTATTCAAAGATATCATTACAGAAGAAGAAGACCGACAAAGAATAGCTATATTTAATTATGAATTCTCTAAAAGAGTTGTAGGTTATGAAACTTCCTCTCAGCAGATCAACGATGTTTATTCTTTAGCTGGTAAGTTATTTTTTTCAAATTCTATCGTTGGAAAATACGAAGGGCTATCTGAACATATCGTCAATTTAATGGAAGAAGTTTTAACTGACGAAAACCATAAAGTTTCAGAGCAAGAAAAATCTCTACTATCTACTTATTTTTCAGGCGTAGCTTGGGTACTAATACAGAAGGACTAGCCATGTCTCCAAAAGAAATTAGTGAAATATTATTCAAAATTTTTAGTGACGATGGATACTCAGTGAATGGATTTAAAATTAAATCACAAAGCCCAACGACGGCAAATATATTTAGTGATGGAATTCAAACATCAATTAAGTTTGGCAACAACCACCCAAAGGCAGAGATCACTAAACTCATCACCCTCTATGTCTATATAGAAGAGCTAGTTTTTAGAAAAGACGGTGGAGTTGCAAGGCTAAAAAATTTCCCAGACATAAATTTTGGATATGATCGGTCATTATTGTCTATCTTTTTTGAGCAACATTTCACTCAGCATCAAGACATAGAATGTGAAATAGAAAAGAAGTACGGTGGCGACAGCCAGAAGAAAAAAATTGCAGAAAAATGCTTGCAGTATGGTAGCGAATGGGCTACAATAGTGAGTCGATCAAGCGGTTTTTCTGGATTAAATAAGCAATCAAGAAAAGCACTCAAGTCTCAATGTCTTGACTTTGTTGTGGAAAATGTTAAAAACGACATGGAGAAAGAATATGGATCTGTTATACTCACATATCTACTTGTGTTTATAATAATCCCAGCTATTGCAAGATTTATTATTGTTAGACTGCTTGAAAAATATTTCTAAAACATTCATAGATAATAGAAAGATGGTGGTTGATGTCAATCAAGTCATTGATGAACTATACGTTCGTATCTAAATATGCAAGATGGTGTCCAGAAAAGAAGAGAAGAGAAACGTGGAGCGAGTCAGTTGATAGAGTCAAGCAAATGATGCTTGACAAATATGTAGACCCACACCAAGACAATTTTCTAGAAGTGAAGGACGCAATATCTCAAGCATATGAGGACATGAGAAAGAAAAAGATCCTTGGTTCTCAAAGGGCTTTACAGTTTGGCGGCTCACCAGTTTTCAAGCATAACGCGAGAATCTATAATTGTATTGCGTCTTACACAGATAGGGTGCGCTTCTTCCAAGAGTGCATGTATCTGTTATTATGTGGGTGTGGCACTGGCTTTTCTGTTCAGAAGCATCATATCGACAAGCTACCAAAGATTATTAAATCAAAAGAAGGGCAAAAGAAATTTGTCATTGAAGATTCTATTGAGGGTTGGTCTGACGCTGTAGGTGTGTTGGTATCAAGCTATTTTAGAAAGTGCGATCTTTTTCCCGAATACAACGGTAAGAACATAGCGTTTGATTATACAAAGATCAGACCAGCTGGATCATTCTTAAAGTCAAGTGGCGGTAAAGCTCCCGGCCCAGAACCTCTTAAGAAGGCATTGACAAGTATTAAGAAAGTCCTCGACAATATTATCAAAGAGGGCCGCGATAAAATTAAACCCATTGAAGCATACGATATCGTCATGTTTGGTGCTGATGCTGTAATTAGCGGTGGGGTTAGGCGTAGTGCTACAATTTGTTTATTCTCTGCTGATGACGAGGAAATGGCAAAAGCTAAAACTGGCTCATGGTTTATTGATAATCCACAAAGAGGGC